>Ga0326597_10002672_pt1 | contig 26423 bp, 24 predicted proteins | sample RVTome_12_FD_203789 | JGI IMG/M metagenome (GOLD analysis project Ga0326597, IMG submission 203789) | Soil microbial communities from uranium-contaminated site in the Upper Colorado River Basin, Wyoming, United States - RVT100D185 | ecosystem: Environmental > Terrestrial > Soil > Contaminated >... | reverse complement strand
GGCCGAGTCGGAGATCATCGCCGGCTACCACATCGAGTACTCCGGCATGAAGTTCGGCCTCTTCTACGCCGTCGAGCTGGTGAATGCGATGTCGGTCTCCGCGATCGTCGCCGCGGTCTTCCTCGGCGGCTGGTGGACGTTCGGGCTGGAGCGGATCGTGCCTGGCTGGCTGCTCTTCATCGCCAAGGTCTACGCGGTGTACTTCATCCTGATCTGGTTCCGCGCCACGCTGCCCCGCTTCCGCCTCGACCAGCTCATGGCGCTCGCCTGGAAGTACCTGCTGCCGCTCGCGCTCGTCAATGTCCTTCTCGTCGCGTTCGAGGTGCTCCTCTGGGAGGAGTACGATCTGAGCGCCGGAATCGTGCTGCCGATCTACGCGCTGGTCAACATCGCGCTCGCCGGCGTGCTCATCGCCGGCTGGGGGCGCGTGATGGGCCGCCAGTACGAGCAGCTCCCGCGCCGGCCACGCCTGGTGCGCGACATCAACGTCCCGCTCCCGCCGGAGCTCGTCTCCGGCACGACGCCGCGGGCGGCGGTCTGAGGGCGCGCGGTGGAGGGAAGCGGCGTCACCATCGCGTTCTGGGCGCTCGCCGGGCTCACCGTTGGCGCCGCGGCGATGGTCATCCTCGTCCGCAACCTCATGCACGCCGTCCTCTTCCTGATCCTCAGCTTCGTGGGCGTCGCCGGCCTCTACGTCACGCTCTCCGCCGACTTCGTCGCCGTCGCGCAGGTGCTGATCTACGCGGGCGCCATCGCCGTGCTGATGATCTTCGCCGTCATGCTCACGCCGCGCTCCGGCCGCGACAACGCTGACAACAACCTGCGCCTGCCCGCGCTCGCGGTCTCCGGTCTCCTCATCGCGGGCGTCACCTTCGTCGCCGTGGAGACCGACTGGCGCGAGGCGACGCACGGCTCGTTCGACGCCACCGCCGCCTCGATCGGCGAGGCGCTGCTCAGCCCCTTCGTCCTGCCGTTCGAGATCGCGTCGGTCCTCCTCGTCGTCGCGATGATCGGCGCGATCGTCCTGGTGCGCGAGGAGTAGGGGAGTGGACCCGCTGCTGCTGGCGCGCGTGACCCTCGAGCAGGTGCTCATCGTCGGGGCCGTGCTCTTCGCGATCGGCCTCTACGTGGCGCTCGTCAAGCGCAACGCGGTGGCCGTGCTCATGGGCATCGAACTGATGCTCAACGCCGTGAACGTGACGCTGATCGGCTTCTCGCGCCTCGCCGAGTCGCCGCGGCCGATCGATGGCCACGTCTTCGCCATCTTCGTCATCACCGTCGCCGCCGCCGAGGCCGCCGTCGCGCTCGCGCTCGCGGTCGCCATCTACCGCTACCGCGAGACGATCGACGTCGATCGCATCAACCTGCTCCGCTGGTAGACCGGCATGTGGTCGAAGTTCCTCGAGGTGAAGAGCGGCTACACGGCGCAGATGTGGCGTGACTTCTTCTGGGCGGAGGGCGTCGCCGTCCAGATCATCCCGCCGCTCGACGGCGACGCGCCGATGGCCGCGCCGCGCGAGCTCTGGGTGCCAGATAGCAAGACGCACGTCGCCGCCGAGCTGCTGAGGAAGATTTAGTGCTGCTGCCAGAGATCCCCGAAGGCGTCGCCTGGTCGATCCTGCTGCTGCCGGTCGCCTCGCTCGTGACGATCGCGCTCTTCACGCGCCCGTACCCGCGCTGGAGCGGCTACGTCACGATCGCGTCGATCGCCCTCTCGTTCGCCTTCTCGCTCTGGGTCCTCGACAGCGTGATCGACTTCGACGGCGCGCCGCTCGGGTTCCAGACGCACGAGTGGCTCACTATCGCCGGCCCCGGCGAGCACGATCTGGTCGTCAACCTCGGCCTCCGCGTCGACGGCCTCACCGCGATCATGCTCCTCGCCGCGACTGCGGTGTCGCTGCTCGTGCAGGTCTACTCGCAGGGCTACATGGCCGGGGACGGCGGCTACTCGCGCTACTTCGCCTACATGTCGCTCTTCACCGCCTCGATGATCGGCCTCGTCATGGTCGACAGCATCCTCGTGCTCTTCGTGTTCTGGGAGCTGGTCGGGCTCTGCTCGTACTTGCTGATCGGGTTCTGGTTCCACAAGCCCGCCGCCGCCCGCGCTGCGATGAAGGCCTTCCTCGTTACCCGCCTGGGCGACGTCGGGCTGCTGCTCGCGATCATCCTCATCTTCGTAAAGACGGGCACCTTCGACATCGGCGAGATCCAGCACCTCGCCGCGGCCGGGCTGATCAGCGTCAACGTGCTCACCGTCTTCGGCCTCGGCGTTTTTGCGGGCGCAGCCGGCAAGTCGGCGCAGTTCCCGCTCCACGTCTGGCTGCCCGACGCGATGGAGGGCCCGACGCCCGTCTCCGCGCTCATCCACGCCGCGACGATGGTCGCCGCCGGCGTCTATCTCGTCGCGCGCCTCTTCCCCATCTACGAAGCCGCGGACGACGCCCGCCTCGCCGTCGCCATCGTCGGCGGCATCACCGCGCTCATCGCCGCGCTCCTCGGCCTCGTCATGACCGACATCAAGCGCGTCCTCGCCTATTCGACGATCAGCCAGCTCGGCTACATGATGCTCGCGCTCGGCGTTGGCGGCTACGTCGCCGCGATCTTCCACTTGCTCACCCACGCCTTCTTCAAGGCGCTTCTCTTTCTCGGTTCGGGCAGCGTCAGCCACGCGACGAACACCTTCGATATGCGGCGCATGGGCGGCCTGCGCCGCGTCATGCCCTGGACCTACGCGACGTTCCTCATCGGCTCGCTCAGCCTCTCCGGCGTCTTCCCGTTGGCCGGCTTCTGGAGCAAGGACGAGATCCTCGGCGACGCCTGGAGCGACCAGCAGCTCCTGTTCTGGCTGGCGCTCGGCGTCGCGTTCCTCACCGCCTTCTATATGTTCCGCGCCATCTTCCTCACCTTCGAAGGCGCCTACCGCGGCGGCGAGGCGCCCGAGGGCCCCGCCCACGGAAGCGATCCCGCCCACCCGCACGAGCCGCCGTGGGTGATGGTCGCGCCGCTCGCCGTCCTCGCCGTGCCCGCCGCGCTGCTCGGCTTCGCGAACGTCTGGGGCGGCGTCGAGCACCTGCTCCTCGGCGCCCTCCCGGTCGAGACGCGGGAGCAGGTGCACGAGATCGACTTCTCCTGGGGCATCGCGCTCGGTTCGACCGCCGTCGCGCTCTCCGGCATCGCGGCCGCCTGGCTCTTCTACGGCGCGCGCGTCCTCTCGGCCGAGCAGGTGCGGCAGACGTTACGGCCCGTCCACTACCTACTCGAGCGCAAGTACTTCCTCGACGACCTCTACGAGGGCGTCATCGTGCGGCGCGTCATCATCGGCGGTGTCACGGGCGCGCTTTCATGGATCGACACCTACCTCGTCGACGGCGTCCCGAACGCGATCGCCGGCGGCCTTCGCCTCGGCTCGAGCGGCCTGCGGCTGCTCCAGACCGGGCAGGTGCAGGTCTACGGCGCGATGGGCTTCATCGGCCTCGTCATCGCGGGCGCGCTCGCCCTCTGGTTGACGCCGCTATGAGAAGCGAACTGGCACCACACCCTGAAGGGTGTGGCATGAGAGCGCAGGAAGATGGCCTCGCCTTTCGTCGGGGGTGGGGAAAGATGCCATGCTGACGTTCCTCGTCTTCTTCCCCATCCTCGCCGCGCTCGTCATCGCCACGCTGCCGGAGCGGCAGGAGCGCCAGGCGCGCGCGATGGCGCTCGCCGTGACCGTCACGCTGCTCGCCGTCTCGCTCGTCGCGTTCGCCATGTTCGACCGGGGCGACGAGGGCCTCCAGTTCACCGAGCGCTATCGCTGGATCCGCGCCGGCGAGGCCGGCTTCGACGTCACCTATTTCCTGGGCATCGACGGCCTCAGTCTCGCGATGGTCCTCCTGACAACGCTCCTTTTCGTCGTCGCCGTGCTCGTCTCGTGGAACATCACGCTCCGGCAGAAGGAGTACTTCGCCTGGCTCCTCGCGCTCGAGACCGCCGCGCTCGGTGTCTTCACGTCGCAGGACCTGATCCTCTTCTTCCTCTTCTGGGAGCTCGAGCTCATCCCGATGTACTTCCTGATCTCGATCTGGGGGTCGGGGCGCAAGGAGTACTCGGCGATGAAGTTCGTCCTCTTCACGATCAGCGGCAGCGCGCTCATGCTCGCCGGCTTCCTTGTGCTCGCCTTCTCCGCCGAGCCGTCGACGTTCGATATGGTCCGCCTCCGCGAGGCCGGCCTCAGCGACGTGGTGCTCCCGCTGCCCGCCGTCTTCTTTCTCATCTTCGCCGGCTTCGCGGTCAAACTGCCCATCGTCCCGCTCCACACCTGGCTGCCCGACGCCCACACCGACGCGCCGACCGCCGTCAGCGTCATCCTCGCCGGCGTGCTCCTCAAGATGGGCGGCTACGGCATGCTCCGCATCCTCGTCGGCATCATGCCCGACACCGCCGAGCAGTACGCTGTCTGGCTCGCGTCGATCGCCGCCATCTCGGTCCTCTACGGCGCGTTCGTCACGCTCCGCCAGCGCGACCTGAAGCGGCTCATCGCGTACTCCAGCGTCAGCCACATGGGTTACGTGCTCCTCGGCATCGCCGCGCTCGGCCAGGTCGGCATGACCGGCGCGACGCTGCAGATGTTCAGCCACGGCTTGATCACCGGCCTCCTCTTCGTGATGGTGGGGCTGATCTACGACCGCGCGCACACGCGCAACATCGATGAGCTCTCCGGCCTCGCGCACGTCACGCCGATCATCGCGACGGCGACGGTGATGGCCGGCCTCGCGTCGCTCGGCCTCCCTGCGATGTCGGGCTTCGTCGCCGAGGTGACGGTCTTCCTCGGCGCCGCCGGCCGCTTTCAGGCCGCGACGGTCCTCGGCGTGCTCGGCATCGTGCTGACGGCCGGCTACACGCTCTGGATGGTGCGCCGCGTCTTCTTCGGGCCGAGGGACCCGCGCTGGGCCGGGCTGCCGGACGTCACCTCATGGCAGGAGCAGGTCGCGATCGCCGCGCTGCTCGCGCTCATCCTGGCGGTCGGCCTCTACCCCGCGCACATCGTCGACGTCATCGACCAGGGGATCGCGCCCATCGCGGCGCGGCTGCTGTAGACGGACATGCTGCACGATCTCGACAAGGTCGGACCGGAGCTGATCATGATGGTGACGGCGGGCGCCTTCCTGATCGCCGCGGTCGCCGCGCGCGAGCGCGACCAGCGCTGGTTCCCCTTCGCCGCGCTCGCCGGCATTGGCGCCGCCGCGGTCTGGACCGGCGTCCTCATGGCGCGCGACCAGGAGTCGATCGCCTTCAGCGGCACCTACTCGCTCGATACCTTCAGCATCTTCTTCAAGTTCCTCTTCCTCGCCGTCGCCGGCCTCGTCATCCTCGCTTCGGCGGAGTACGCGAAGCGCCTGCGCTACCAGGCCGAGTTCTGGGCGCTGCTGCTGATCGCGACGAGCGGCATGATGCTCCTCGCCGGCGCGCGCGACCTGATCCTGATCTTCGTCGCGCTCGAGATGACCAGCATCGCGCAGTACATCCTGGCTGCATTCCTCAAGGACGATCGCTCCAGCGAGGCCGGCCTGAAGTACATCCTCCTCGGCGCGATCGCGTCGGCGGTGATCCTGTACGGCATGGCGTTCCTCTTCGGGATCTCGGGCACGACGGCCCTCGTCGCGCCCGATGGCGGCGCCAGCATCGCCTCGTTCGTCGCCGAGGGCGACCCGGGGACGCGCGCCGCCCTCATCGCCGCCATCGTCCTGCTCGCCGCGGGCCTGAGCTTCAAGCTCGCGCTCGTCCCGTTCCAGATGTGGGTGCCCGACGTCTACGAAGGCGCAGCGACGCCCGTCGCGGCGTTCCTGTCGGTCGGCAGCAAGGCCGCCGGCTTCGCGATCGTCCTGCGCATCTTCTACGAAGGGCTCGGCCCCGACACGTTCGTCGGCAGCGATTGGGGGAACGTCTTCGCCGGCCTGGCCGTCGTGTCGATGACGGCGGGGAATGTGATGGCGCTGGTGCAGACCAACATCAAGCGCCTGCTCGGCTACAGCTCGATCGCGCAGGCGGGCAACGTCGCGGTCGGCATCGCCGCGATCGCCGCGTCGGACGGCGGCATCTCCGTCGGCGCCAGCGGCGCGACGTTCTACCTCGCCACGTACCTCTTCACCAACCTCGGCGCGTTCTTCGCCGTCCTTGCCATTTCGCGCGGCACAGGCTCGGACGAGATCCGCAGCTACGCGGGCATGAGCCGTCGCGCGCCGCTGCTCGCCGCCGTGTTCGCGTTCTGTCTCATCTCGCTCACCGGCATCCCGCCGAGCGCCGGCTTCGTCGCGAAGCTGCTCGTCTTCAACGCCGCTGTCCAGAGCGATCTCGTCTGGCTGGTGATCGTCGCCGTGCTCAACACGGCCGTGTCGGCCTACTACTACCTGCGCGTCGTCAGCCACATGTACCTGGCGGAGCCGCCATCGGAGCGGGACATCAGCCCCGATCCGCTCCTCGCGACCGCCCTCGCCGCCACCGCGGCTGGCGTCCTCGTTCTGGGCCTCATTCCCACGCCGCTGATCGACGCGGCCGAGCGCGCCGTCAGCGCCTTCGGTTAGGGAAGCAGCGTCGTTTCCAGCTCGCGGATGCGCCGGCTGAGCACCGGCAGCATCTGGATCGCGATCGCCGGATGGAGGCGCAGCTCGCGCAGGAAGTCCCAGCGCGCCAGCACCAGGCAGCGGCTGGGCGCCGTCGCGCGCACGCTCGCCGCCCGCGGAAAGCTATCGAGCAGCGCCATCTCCCCGAAGAAGTCGCCGGCGCGCAGCGTGGCGACCCGCACTGCGCGCTTCCCGCGGAACACCTCCGCCCGGCCTTCCAGCAGGATGTAGAAGGCGTTCGCAGGCTCGCCCTCCCGGATGATCAGCGCGTCCGGCGCGAACTCGCGCGCCTCCGCCAGCCGCGCCACGCGCCTCAGCGTCGACGTGCGCAGGTCGGAGAACAGCGGCACGCGCTGGAGCGCGCGTTCGACATCGGAGGCGCCGGCCCTGCGCAGCGGCGTCACTTCGAGCCCGCCTGGAGCGCGCTCTCGTCGAAGTTCCGCTTGAACATCGGCAGCTTGTCCATCTTCGATGGGTCTCTCGGCAGCGCGCCCAGCACGTGGACGCGGATCGCCGGCGCCCTCAGCCCCGCCTCCTGGATCGAGTTGGTCACCGCCGCCGACACGTCGCGCTCCAGGTCCTGCGCGCCGTCGCGCGGTACGACGTTGATGTCCAGCCCGTCCAGCTCCTGCGTCATCTGGAACTCGCGCACCCGCGGGTGCAGGATGAGCGGCTCCCCCAGCGTCAGCGCCGGGAAGACCGGCACGTGCCGCCCCGACGCGTCTTCCAGGTAGAACACCTCCTGCGGCCGGCCCGCGATGCGCTCGATGACGCGGAACGGCCGGCCGCAGGCGCACGGCTCCGGCGACATCGTCAGGATGTCGTTCAGCTCGTAGCGGATGAGCGGCTGCGCGTAGTTCATCAGGTTGGTCACCAGCAGCTTGCGGCCCTGGTCGCCCGGCGCGACCGGTTCGTAGCGCTCGTCCACCACCTCGAACAGCAGCAGGTCCTCGAAGCAGTGCATGCCGCTGTGCCGCTCGCAGTCGGCGGCCATCACGCCGCCTTCAGTCGCGGCGTACGTGTTAAACGGCTCGACGCCCCACGCCTGCACGATGCGCCGCCGCACCTCGTCCGCGAGCACCTCCGCGCTCAGCGTGACGATGCGCGGCCCGATGCGCAGCCGCCCCTCGATCTGCTCCTGCGCAAGGTACGAAGCGACGGTCGGGTAGGTGACCAGCATGCGCGGTTGGAAGGTGTTCAGCGGCTCGATCAGGCTCGCGAACGAGACGGACGCGGAGAGCCGCAGCGATGTCGTCGCGCCGACGCTCGTGCCCGAGCCGACGATGAACGAGAGATGGGCCGGATTCCCCGCGAGGATGAACGCCACCCTGGGCCGCGGGATGCGAGGCCGCATCCCCGCCATGTACGCCTCGCGCAGGGACGCCGCCAGCACCCAGCGCCACGCCCGCCGGTCGTAGACCACGATGCTGCGGAAGCCCGAGCTGCCGCTCGTGGGCAGGACGCGGTACTGGTCCCGCACGTACGTCTCCACCCACATCGTCTGCACCTGCGCCTCCAGCGCGGGCAGGTTCAACTGCTCGTCGGTCACGATCTCGTCGAAGTGCTCCATCAGCAGTTGCTTGTTCAGGATGGGCAGCTCGCGCAGCGAACAGCGCTCCGGGTCGGTCCCTGCGAGGCGTTCGCGGTAGTACGGCGACCGCGCGCGCGCGTGCGCGACGAGCGCCCGCAGCCGCCGCTCCTGGAGCGCCGCCAGCTCCTCCCGCGACATGCGCTCCGCGCGCGCCAGCGACGTCTGGCGCAGCCAGAAGGCGTGCAGGAAGTCCTCGATCCGCCGCAGATGGTGCGCTGTCCGCCAGGGCATCGATCGCTCCTTGCTCCGGGTTGAGCTTCGTGCCGACGCATTCTACGCGTGGGCACCGTCTGCGTCAACTCGCTATGGCGGCAGCTCGTCGAGCAGGCCCGCGACGTACTGGAGCACGAGCGCCGCATCGATCGCGTCGATGCGCCCGTCTCCGTTCACGTCCGCCGCGGCAGGGCAGGGGAGCCCCGTGAGCAGCCCGGCGGCGAGCTGCAAGATCAGCGCGGCATCGATGCTGTTGACCACGCCATCGCGGTCCACGTCGCCGAGCATGGGAGCAACTGGGGAGCAGGGATCGGGCGTTGGCGTGCGCGTGGCCAGCGGCTGCGGCGGCGACACGCGCAGCGGCTTGCCCCACGCGAAGACGTCGCTGTTGCTGTTGCCGTCCCCGGCCACCAGGTTCGACGCGGCCGACTCGAAGGCGACGGCCTCGCCGTCCGCGCTGACCTCCGCGAACAGGCTCGCGCCGTTCGTCTCGCCGGCGAGCGGCTCGCTGATCCGCTCGATCGCGCCGCTCGCCACGTCCTGGAGGAAGACGTCGGTCGTCATGTTCGTGTCGCCCGTTATCAGGTTCGACGCGTCCGAATGATAGACAACGGCGCTGCCGTCGCCGCTGATCGCCGCGAAGGAGCTGCCGCCGCTCGCTTGCGCGCCGGCCGCGTCGCTCAGGCGCACCGTCGTGCCGGCATCGCGGTCGCGCAGGAACACATCCGACGCCCCGTTGAGATCGGGAAGCGTGAGCGTGTCCGCCGGTGAGCTGAACGCCACGAACCGGCCGTCGTCGCTGATCGTGCCGTAGACGCTGTGCCCGTTGCCTTCCGCGCCGTCCGTTGCGACGCTCACACGCTCGGTTGTGCCCGCAACGCGGTCGCGCACGAAGACGTCGTCGAAGTTGTTGGCGTCGCCCGTAACGAGGTCCGTCGCGAACGAGCCGAACACGACATGACGGCCATCCGGCGTGATGCGCGCCGGCCCGGCGCCCAGCCCGCCGCTCGCGCGGTCGCCCGGCGTGCCGTCAAGTCCGACGCTGATCAGCTCCGTGGTGCCCCCGACGCGGTCGCGCACGAACACGTCGCGGTCGTTGTTATCGTCGCCGGGCACGAGATCGCCGGCAAGGGAGGTAAACGTTACATACCTGCCGTCTACGCCGATCGAGGGCGTCACGCTCTCGCCGTGCGCGTCCCCGCCGCCGGCGCCGACGCTGACGCGCTCCGTCGTGCCCGCGACGCGGTCGCGCACGAAGATGTCGGCCGCGCCGTTGCCGTCGCCCGGCACAAGGTTGCTCGCCTCCGACGAGAAGGCGACGTACCGGCCGTCGCCGCTGATGCGCGGCCCGCCGGCGAGGAGCCCCGCGCTCGCGCCGCCGGCCTGCTGGGCCGTGCTCGAAACGCTCACACGTTCCGTGACGCCGCTGACCCGGTCGTGGACGAAGACGTCGCGCACGCCGTTCGTGTCGCCCGGCACAAGGCTCGACGCGTCGGAGGAAAATGCGACGTACCGGCCGTCCGCGCTCAAGGCCGCCGACTGGCTCGAGCCGAGCGTCTGCGCGCCCGACGACGCGATGCTCGCCCGCTCGACCGCCGGCGCAGTCGACAGCCCCGAGGCCGTCAGGACCAGCGCCAGCGTCAGCCCAACGAGCGCGGGCAACGCGAGGAGTCCGCTGAGCAACCGCATGGCGTCGATGGTAGCGAGGGCTGTGCACCGGGAACAAGCCTCCGTGCTATGCTGCCCGCGATGCCCGCTGCCGCCCACCGCATCGTCTTGCACGTCGACCCGCCCTTCGCCCGCGCCATTCGGCGACGGCCCCTGACCGCCCTTGCGCGCCGGGTGCTCGCCGCCGAACCTGCCTCCGGCCCGGTCGAGCTGAGCATCGCCGTCACGGACGACGAGACGGTGCGCGCGCTGAACCGCCGGTACCGGCGCGAGGACGCGCCCACCGATGTCCTCTCGTTTAGCCTCGAAGAGCGCGCTGGTTTCCCGCCCGCGGCGGGCCCGAGGCCGCTCGGCGAGGTCGTTATCTCCTATCAAACTGCCCGCCGCCAGGGCGACGCCGCCGGCCACTCCGTCGACGATGAGCTGGCGCACCTGCTGACCCACGGCATCCTCCACCTGCTCGGCTACGACCACGAGCGGCCCGCCGAAGCGCGCGAGATGCGCGCGCGCGAGGAGGCGCTGCTGGGTCGCAGCCTGCACTAGCCACGGGCCCTTGATATACTGGCGGCGAGGTGCCCAATGTCTGCCCAAGCGTCGAAGAAGCGGTTCCACATTCGTTTTCAGGAGGCCGAAGAGGGTGGGTACATCGTCAGCATCCCGGAGATGCCCGGCTGCGTAACGGAGGCCGAGACATTCGAGGAAGGCCTGCTGATGGTGCAAGACGCTCTCGAAGGGCTCCTCGAGGTCGCCAGGAAATATGGCGATCCGATTCCAGAACAGTTCCGCGATCTGGTTCCCGAGGCTACTCCTCGCCCGGTCCGACGCCGGCGCCCGCAGGTAATCGGTGGCAGGCAGGCTTCCCGCTCTCTGAGCCGCTGAAGTCATCAGGGCACTGGAACACGGGGGATTCGCGCGGGAGCGGCAGCGGGGTCACCTGATCATGCGCAGCCGAGTGACAGGCCACTCTGTGCCGATCCCTGTTCATGCTGGTGACCTCAAGCGCGGTTTGCTGTTGCAGATCATCAAGGAGGCAGGCCTGACGCGAGCCGAGTTCCTCCGGCTCCTACGGCGCTAGGGTGAGCACCGAAGTCCTCTACCGCAAGTGGCGCCCGCGCGCGTTCGCCGAGGTCGCCGGCCAGGAGCCGGTCGTCCGCACGCTCACCAACGCGATCGCGTCCGGCAAGGTGGCCCACGCCTACCTCCTCTGCGGGCCACGCGGCACCGGCAAGACGACCACCGGCCGCCTCCTCGCTAAGGCGGTCAACTGCCTCGACCCCAAGGACGGCGAGCCCTGCAACGCCTGCGAGCGTTGCCTCGCTTTCCTCGAAGGCCGCGCGCTCGACCTGATCGAGCTCGACGCCGCCAGCAACCGCGGCATCGACGAGATCCGCAGCCTGCGCGAGAAGGCGAACTTCGCGCCCGCCGGCGGCCGCGACGCCCGCAAGGTCTACCTCGTCGACGAGGTGCACATGCTCACCGAGCCCGCCTTTAACGCGCTGCTCAAGACGCTCGAGGAGCCGCCCGCCCACGTCATCTTCGTGCTCGCCACCACGGAGGCGCACAAGGTGCCCGCGACCGTCGTCTCGCGCTGCCAGCGCTTCGACTTCCGGCGCGTGCCGCTCGCCGCGCTCGTCGATAGGCTTGCCCACATCGCGGCGCAGGAGGGCATCGAGTGCCCGCGCGACGCGCTCGAGCTGATCGGCCGCGCCGGCACGGGCAGCGCGCGCGACGCGATCAACCTCCTCGACCAGCTCGCCGACTCCTACGGCAAGTCGATCGCCATCGAGCAGGTGCGCGAGGGCCTCGGCCTCGTCGAGGACCCGCGCAGCGTCGAGCTCTGCCGCCAGGCCCTCCACGGCGATCTCGCGCAGGGCCTCGCCATCATCTCCTCCGTCCGCGACGACGGCCTCGATCTGCGGCAGTTCCAGCGACAGGTCGTGGCCCGCCTGCGCGGCCTCCTGCTCGCCAGGGCCGGTGCCGCCGGCGGCGAGTCGTGGAGCGACGAGCAGCTCGCCGAGATGCGCGCGCTCGTCGACGGCGTGACGCCCGCCCGCATCGTCGCCGCCCTCCACGCCTTCGGCGAGGCCGACCTCCGCGCCGACCCGCTCTCGCCGCTGCCGCTCGAGCTCGCTCTCGCCACCACCGTGGTCGGTGCGGAAGCGCCGCCGGCTCCTGCACCCGCCAGGGCGTCGACCGCGCCCGAGCCCGTCGCGCCGCCCCGGCCCGCGCCACCCGCGCCGCGTCCGGCCAGGCGCGCGGAGGCGGCGCCGCCAACGCCCTCGAAGCCGCAGCCCGACGGACCGGCCGCGGCCGCACGCGAGTCCGCGCAGCCGCCGCCACCATCGCCCGCACCGGCCGAGGGCAACGGCTCGCTCCTGGCCGAGGTCCGCTTGCACTGGCAGGAGATCTACCAGCGGGCCCGCGACCTCCAGTACCGCGCGGGCGCTCTGCTCAACAGCGGCTGTGGTATCATCGAGGCGACCGGCGACGAGGTCGTCTTCGGCTTCAAGCACCAGATGCTCCTCGATCGCATGCACGGCGACGGCGGCGAAAACCTGCGTGCGCTCCAGCAGGCCGTCGACGAAGTGCTCGGGCCGGGCCGCACGGTGCGCTGCGTCAAGGACGAGACGGTCGAGCAGCAGCGCCTGAGCCGCGGCGGCCACCTCGTCCGCGCGGCCGAGGAGCTCGGCGGGCGCGCGCTGCCGGACGACAGCTAGGAGGCGCTGCGATGGGCATGAACCGCGACATGATGGCACGCCTGCAGCAGATGCAGGAGCGCGCGATGAAGGCGCAGCAGGAGCTCTACGAGAAGACCGTCGAGGGGACGGCCGGCGGCGGCGCCGTCGCCATCACGGTCACCGGCGCGCTCAAGGTGCAGTCGCTCAAGATCGCTCCCGAGGTCGTCGACCCCGAGGACGTCGAGATGCTCGAAGACCTCGTTACGGCCGCGCTGAACGAGGCGCTCCAGCAGGTCCAGGCGCTCCAGATGCAGTCCGTCTCCGGCCTCGCGGGCCAGTTCGGCATCGGGCTGCCGTAGGACGGCAGGCGGCGTCCGGCCTGTGAACGAACCGGCCCCTCCCAGCCGCCGCCAGGCGGCCACCGCACCGACCGTCGCCCGCCTCATCGAGGCGCTCCACAAGCTCCCCGGCATCGGCCCCAAGAGCGCGCAGCGGCTCACCTACTACCTGCTCCGCATCCCGGAGGCGGAAGCGCGCGCGCTCGCCCAGGCGATCGTCGAGCTGAAGGAAAAGACCATTCTCTGCTCACGTTGCCAGAACGTCACCGAGGCCGATCCCTGCGGCATCTGCTCCGACGAACAGCGCGACCGCTCGACGATCTGCGTCGTCGAGGAGCCGCTCGACATCCTCGCCGTGGAGCGCTCCGGCGGCTTTCGCGGCCTCTATCATGTCCTGCACGGCGTGCTGTCGCCCGTCGAGGGCGTCGGTCCCGAGCACCTCAAGGTCGACCAGCTCGTCGTGCGCGTCCGCGACGGGTCTGTGCGCGAGGTGATCATGGCCACCAACCCCAACCTGGAGGGCGAGGCGACGGCGATGTACATCGGCCGCCTGCTCGCGCCGCTGGGCGTGCACGTCACCCGCCTCGCCCGAGGCCTCCCCACCGGCGCCGACCTCGAGTACGCCGACGACGTCACCCTCGCCCGCGCCCTCGAGCACCGGCAGGACGTGTGAGGCTTGCGTAGGGTGCAGAGCGAGCACCGCAGCTGGTCGACGGTATACCGAGGCCCCCGCGGCGTTCGCTCGCCCGGGGGTGCAGGGGGCGGAGCCCCTTGCCGGGGGGTCTGGGGGGTGTCCCCCCATATCCCTCAACCTTTCTGGGTGGGAGGGTGGGAAGAAGCACACCTCATCCTGCGTGGCTGCGCCCGCCGCTAGCCATGCCCAAACCCCCGCGCGTCTACAAGACACCCGCCATCGTCCTCCGCCAGCGCAGGCTTGGCGACGCCGACAAGATCGTCACGCTCTACAGCGCCAACTTCGGCAAGCTCGACGCCGTCGCGAAGGGCGTCCGCCGCGTCACCAGCCGCCTCGCCGGCCACGTCGAGCCGCTCAACCACGGCGCCTACCTGATCGCCCGCGGCCGCAACCTCGACATCATCACGCAGGCCCAGACCATCGAGACGTTTCAGCCCCTGCGCGACGACCTCGACCGCCTCAGCCGCGCCGTCTACGCCGCCGAGCTGCTCGACCGCGCCACGGAGGAGCGCGCCGAGAACTTCGCGCTCTACCGGCTGCTCCTCGACGCCCTCCGCCGCCTCGCCACGAACGACGAGCTCGACATGCCCCTCCGCTTCTTCGAGATGTCGCTCCTCGGCCAGCTCGGCTACCGGCCGCAGCTCGAGGTGTGCGTTGTCTGCGCCAGGCAGTTGCCCGCCGACGGGAACGACTGGGCGCCCGGCCTCGGCGGCGTCTCCTGCCCCGACTGCCGGCCCGAGGACACACCTGTGCGCAAGCTCTCGGCGAACGGCCTCAAGCTGCTCCGCCTCCTCCAGGCCGGCAGCTTCGCCGATGCCGCCCGCCTGCGCGCGTCGCCCGAGCTCGCCGCCGAGGTCGAAGGCCATCTCCGCGCCGCCATCCACTTCGCCCTCGACCGCGACATCCGCTCGGCCGCCTTCCTGGACACCGTCCGCCGCCCCGCCCGCGCTCGCGCCGGCGGCCGCTAGCCCTGGCTCGCGCAGTCGGCGACGGCTATACTGGGGCCCAATGCCGGTCTACGAGTACTTCTGCGAACAGTGCGACGGCATCTTCGAGGCGCTGCGCCCGATGCGTCAGGCATCGGAGCCGGTCGCCTGCATCCAGTGTGCGCGCCAGGCCCAGCGCATCATGCCGACCACGTTCACCGCCTTCACGCTCCGCGAAGGCTACCCGCGCCGCCTGCCCGATAAGGGGACCTACTGGCACCTGGGCAAAGAGGTCAAGCAGCGGATCAAGGGGCCCTTCAAGCCGTTCGAGCACCCCGAGGTGACGCCGCCCAAAACGCGTCCACGCCTCTCGAAGGGCGACGTCGAGATCGCGAAGGAGAAGCGCCGGCTCCAGGGCAAGGAACTCCAGAAGATGCGCGACTCCGGCCTTCGCGCTTCCCCGAGCCGCCTGCCGCGCAAGCTCCGCTAAGCCCCCGTTGAGACGCACCGTAGGGGCGCACACACAGGTGCGCCTACTTCTTTTTCGCTTTCGGCGGCGGCTGATCGAGTTTGTACTTCTTCACCAGCTTGTCGAACGCCAGGTCCGGGTTCGAGGCGTCGATCATCTTCTCGTACTTCGGGTCGAGCTGCTCCAGCTTGCTCAGCATCGAGCGGTGGAACGCGAACCCGCTGATCAGCCGCCGCGTGTTCGTGCCGCCGCACTCCGGACAGCGCGCCTCGGCGTCGTCCGTCATGCGCCGCATCAGCACATCGACCACCTGCTTGCAGTCCATGCACGCGTACTCGTAGACCGGCACGTCGACTCACCTCCGAGGTCAGTATAGCAGGGGAGGGGAGCGCTACGAGCGCCGTTCGAGGACGTAGTCCGCGATGTCCGCCAGCGCCGCGCGGTCCGGCGTGTCCGGGAGCACCTCGAGCGCGCGCACCGCGCGGTCGCGGAACTCCGCCGCCACCGCTTTTGAGCGCTCGAGGATGTCCGACTCGCGGATCATGGCCAGCGCCTCGTTCAGGTGATCCTGGCTGCGCTCGTTGCCGAAGAGGCGCTTCACCGGGTTGTCGTCGGGGTAGCGCTCCATCAGCAGCAGCGCCGGCAGCGTCAGCGTGCCCTGCATCAGGTCGCTCCCCGCCGGCTTGCCCAGCTCCGTGTCCGTCCCCTCGAAATCGAGCACGTCGTCGACGATCTGGAACGCCATGCCGACGCTCTCGCCGTACGTGCGCAGCCCCTCGCGCCACGCCGGCCGCGCGCCGGCTACCAGCGCGCCCCCTTCCGCCGACGTCGCGAACAGCGACGCCGTCTTGCCCCCGATGCGCCGGAAGTAGTCCATCGTGCCCTGCCCGTACTCGAACGCGCTCATGTCCTGCGTGAGCTCGCCCGTCGCCATCGCCATCAGCGTGCGCGAGAAGAGCTTCACTACGTCGAGGCTCTCGGTGCGGCAGATCAGGTCCGCCGCGTGCGCGAACATGTAGTCGCCCAGCATCACCGCCGCAGCGTTGTGGTAGCGCGCGTTCGTCGTCTCCTTGCCCCGCCGCGTGTCCGACGCGTCGATCACGTCGTCGTGCACCAGCGTCGCCGTGTGCAGCAGCTCGATCGACGCCGCCAGCGGCACCAGCAGGTCGGGCCGGTGCTCGCCGAAGCGTCCCGCCAGCAGTGCGATCGTCGGCCGCAGGCGCTTGCCCTCGCCCGCCAGGATGTGCTCCAGCATCTCGCGCACGACCGGGACGTCCGAGCGCGTGACGCGTTCCAGCGCGGCCTGCACCTCGGCCAGCTCCTCGCGTACCGGTTCGTGGATCGAGACGACACGCATCGTGCGCTCCTCGTGCCTTAGGCCTTCGCCACCGCCGCGCCCACACCGAGCAGCCGCAGCGCGTTCTCCGTCGTCGCCCCGGCCACGCGCTCGACCGCCTCGCCGCGCAGCGCCGCGATGCGCTCCACCGCTTCGATGACGTAGGCGGGCTCGCTGCGCTGTCCGCGTTTCGACTGCGGCGCGCCGTACGGGCTGTCCGTCTCGACGACCAGCGCGTGGAGCGGCAGCGTCCGCGCCACCTCTGCCAGCCACGCCGACTTCGGGTAGGTGACCGACGTATGGATCGAGATCAGGAAGCCAAGCTCGACATAACGCCGACCAAGCTCGGCGTCGCCGCTGAAGTAGTGCATCACGCCCAGCGGCCGGCCGCCGCCCAATCGAGCGCCCAGACGCCGTGACCACGCTTCGACGACCGGCAGCAGCGTCTCGTTCGCCTCGCGGCAGTGCACCGCGACGGGCTTGCAGGCCTCCGCGGCGGTGTCGAGCTGCCGCTCGAAGACGGCGACCTGTCGGTCGCGCGGGGAGAGGTCGCGGTAGAAGTCGAGGCCGATCTCGCCGACCGCGACCACTCGCGGGTCGTCCGCTAGCTCGGTCAGCCGGTCCAGCGCCGCGTCCTCCACCTCGCCGGCGTTGTGCGGGTGGCAGCCCGCCGCCGCGAACACGCCGCGCTCAGTCGCCGCCAGCGCGATCGCGCTCTCCGAAGACGCGACGTCCAGCCCCAGCACGAGCATGCCCGCCAGGCCCGCCGCGCGCGCGCGCTCGATCACCTCGTGCCGGTCCGAGTCGTACTCGGCCTCCTGCAGGTGCGTGTGGCTATCGAACAGCCGCATGCGCGAGGCGCTCCTGCTCCTGCTCGGCCACCGCCGGCTCCAGCTTCGTGAACAACGCCACGGGCTCGCGGAGCTGCTGTCCGGGCGCCGGCCTCACTAGCCGCCAGCCGTCGCCGCCGGCGGGCGTGTCGTAGCCAAGATACGCGTGCAGCCGGTCGCACGTGAACGGAAGGAACGGCGCGAAGGCGACCTTCAGGCCGTTGATCGCGCAGATCACGGTGTACAGGCTGCGCGCCGCCGAGGCGCGGTCGTCCGGCAGCGCCTTCCAGGGCGCCGTCTCGTCCAGGAAGCGGTTCGTCTCCTGCGCCAGCGCCATCGCCGTTGAGAGGCCCGCGCGAAAGTGGCACGCCGCCAGGTGCTCCGCCGCCTCCCCCAGCCCCTCCTCGATGCGCGCGAGCAGCTCCAGGCAGCGTCCGTCCAGCTCGCCCGGCTCGGGCACGCGTCCGTCGAAGTTGCGATAGGTCAGCGTCAGCGAGCGGTGCACCAGGTTGCCCCACGTCGCCACCAGCTCATTATTGTTCCGCGCGACGAAGTCGCTCCACGTGAAGTCGGAGTCCGCTGTCTCCGGCATCGTCGCGCAGAGGTAGTAGCGCACCGGGTCCGGGTCGAAGCGCCCGATCAGCTCCGGGATGAAGATGGCGCTGTTGCGGCTCGTCGACGCCTTCATCCCGCCCAGGTTGTTGTAGTGGTTCGCGGGCACGTCGTACGGCAGGTTGAGCGGCGCGCCGTCGCCGTCGCCGTAGGCCATGATCTCGGCAGGCCAGCTCAGCGTGTGGAAGAAGATGTTGTCCTTGCCGAGGAAGTAGTAGCTCCGGCACGAGGCGTCCTGCCAGAACGCCCGCCACGCCTCCGGATCGCCCTCGCGCTGCGCCCACTCCTTCGACGCCGACAGGTAGCCGATCACGTTCTCGAACCAGACGTAGAGCCGCTTGCCCGGGCCCAGCTCCTCCGTCGGCACCGGGATGCCCCAGTCCAGGTCGCGCGTGATCGCCCGGTCGCGCAGCCCCTCCGTCAGGATGCCCAGCGAGAAGTTGATCACGTGCTTGCGCCAGTGCGCCTGCTGCGAGATCCACTCGCGCAGCCGGTCGCCGTAGGCGCTCAGCCGCAGGAAGTAATGTTCCGATTCACGCGCCTCCGGCGTCGTCCCGCACAGCTTGCAGCGCGGGTCGATGAGCTCCATCGCGTCGAGCGCCCGGTTGCACTGCTCGCATTCGTCGCCCCGCGCCTGCGCGTAGCCGCAGTGCGGGCAGGTGCCCTCCACGTAGCGGTCCGGCAGGAAGCGCTGGTCCTTCGGGCAGAAGAGCAGCAGCATCATGTTCCTGTAGATGTCGCCCTGGGCGTGCAGCTTCAGGAAGATGCGCTGCACCGTCTCCCGATGGTTGTCGGTGCCCGTCGTCGTGAAGAGGTCCATCGAGATGCCCAGCCAGTCCAGCGACTCCACGAAGCTCCGGTGGAAGCCATCGACCACCTCTTGCGGTGAGCGGCCTTCGCGCTCGGCGCGGACCGTGATCGGCGCCCCGTGCTGGTCGCTCCCCGAGACCATCAGCACCCGGTTGCCGCGCAGCCGGTGGAAGCGGGCCAGCACGTCGGCGGGCAGGAAGCTGCCGACGATCTGGCCCTGGTGGAGGGGCCCGTTGGCATAGGGCCAGGCGACGCCGATGAAGATCGTCTCAGGCATAGATACGCTCTCGCGCGAGCGGCGTCATTCTACCACGAGGCCAAGCGGGGAGACAGACGCGGCTTCCTAGCGCTTCGCTAAGGCCAGCCAGCGCTTGTACACCTCTCGATGGCTCAGCCCAGAGCGCTCTGCCACGGCTCGCACCGCGTCTCGCGCGCGCATGCCCTGCCGCTTCAGCGACCGCAGCTCCGCATCGACGTCCATCGTGACTTCGCGCTTCGACTTGCCGCCCCCCTCGATGACCAGCGTGAGCTCGCCGCGTGGCTCGACGAAGTGCTCGATCGCCTCTGACAGCGTGCCCCGAAAGACCTCCTCGTACAGCTTCGTCAGCTCCCGGCACACGGCGACGCGCCGATCGCCCAGCACGGTCAGCAGATCGCCCAGCGACGCGCGCAGCCGGTGCGGCGCCTCGAAGGCAACGAGCGTGTCGGGCAGCGCCGCCACCTCCGCCAGCAGCCGCCGCCTATCGCCCGCCTGTCTCGGCAGGAAGCCGAGGAAGTGGAACCGGCGCGTCGGCAGACCGGACGCCGCCAGCGCCGCCGTCAGCGCCGAGGCCCCCGGCAGCGGCACGACGGCATGGCCGGCCGCCACCGCCGCCTCGACCAGGTGCACGCCGGGGTCGCTGATGCCCGGCATGCCCGCCTCCGATACCAGGGCCACGTCGCCCTCCTCCAGCGCCGCCAGGATCGCCGGCGTCCGTGCCGCTCGATTGCGCTCCGTGTAGCTGAGCAGCTTCGGCGCGCCGATGCCGTGGTGGGCCAGCAGCTTGCGTACCGTCCGCGTGTCCTCCGCCGCGATGAGCGCGACTTCGCCGAGGACGCGCAATGCGCGCAGCGTGATGTCTTCGAGATTGCCGATCGGCGTTGCGACGAGGTAGAGCGTTCCCATCGCGACAGTTATACGCCGTTTCCGACTCCTCCGGCCATCCCGCGTTTGACGCCCGCGCCGCCTTTTTGGTAGAGTGCATCTAACGACAGGTCAACCTCACCCAAGCACAGCTTTGAGACTGATCGTGATGGTTCAGGACCGCTGGCAGGGAAGCCTCCGCCGGCCTCGATCCGCCTATCTTCTCCCGGACGGGGACCCGCGGCCAACGAGGAGGTAAGCACCATGTCCGTCCCCCAGGCGAAGCAGATGCGGCGCGCCTACAGCTTCGATGAGGTCGCCATCGTCCCCGGCGATCAGACCATCAACCCCGCGATGACCGAGATCGGCCTCTCGATCGGGGCGTTGGACTTCCCGCTCCCGATCGTCGCCGCGGCGATGGACGCCGTGGTCGATGCCCGCTTCGCCGCCCAGTTCTCCGAGCTGGGCGGTCTTGCTGTCCTCAACCTCGAGGGCGTCCAGTGCCGCTACGACGACCCGGCTGCCGTCCTCGCGGAGATCGCCGCCGCCTCCCCGGCCGAGGCGACCTCGCTGCTCCAGAAGGTCTACACCGCGCCGCTCAAGCCGGAGCTGATCGGCGAACGCATCCGCCAGATGAAGGCCGCCGGCGGCATCGCCGCCGTCTCCGCCACGCCCGCCAACACCAAGAAGTTCGCGCCGCTCGCCAAGGAGGCCGGCGTCGACCTCTTCGCCGTGCAATCGACGGTCACTACCGCGCGCCACATCTCCTACAGCGAGAAGGGGCTCATCTTCCCGGACCTGGTTGCCCGGATGGCGCCCACCCCCGTCGTCGTTGGCAACACCGTCGGCTACGCGGCGACGAAAGAGCTGATGGAGACCGGCGTCGCCGCCGTCCTCGTCGGCGTCGGCCCGGGCGCCGCCTGCACGTCGCGAGAGGTCCTCGGCATCGGCGTCCCCCAGGTCACCGCCACCATGGACTGCGCCGCCGCCCGCGACCAGTATTACCGGGAGACGAACCGCTACGTCCCGATCATCACCGACGGCGGCATCCGAAGCGGGGGCGACCTCTGCAAGGCATTCGCCGCCGGCGCCGACGGCGTCATGCTCGGCTCCATCCTCGCCGCCTGCAAAGAGGCCCCGGGCGGCGGGCACCACTGGGGCATGGCCACCCCCCACGCCGACCTGCCGCGCGGCGTCCGCGTCACCGTCGGCGTGAACACCACGCTGCGTCAGGTGCTCTTCGGCCCATCGCACCGCACCGACGGCACCGAGAACCTCGTCGGCGCCCTGCGCACCGCGATGGGCATGTGCGGCGCGCGCACCATCCGCGACTTCCAGCAGGCCGACCTCGTCGTCGCCCCCTCGATCAAGACCGAGGGCAAGCAGATCCAGCGCGCCCAAGAGTCGAGCGCGCATGTAGGGTCAACGGCTGCTATCCAGTGCGATGCGGCTCCTCCTAACAAGGAGTAGCAGCGTTCACTTGATTAACAGGATTCTCAACTGGCTAACGAGATACGGCGACCCAGCGTTGCGCGAGGGCGAGTTTGTTGTTCTCCGTGGTGCAGGAGGCCTTGGCCGAAAGGGCACCTTACGTTTTAGCGGATTTCTTGTGTTGACTAATCTACGCCTCTATTTTCGGCCCCGTGCACCGCGTGTACTAGGAATCGGTTTTAGACCCAATGAGATCACGTTGAATTCGATTATTTCAGTCAAGCCAAGCGGCCGGCGTTCTCCAATGGATCCGTTTCCACTCCTAAGGCGCATCAATATTGTCACTTCCGAGGGTCGGGAGTATATCCTTCAAACGTTCCATTGGGAGATTTGGAGACGAGAGATAATGAAGCTCGCTGGCTCGCGGCGGATGTGAGTTCATCTGGTGGATAAAGGAAGATACAGCGTGTTACACGCCGGGCGACTTGACGTTCTGCAAGGGACGCTCCGTCCACCGCTCAACCCCCCCGACGCTCCGTCGCCCCACGATCCGCGCGGTCGGCCAGCCGCAGGCGCGACACGGCGGCGCTTTGTCCTCCGGGCCCTCGCTGATGCGCCGGCACTTGGGCGAGAAGCAGCGGTACTGGGCCACGGCTACCTCTAGAAATCGAACCGCTGGAAAGGCTGAACAGACGATCCGACGACAACCCTGTAGGGGCGTTCAATTGAACGCCCCTATGCGCATGCCTCGCCAGCAACACGTAGGGGCGCACACGCAGGTGCGCCCCTACAACTCGCATCCGTTTATCCGTTCCCTATCCGTTGACAACCAGCGCCCGCTCCTTCCCCGATAGGTCGCGCCGCGTCTCGACGCGCGCACCCGGGAACGATGCGCGCGCCGCCTCGCGCAGCCTGCGCCCCTGGTTCCAGGCGTGTTCGGCGACCAGCAGGCCGCCGGGCCGCAGCAGGGCAGGGGACTGTTCGATCAGCCGTTCGATGACCCCTGTGCCGCGCCGCCCCGCGCGCAGCGCCTCCGACGGCTCGTGCTCGCGGATCTCCGGGGGCAGCTTCTCGTACAGCCGCGCCGGCACGTACGGCAGGTTGGCGACGATCACGTCGACCGGCCCGCGCAGCCCCGACAGCAAGTCGCTCTGCACGAATTCGATGCGTCCCGCCACGCCGTGCGTCCCCGCGTTCTCTCGCGCCAGCCGCAGCGCCGCTCTCGACGCGTCGATCGCGATCACCCGCGCGTCCGGCGCATGCACCGCGATCGCCACCGCGATCGTCCCATTCCCTGTGCCAACGTCGACAACCTTGGCCCCTGGCCCCTGGCCCCCCACCCAGTCGAGCGCCAGCTCGACCACCACCTCCGTCTCCGGCCGGGGGATCAGCGCCGCCGGCGTGCACGCCAGCTCGAGGCCGTAGAACTCGCGATGCCCCGTGACGTAGGCCAGCGGCTCGTGCGACAGGCGGCGCAGCAATAGCGACTCGTAGCGCGCCAGCTCCGCCGCCTCGATCTCCTCCGGCAGCCGCGCGTACAGCCGCTCGCGCGAGCAACCGAGCGCGTGGCAGAGCAGCACCTCGGCCTCCAACCGCGCGTCTTCGAGGCCGGCCGCGCGCAGCCGCGCCTCTGCGCGATACAGCGCCTCCGCAATCGTCACGCCGGAATGATAGCGGGCGTATGGCCCTTGACAGACGCCTGGCCTGCTGCCAGAGTTGGTTCAGGTGGCAACATGGACCTGAAGGGTATCGTTTTTCTCGTATCGCGAAGCCGCCTCCTTCTCGCTCTGACCGCGCTGACGCTTCTCGCCGTCCTGCTGCTCACGTCCTCCCCGGCCCGAGCCGCGTTCGAGGACTCGGACGGCGACGGCGCCATCGATCTGGCCGAGGAGGTCTTCGGCTCCGACCCCGCCGACCTGGCAAGCAAGCCGGAGAACCTCGACCTCCTCTTGCTTCGTTCCGGCAGGTTCGCGTGCTCCGATGGCGTCGATAACGATCTCGATGGCTTCGCGGACGCCGCAGATACCGGCTGTCAGAACGCCGACGGTGGCATCGGCTCCGACCACACCGAGATCGCGCTTGGCTCAGATCCCCTGGATGATCGGAGCTTCCCGGAGGGCAGCCGCCTCGACGCGCTACTGGCCACATCCTTCTACCCGTATCTCACCTGCGCCGACGGCCAGGACAACGACGGGGACGGGCTCATCGACGCAGCCGATCCCGGCTGCGCCCCGCTCGACGCCGACGGCGACGGCTTTGACGACTCCCTTGAAAAGACACTGGGCTCCGACTGGCAGGACGCCGCAAGCGAGCCGGAGCACGCCAGCATGAACCCGGGCTCCTGCAGCGATGCCGCGGACAACGACGCCGACGGGACTGTCGACTCGGCGGACGATGGGTGTCAAGCCGCGCCGAACGACGACCTCACCGACGCCGTCGTCGTCGACTCCCTCCCGTTCTCTCACGGCGCTAAGCTTGCCGGCATCACTACCGAGCCCGGCGAGCGCCAGTCGAGCTGCAGCTTCGCCGACGACACGCGCGCCACCGTCTGGTACCAGTTCACGCCCCCGGTCGCCACCCATGCCGTGATCGAAACGACCGGCAGCGACTTCATCTCGTCGGTCAGCATCTGGAGCGAAGGCCTCTTCGGGCTGACGGAGGTCGCCTGCAACTACTCGTTCCCGTACTTCAACACGGTCCCGTCGCGCTTCGCCTTCGCCGCTTCGGCAGGAGAGACGTACTACATCCAGGTGGAGCGCTTCGTGTTCGAAGAAGTCGGCGGCGCATTCCTCGACTTGGGTCGCCTCCGCTTCCACATGGAAGCCACGAGCCCGCCGGCTATCGATGACTTCGCCGACGCCGCGCCTATCGAAAGCCTGCCGTTCACGACCTCCGTCGACACCGTCGCCGCCGGCACCGAACCGTCGGAGCCCGACGCGTCGTGCCGCTTTCAGGGCTACCCGACCAATAGCGTCTGGTATCGGCTGACCCCCGCCTCCGACACGTACGTCTTCGCCGAGGTTATCGTCGGCACCGACTTCGGCGTGACGCTCGGCGCGTACGAGGGCGCTGCGCTCGGGGCGCTCGAGCAGGTCGCATGTGGCGACCAGCTCGCGTTCCTTGCGCGGGCGGGGCACACCTACTACGTCCAGGGCGCCGGCTACCAGTGTCAGCGGCCCGGAGTAGGGGAGGGCGGCGTTGCCAGCATCTGCATCGACAGCCGCGCCGGCAACCTCGCGCTCCGCGTCGACACGTTCGAGCTCCCCGCCTGCCCTCTACAGACATTCTCGATGCCCGATCCGCGCGACGACGCGGATGACAACGAGTTCCCCCTCGATGTCATGGAGCTTTCCGTCTCTCTCGGAGACGAGTTCGTTTGCATCACCGCAGAGATGGACCCACCCGTCGCTCCGCCTAACCCGGGTATGTGGCTGGAGCTCGATGCCGACCTAGCCGGCGAGGGGACTGGTGATACCCACCGCAGTCATATCTTCACCGCATGCGACTATCCGACTGGATTCGACTACGATCGCCGCGTCTTCGTCGACCGTGCCGACGAGGGGCTGCTTGCACGCGTGAGTCGCTTGACTGGGAGCGGGCCAACCGAGGCAGGCACCGGATTCTTCGCCTTTGACGGTTCGGCCGCAACACTCATCCTGCCGCTCTCCAGCATCGGCGGCGACAGGGACTTCCGTTTCGCCCTTGAGATAATTTCTCCGTGGCACGGAGAAGGCAGAACCTACGACTGCGCGCCCAACGGCGGCCACGTTGCGTGCGAGAACGGCGTCTGCGCCTTCTCGCCCTTCCGAAACGGCGACGCCAACTGCGGCGGCATCGCCGACAGCATCGATGCGGCGATCGTGCTCCAGTTTGGCGCTGGACTGGTGGACGCGCTGGCCTGCCCCGACGCCGCCGACGTCACCGGCGAGGGACTAATCGATAGCCGCGACGCTGCCTTGATCCTGCAGTTTGGCGCCGGCCTGCTCGATCGGCTCCCACCGGTAGAGCCGCGCTTCTAAGGGAGCAGTAGAGGAGTCTGGCCTCACACCCCCTGCTGCTCGAGCAGCCGTGCCTCTTCGCTCGTCGCCACCGCGTCGATCAGCGCGTCCAGCTCGCCGTCGAGGATCGCCGGCAGGTTATGCACTGTCACGCCCACCCGGTGGTCCGTCACCCGGTCCTGCGGGTAGTTGTACGTCCGGATCTTCTCCGACCGCTCGCCCGTGCCCACCTGCAAACGCCGCGTCTCGCTGATCTGCTGTTGCTGCTCGCGCACCTTCTGCGCCAGCAGGCGCGCCCGCAGCACCGACATCGCCTTCATGCGGTTCTTGAGCTGCGAGCGCTCGTCCTGGCAGCTCGCGACGATGCCGGTAGGGAGGTGGGTGATGCGCACCGCCGTCGCCACCTTCTGCACGTTCTGCCCGCCGTGCCCGCTCGCGTGGAAGATATCGACGCGCAGGTCGCCCTCCGCGATGTGGACGTCCACCTCCTGCGCCTCCGGCAGCACGCTCACGGTCGCGGTCGAGGTGTGGATGCGCCCCTGCGCCTCCGTCTCCGGCACCCGCTGCACGCGGTGCACGCCGCTCTCGTACTTCAGGCGCGAATAGGCGCCCCGCCCGCGCACGGCAAAGATGATCTCCTTGAAGCCACCGATGCCCGTCTCGTTGCTCGAGAGCACCTCCGTCGGCCAGCTCTGCCGGTCCGCGTAGCGCGCGTACATGCGATACAGGTCCGCCGCGAACAGCCCCGCCTCGTCGCCGCCGGTGCCCGCGCGCACTTCGACGATGACGTCTCGCTCGTCGAGCGGGTCCTTGGGCAGCAGCCCGCGCTTGAGCCGTTCCTCCAGCTCCTCCCGCTGCTGCGTGAGCGACGTCACCTCCTCGCGCGCAAGCGCCACCAGCTCGTGGTTGCCGCCCTCGGCCACCAGCGCGCGCGCTTCGGCCAGCGGCCGCTCCAGATCGCGGTACGCGCGATGGAGCGCGACGACGTCCTCGATCGCCGCTCGCTCGCGCGCCAGCGTCTGCAAGCGCTCGTAGTCGGCGGCCACCTCCGGACGCCCCATCTCGGTGGTCAGCTCCTCGAAGCGCCGCTCGACGGCCTGCAACCGG
>Ga0326597_10002671_pt1 | contig 26423 bp, 28 predicted proteins | sample RVTome_12_FD_203789 | JGI IMG/M metagenome (GOLD analysis project Ga0326597, IMG submission 203789) | Soil microbial communities from uranium-contaminated site in the Upper Colorado River Basin, Wyoming, United States - RVT100D185 | ecosystem: Environmental > Terrestrial > Soil > Contaminated >... | reverse complement strand
GACGCCCTGGACGCCCAGATCCAAAAACTCTACGAGGAGGCTCGCCTTGCGGCCTGAAAAACTTGCTTCAATCTTTACGCTCTTACCGTTAGAAGATGTCCTAACGAGGCCCTGCCTCAGACCGTCGAGCATGTCGTGGTGTACGTCGACCAGCTCCAGCCGGTCTGAGGCAGGGCCTCGTTAGAAAAAGAGGAGCCCCGGGAACATGGCAGGGATTGCACCCTGCGCCTAAGTAATAGACCCTGTTCGGGTCGTTGGCCACGTGGGCCACGCTCTCCGGGAGCTCCAAGACTAGGGTACGCAAAAACGTCGCTGAGATCCTCCACGACCATGTGACCTTTGAGCTGGAAGCGATCGACCGGATGTATCTCAACGCCTACGTGCCGTCGCTCCAGACCGGCGGTGGGGTCGTCTGGTTCATGAAGACCCAGCTCGGCGCGCGGGTGCCGTCCACGATGATGGTCGCGCCGATGAGTGAGCGGTTCGTCAAGGCGATCGAGCGGTTCGTCGAGACGCAGGGGATCGACCTGGTGACCTTCGAGAAGGGGCAACGCAAGGACGACGTCGCGCAGCGGTACCTCGCGTCGTTCGAGGGCGAGGAAGGCGTGCTCTTCATCGGCAAGGCCCAAGAGAAGGCGAGCGTGTTCCGCACCGAGAAACGCACCGATGCGCAGGGCGTCAAGTATCCGTGGATCATCCGCTCGACGGCGATGCCCAATCATTACTACGTCTACATCCTCGACCGCGACTTCGGCCCGCTGTTCATTAAGTTCTGCTCGTACTTCCCCTACCCGGCCAAGCTCTGCCTGAATGGACACGAATGGCTGAAGCGCCAGCTGACACAACGCGAGGTCCCGTTCGAGCCGTTGGACAACGGCATCCGGTCGAGCGACGAGGCGAGCCGCGTCCAACGGATCGCGGACACGCTGGACGCCACGAAGATCGACGCGGTCTTTCGCAAATGGCTCCGGCGCCTACCCCATCCGTTCGCACCCGCGCACCGCGCCGCCGGCTATCGGTATCAGCTCTCGGTCCTGCAAGCCGAGTTCGCGTTGACCCAGGTCCTCGATCGGATGCTGATCGGCGAAGCGCCCCTCGTTCCGCATATCTGGCGCGAGATGACGGCACTGATTGCTGTGCTGTGGGTCGCCGTCACTGTGATGGTGATCAAGAAGGAAGAGCCGGACTTGCGGCGCCAGTTTGACGGAGATTACGAAGCGTACTGCCGGCAGGTGCCGCGCTGGATTCCTCGCTTGACCCCGCTCAAGAGCGAAGAGCCTCTTCGCCAGAGGCGGAGTTTTTTCGGGCCAATCACCCCGGCACTTCCTCACGGCGCACGAGCCTTCCTCACGCCGGCGCCGCCGGCAATTATGGTATTGTCAATATTGTCAACACAAATTCGCTCAGGAAGAACCCTCATGATCGTCATTCGCAACGTGTTTCAACTCAAGTTCGGGAAAGCGCGGGAGGCCACGGCGCTGCTCAGAGAAGGCGTTGCCGCTCAGAAGAAAGTACTTGCCGGAACCGAACATTCCACGCGAATTTTGGCAGACGTCACGGGCCCGTTCTACATGCTGGTGCGCGAAATCACGACCCCGAACCTGGCCGCGTATGAGGCGAACGCAGGCAAGGTGGTGAGCGATAAAGACTTTCAGTCGAGCTACCAGAAATTCGCTGCGCTGGTGGAGTCTGGCCGGCGCGACATATATAGCATTGTCGAGTGAGCGCACCGACTCTGACCCGCCTGGTGAACACGAACAAGTTCACCGCGCGGCCAATCGTAGGTCGGCTCACCTAGCGCGGGTGTGCGAACGGTTCGGCCTTCCGTGCCAGGGGCTCGCACTTCTCTGAGGTACGTCAACGACACGTTCGAGTGCTACGCTGAGGAATTCAAGGTTCGAGCTGTGCGGGTGTGCCAGCTTGGAAGGAGACAAGCCATGAGAATGTTGCTGAAGATCGGGATGCCGGTGGAGAAAGGAAACGAGGCCATCAAGAGCGGCGCGCTCCAGCGGACACTCCAGTCCACGATGGAGGCGCTCAAAGCAGAGGCCGCCTACTTCTTCCCCGACGAAGACGGCAAGCGTGCGGCCATTATGATCTTCGACATGACGGGCTCGTGGCAGTTGCCGAAGACCGTCGAGCCGCTCTTTCAGGAACTTGGCGCATCCGTTCATCTGACGCCTGTGATGAACGGGGAAGACCTCCAGCGGGGGCTCAAAGAAGCAGGCATGTAGGCCGGGACCGGCAGCGGATCCCCAGGATCGGTTGCCGGTCGTTACCTCCGGGTCCCTGCTGCAGCACCCGTCCCTCGATGCGCGTGCGGCTTCCTCTCGCACCCGCGAGTAGGGACAGGAGGATAACTGTGCCGTTGCTCCGGGATGAACTGACCTGGGGGCCCGCTCAGGACGAACGCCGCCATCACTGCCGGCGAGCGCATGCCCCGTCCGCGACCGAGGGCCAGTTTACCGCTTCGGCGTGGTTTTGGCGGCCAGTGACTGGGCGACAATCTTGCCATCACGCACAACGAACGTGTCGGTTCCCACCTCGTACACGTTGTCGGCGGTTTCGGCTGTCCACAAGATGTAGGCGCAATCGCCGTCCACGGACCGTTGCTTCATGGTGAATGAGGCGCCAGGCTTCTTGAACTCGGCAAAGATGGCCTGAAAGAGCGGCTTGATCGCGTCTGGCCCCTTGAGCGGTCCCTCCGGCGTAAACAGGACAGCCGTCGGCGCATAATCCGAGAGAATGCCATCGAGGTCGCCCTCGCCAAAACACTTCAGGTGGTGATCCAGGATATCTTTCGTTGAATACATCGAGCGCCTCCTTTGGCTGGCTCGGCGAGCGATCGCCTCGATGCCACCGTGCGTGTTGCAATACCCCCAGCCCCGAGCACGCGGGCTGCCACCATCATCGACGACGTGGACGACGAGAGCGTTGGGGTGGGTGGTACTGCTGGAGTCGCTCGACGTCGATCACACCCGCTCCCCGCTCAGAATGCTGTCGATCTGGTCGATCGTGAACCTGTTCAAGCCGACGATCCTCGCCTGCGCGCGAAGTGCGGGCGGCACGATGGCGCGGGCATCCTCCTTGCTATTCACATCCACGGTCATCCAGGCGCTGTGGTTTCCGTCCTCGCACCCCCAATCTGCGTGGGTCAGAAAGTGGGAGCCGCTCGACAGAAACACCTGAACGACACGGGCGCAGGCCCGCGTCTCCGGCTCGTGAGGCACTTCGATTAAGAATTTCGGCATCGTTCGTCACTTTCTCACGACGTACCAGTTGTTCTGGATGTCGTGTGGGATGCGCTTCGTCTCGACCGAGCGAAATCCGGCGGCTTTCAGGTATTCGCGGGTGCGCTCCTCGCCCCACATGGCGCCCAGCCCTTCGCCGCCCTGGGCGAGCGAGACCGTCATGCAGTGCATACAGGAGATCGTGTAGAGGAACGTCCCGATCGGGTGCCCGATGTCCTTTCAACATGGCTCGATCCGCGGATATCCTGCATCAGGTACACCCCATCCGGCTTCAACGCCGCGCCGATGCCCTTCAGGACATTGAGTGGTTTGGCCTGATCGTGGATCGCGTCAAAGGTGGTGATGAGGTCGAAGGTGGCCGGATCCGCGGTCTCGTCGAAGTCGCTCAGATCCACGACGACGAACTCGACGTTGTCGCGTCCTCCTCGCCCGGCTTCCGCTCGCGCCCTCGCAATCGCCTCCTCTGACAGATCCATGCCGACGAAGCGGCTCGACGGATAGAGGGAGGCGAGTCGGTTCACGATGCGTCCCTGGCCGCATCCCACGTCCAAAACGCGGATACCATGCGTGAGGCGATCGGTCAGGTCCGGCACGAGCGGCAGGACGTGCGATTCGAGCGACGATACGACGGACTGCGCGCTGTCCTCGGCCATCACCTCGTGGAAGCGGGGGAATCGAGAGTACGGCACGCCACCGCCGTTCCTGAAGCAGTGGACGATGTCGTCCTCCACGCTGCCGAGGACCGCGATGTACTGGGAGAACACCGCCAGGTTATCCGCTGCGGCCGCTCGGGTGAGGAATGCCGCGTGCTCGGCCGGCAGACTGAATCGCTGCGTAGCCGGGGCTATGTTGACCACGCCGCCGGTGGTCATGGCGCCCAGCCATTCGCGGACGTAGCGTTCGTTGAGCCTGGCTTTCGCGGCGATCTCTCCGGATGTGGACGGCGGCAATGCGCCCATGACGTCGAAGAGGCCCGTCCGGTGGCCTACCGAGAGCATCAGCGAGAGGGCACCGCCGTTGAGCGTGGCGAGAAGCATTTCGGCGAAGGCCTCGCGCTTTTCACGATCGAAGGGCGCGGGAGTCTGAGGCAGGTGTCGACACGGGGGCTTAATTAGACTCACTTCTTCAGTCGATCTCGGTCAGAACTGTCTAGGCACAGCAGCAGGATAGCAGGGTGTAATCCGCGTCACAAGTTGCCGGTACGGTCGCGCGACCACTCGGAGCTGTCTGCGTCTCGGCCCCTGCAAAGACCTCAATGTAATCGACCAAATCTATCGTGGCTTCACTGAACACGGCGGTCACGGATGCGGGACCGGATTCAATCTCCTCTAATGGAACTCCACGTCTGGAACTCCACGTCGACGTCCGGACGTCGCAGGCCGCAGTCCGGACCGGCTGACTCGACGCGCACTTCTCCGTGAAGTCGGTGTTTGGCCGACCTCGGCGATCGGCCACGCGCGCCGCCGCCGGGCAGTGCATGGCCACGCACTACCGCCGGTTCAGCGGGCAAGAGGTCTGTCCGGCTCCCCTCCCGACGGTCCCGAACAACTACGATCAGCAGCTCCGGGCCTTTCGGCGCCGGCTCCGACCGACGCAGGCAGGCTTGGCCCGAAGTATCGGCGCGGCCGGCAGAGCCGTCATTTACCAGTGGGCGTCACGCAAGCGTACGCCGTCAAGTCTTCTGGAAGCGCGTTGAGGCGCTGGGCGAAGCTAGGCGGACCACTCGCGGCAGCAAGCCCGGGTGCGACAACTTTGGACAGCCGGGCGTCAATATCGTGTGCCACGGCTGGTTTACAACGACGTCGGGGCGACGTCGGCGGTACCGCTGCAAGAGCTGCGGCCCAACGCGCAGCACGAACACCGGGACGGCGTACAGCGGTCTTCGCTGCAGCCGGAAGGCGTTCGACCAGGTGGCCAGCCTGCGAGTCGAAGGCGTCAGCCTTTCTGCCACAGCCCGGGTCACGGGTCACTCCCGGAACACCATTGCGCGGTGGCTCGAGCGCGCCGCGACAGCGGCGGAGAGCTTCACCCGGCACATGCTGGGGGACTTCCCAATCCTTGAGCTTCAGGCCGATGAGCTCTTCACGTTCGTCGGCCGCAAGCGTAGAGCCATCTGGCTGTTTGCGATCATCAACGTGTCGTCGCGCCTGTGGGCCGGGAGCCGCTTCAGCCGCCGCTCGTATCGAAACACCAAGACTGTCCTCAACGACGTCATCCTTCGAGGCCGCCTGATCGGAGTCCCGCTGACCGCGGATGGCTTCAAGTACTACTCCGGAGTGATCATGCGCCTCGTGGGGCCCCGCGTGTATCTACGGTCAGGTGATCAAGACTCGGCGGAACAATCGCGTGATCCGAGTCGAGCGGCGCCTGAAGATCGGCACGGCTAGCCGCCTGCACAAAGCCCTGCTGGAGTCGGAGGATTCCGAGACCTTGAACACGTCGCCCCACGAGCAAAGAAGGGCTGCGTGATCAACAGCGAATGGCGCAGGCACCATCGGGTCGAGTGGACCGATCGCATGTACCGCCACAGGTCGTAGGCACGTCATGAGTCACGGGCCAGTAAGGGCCTGCCTATATCAGCAATGTAACCACCCCCGTGGCCACGAGGGCGGCGGCCCAGACTAGGTCGAGATTGAGCCATGCCGTGCGGAGAAGCGCAAGACCAAGCTTGCGATAAACCACCCAAGCCACGACTCCGGTGACCATGAGATAACCGACTGTATGCACTCCGGTGGCAAGCAACCCGGCGAGGGGGCTCGCAGCCGCGGAGACGTGATTGTGGCCTGCCGAGTGATCCGCCGCTTCGAGGGCGCTACCGCCAAGCAGCACCGGCAGCACCATCAAACCCGCGCCGTGTGCCGACGCCATGAGAAACGACCACACGACGAGGTCCCGGAAACCCACCTGCATGCGGACCCACCGTGGATGCCGGTGGCGCAGCAGGCGGTACGTTCCAAGGGCCAGAAGGAAGGCAGCGACCGGATACCGAATAGCCGCTGGTGGCAGCGCCCGACCGAATAGCGCTGCCACCAGCACGACGCCTCCAATGGCTAACATGTGACCGACCGCGATGGGCACGAGCGACTTCGTGACGGCGCGCCCATCCTTCTCTTGCATCCCGAGCGCAACCGCGAACAGCCACCCCATCCCTGGGTTAACGCCGTGGTAGGCGCCGAGGAGCAGCATCACCCAAAGCGCCGTCGGCCCGAGGTCCCCAAGCGTCACGGCGCCTCTGGGTAGCAGTAGGAGTCCGACGAGGCGTCGCCGCCCTCCAAGCGCAACTGGTGCGCCCGCAGTCCCCCTTCGAACTCAAGGAGGAACTGCTCGTCGAGCCTCATTCCACCCGCGGGAACCGCGTCGACCTTCACCATCCAACTCTTGATGCCATCCGGATAGAACTGCGCGTCCCAGGGAGAGTAGAGCGAGTTCGTGAAATACACGCGCTTGCCGTCGCGGCTGACTTCCACCATCTGCGGGCCGCCATTGAGCGGCTGCTGAGGGTTCTTCGGATGCGCCGCGCGACGCACAATGCCACCGAGCTGGATCGAACCGGTCTTCTTCGGCTTGGCCGGATCGGAGACATCGTACTGGATAAACTCACCGGTCCCCCAGCACGAGACATAGAGGAAGCGGTCGTCGAGTGACAGGTTGATGTCCGTCACCAAGGGCGGCACGGCCTTGAAGCCCTGGAGCAGCGGCGGCAGGTTCGCCGGGTCGGCCGGCTCGGCTGGGATTTCGATCACTTTCCGAACGGCCCAGTTCGTGTTCTTGCCTTTGCCGCCTCTTTCGCGGTACCACATCCATATCGAAGACGACAGGTCCTTGAGCGAAACGACGACACCGACGAACCCGTAGGTCTTTGTCGGATCGTGGGACGGGCGGAGCTCGAGCACCATCTGCTGCTCAGCGCCCAGGTCGAGCGCCTGCACGTGGCGGCCCGTGTCCAGATTCCAAATGTGCAGCTGATGGCCGTATTTGCCGGCCAGGAGCAACTCCGGGTTGACACCGTCTTTCACCATGTTCGGCGTGCCCCACTCGGAGGTCACCATCGTGTCGTGGCCCAGGTGCCACCAGAAGTCGTAGGTGAACTGCTGGGGTCCGCGGTCCTTTTCCCATTGGCCCTTCATCTCGAACGTGTCGGGATCCATGAGGAAGATACCGCCGGGACCGTCCCCGCTGGCCGACCCGAGCGCGTTCCCGTAGATGGCGTCGGGCCCACAGTGCACCGTGTGAGGCGCCGTGTAGCCGGTCTTCTTCGTAAACTCTTCCGGCTCAATCACCTTCACGATCTTCGGCTGCTTCGGGTTCGGCTTCGTATCCAGGATGTGAATCCGAGACGAGGCGATGCCCGGGACGATCAGATAGCGGCGCTCCATGTGCGGGTGTGGAGCCTGCGGACACAGGCACGCGCTGCACGCGTTCCAGCCGAAGTGGTGCAGCTCGTTGTCACCGTTGGGAAAATCCGCCTGGCCGACGAGCTGACCATACGTAACCGACGTCGGATCGAGATCCACGACACCCATGGCGTCGCGCTTGCCGTTGCTGCCGACGTTGAGCATGGTGACGTATGCTAGGCGTTCTGCCGGCGCTTGCATGGCCATACCCGCTGAGGGGTAGAAGGTGGGGTCTGGACGCAGGGAAGGCATGTTCGTTCCTCCTTACAGGTATACGGGGAGCAACTGACTGAGCCAGCGTGACAGGCCCTGCCATACTCCCGACGACCGCGGGGCCGAAGACTCAACGTTTATACCTCCATTCCCACGTGGAGGACCACACTTTATTCGACTTAGCCTTACTCCCTACAAGTCGAGAAGGGCGGCGGACGGAAACACCGTCCACCCCCGGCGTCCTTGGACCGTCATTCGGCGACGGGTCGCGAGCGGGGACTTCTCGATCGCGACGTACCCGCCACCGGCCGTGTCTACGAGCTGTACCTCAGAGCGGACCACCTGGCACTCGGCACTGTCGAGTCAGCTCGACTGATGGCGGCGCGCGAGCTGTATGCCGCCTGCCTGGAGGAGGACCCGCGGTACGCGCCCGCCTGGGCACAAATCGGTCGAGTGTACCGCGTGCTTGCCAAGTATGGCGTTGGTGCGCGGAAAACATCCCCCGGCGAGTGTTCGTCGCGGCCCTGGCCATCGTGACGGCCGACGGCGCATGATCTCGATGTGAAGTCGAGAGTGCATCCGAAGTACAAGAAATACCGTGTTGGAAACTGGCCGGACGACGATCGAGCGCTGGTTCAGCGAGGCGACGTGACCCTCTGGCTGGCGCCGAACGCGATCGCCACATGGGAGACCGCGGGTGTTGGCAAGCGGGGCGGGCAGCTGCAGTACTCGGACGTCGCCATCGAAACCGCGCTGACGCTCCGCCTACTCTTTCACCTATCCCTCCGCCAGACTGAGGGCTTTCTGAGGTCGATCTTCGGGATGCTGGGCCTCGACCTGTCCGCGCCGGATCACACGACGCTCTCGCGTCGGGGGCAGCGGCTGTGGCGCCCGGCCGCAGCCTCGTCACCGGACCGATCCATCTCATCATCGACAGCGCGGGCTTGTCGATCGTTGGTGAAGGTGAATGGGCCGCCGTGAAACATGGACACCGCGGCACGCGTGGCTGGAAGAAGCTCCATCTGGGCGTCGACGGATCGGGCGTGGTCGTCGCCCACGCGCTGACCGGCAGGCATGTGGACGACGCGACGACGGCCCTCGATCTGATCGGCAACGTCGATGGCGACGTCCGCTGCCTCACGGCGGACGCGGCCTACGACACGCTTGGCATCTACGAGGCTGCGGGTGCGCGTGGCGCGACGGTCGTCATTCCACCGACCAGGACGGCCGCCGTGTCTGGCCGGAGACCACGGTCGACCGCGCGCGACCGCACGATCCAACAGGTGCAGGAGGTGGGACGGCGACAGTGGAAGAAGGACTCGGGCTACCACCAGAGGCCCGTGTGGAGAACGCCTTCTTCCGGTAGTCGATCATCGGGGAGAGCGCTTCGAGCGCGCAGTCCAGGAGGGCGGGGGAGTGAGGCCGTCCTCGCCTGTAATATCCTGAACCGGATGACGGCGCTCGGCCGGCCGACGTCGTACAGAGTCGGTCAGTAAGGGGCTCGAGGGTTGGGATCGTGTTGGCCTACGCACCGTGCAACAACGCCACGTCACGCTGGTCCTACCGTCGGTGACCGTCATGGGCCATCCTTTACAGACCGTGAGTCCGCACATACCATCGTTAGGCCTGAGGGCGGCCGTCGTGGACGGCTTCAGGGTTTGCACCGATGGTTGATCTGAATCGCCTCCTTGATGGGCTCGACATCCAGATTGAGCCGTTCGCCATTTGCGAAGTCCGCGCGGGCGCTGGGCTCGTGCTCGAAAACGCGAACTCGGCGCACATCCACTACGTGCTGGAGGGCGCTGGTCTGGCGCGGCCTGCGGAGGGGCCCGATATCACCCTGACGCCGCATACGGTCATGGTCATTCCCGCCGGCGTTCGCGAAACCATCCTTTGCCCGGGGCCCCGTGAGGTTGCGTTGCCTGAGCCCCGCTGTCGACCCATCCCCGGCGGGTGGGACTGGATCGAGGTCGGCGAGGGCCGTGGCGTCATGGTGGTCGCCTGCGCGAACCTCGCCGCCACGCACCGTGAGGTGCGCAGCCTCTTCGAATACCTGCCGGCGCCGCTCGTCGAGAACGTGACGGGCGAGGCCGCGTTCAAGGACGCGTTTCAGTTGCTGCTCACCGAGTTGGCGTTTCCCAAGGCGGGAACGCCGGTCTTGGCCGCCACCTTAATGAAGCAGTGCCTGATCGTGCTTCTGCGACGCTACGTTCAGGACGGGGTGTGCCGCGCACCGTGGCTCTCGGCACTCGAACACCCACAGCTCGGTCGAACGCTTGCGGCGATGGCAGACCATCCGGGGAGGGTCTTCACGCTCGAGCAGCTCGCTGACCTGGCGGGGATGAGCCGTGCGGCGTTCGCGCATCACTTCAAGACGGCCTTCGGGCGGCCCCCGATGAATGTCCTCCGGGAGGTCAGGCTCCGGCGAGCGGCCCACCTTCTGGCCCGCACGGACCTGCCCGTGAAGCTCGTCGCGTCCCAGGTGGGGTTTGAGAGCCGCAGTCACTTCTCCCGGGCATTCAGGGCCTACAGCGGCCAGGACCCGGCCGGGTTCCGCGCCGCGGCGACGTCATCGGCCTCGACACCTGGCGAACCCTTTCTCTTGTCCAGCCGGGCTCACTGACAGCCGGCGGTCGGGATAGCCCCCAGCCTGAGCTCGTCAGAACCCATCGAAGATCCTGCCCTCGCCGATCAGCCCGGCCGTCTTGTTCTTGAACAGCGCCGTGAGTGACAAGAAGGACTCTGCCGCGTGTCGCGGAACGTCGCCGCGACAAAACACAACCAGTACGACGATCTGGCCACCAACATAGGCGCCGCCGATCCCGAACACCGCCTTGACCCCGTAGGTCTCGACAAAATCCTGCGCCACGATGATCTTGCGCCCGCGCTGATCGGTGGCCTGGGCGGCGTCACCGACGAAGAAGAGACCGGCGCTCCTGCCCATCGTCTTCTCGATCATCGTCGAGTCCTGGCTATCGACCCAATCCAGAGGAACCCCCAGCTCCTTGAGCAGACGGGAAATCATCGGAATCCCATCGACGAACACCGACGAGATGAGTGGGATGCCAATGTGGTTGTTCGACCGTCGCCGGTCGTTCCACGATGGCTCCTGCCCGCACGTTCCGATCAATGAGAGGACCGGCGTCACGGTCCTCAGGCTGCCGGCTTCCTCGGCCTTGTCCGCTTGTCGTTTGGCGAAGTGCCGGTTGCTGGGGGGGAGCGAGTCGAACGGGACCGTGACAAACATCCGGGCCAGCACGACGGATTCTTCGAACCGGCGGTAGACCGCGTCGACCAACGTCTGCGCCGCAGGCTCCAGTCGTTGGGCATCCCGAATGAACGGCTCAACAGCGGTCCAGAGGTCCGTGATGGAAGACGGTGTAACACGCCCAATCTGCACGGTGGTTCCTCGACACGTTCCTGTGGTCTATCTCGGACAACCGAATCGGTGTGGGTGTGGACCCCACATCGAGGCCGCATCCTCCCCTGCTCATCACAGAGTAACCCCGTTTGACGGCCTGGCGAGGGCACCCGGACGCGACCGCACCTGTCGAAGACGCGGCGACACGTCGTAGCACACAGAGCACGCATCGGAGACCAAAGAGCACGTCCGCCTGCGCATACTACCGACGTTGAGCAACCACGGACGCATCGCCCCGGTCACCCTACACCGTGCGCCTCTGGTTGGCGCCACAAGGAGATCACTCATGACTCGCATCATGCTCGCCCTTGCATCGGCCGTCGTCCTGACCGCGGCACCTTCCGATGCCCAAGACATCGTGCGGAGCGCCCAGAGGGCAGCACCCGCGTCGATTTCCGCGGATGCCACGATTATGAACTGGGACCTGGAGGTCGTTCGACAAGGCAGCAACGACTGGACGTGCCTGCCGGATCGACCCAACACCCCCGGGAACGATCCATGGTGCGTGACTGACGCCTGGATCAACTTCCTGAAGGCGTACGTCAACCAGACGGAGCCCACCTACCAGGACATCGGGTTCGCCTACATGCTTCAGGGCGACACCCCGGTGAGCAATGCCGACCCGTTCGCCACCGACGAGACCGGTCCTGAGGATTGGGTCACGGACCTCGGCCCCCACTTGATGATGCTCGTCCCCGATCGTGAAGTGCTGAGGGCTATCTCGACGGACCATCTCAACGGCGGGCCATGGGTGATGTGGCCCGACACGCCCTATGCGCACATCATGATTCCCTTGGAGAACCGAGGCCCGTCTGGGCATTAACGGACACGCGTGTCAAGAACGGGCCTTGCGCCCACAACGAAAGGAAGACTGTCATGGAAATTCGAGCAGAAGATACGGCGCTCGTCGTCACCGATCCGCAGAACGACTTCTTGAGTCCGCAGGGCGTGACCTGGGGACTGGTTGGCGAGAGCGTGCGTGAGAACGACACTGTCGAGCACATCGACAGACTCTTCAAGACGGCGAAGGCGCGTGGCTATGACGTGTTTATCTCGCCGCACTACTACTACCCGACCGACCATGGCTGGCAGTTCGGCGGGACGGTCGAGAAGATGATGCACGAGATCAAGATGTTCGACCGCGGGGGAACGCTTACCCTCGACGGGTTTGAAGGGTCCGGCGCCGACTGGCTCCAGCAGTACAAGCGCTACATCGAAGACGGCAAAACGGTGGTCGTGAGCCCACACAAAGTCTACGGGCCCGAGTCGAACGACCTCGCGCTGCAGCTCCGCAAGCGCGGCAAGAACAAAGTCGTGCTCGCCGGCATGTCAGCCAACCTCTGTGTGGAGGCGCACCTGCGCGAGTTGCTCGAGCAGGGTTTCGAGGTAGCTGTCGTCAAGGATGCCACGGCGGCTGCGAAACATCCTGAGCTTGGGGACGGGTATGCGACCGCGCTCACAAATTACGCGTTCATCGCGAACGCCGTGCTCACCACTGCCGACGTCGTCAGCGCGATGGAGGGCGTCGTCGCGCACGCGTCGTGAATACACGGGGACACTCGGGGTGGCTGGCAGACACCCGGGGAGTGGGAACCCCGCTGCGGCCCGCGGGCCATCCCGTCAGGAAAGTTGGTGACTTAAGATTAGATCTTCTGAGGAGGTGACCGATGGCAACGTCACATGAGAGTGCGGACCTGGTCTTAAAGCTCTATGACCTCCGCCGCGAAGCACGCATGCGCGACGGGCGCGACTGGTTCGCGCTCCGGTTTAACCCGAGCACGTTCCAGGAAGTGACGACCGTGCTCGAGGGTCCGCAGAACGCCTTTTTCCGTATGGTGGTGTCCTACTGGGACATGGCTGCCGCGTTGGTCAACCACGGCGCCATTGACGAACAGCTCTTCACCGACACCAACGCCGAGCACGTGGCGGTCTTTGCGAAAGTCGCACCCTTCCTGGCCGACCTTCGGACGGCCTTGAGTAATCCAGACTATCTCGCGCAGCTTGAGCGGCTGGTCATGCGGCTCCCGAACGCAGCCGCACGGCTGGCGGAGGTCCGTGAGCGGTTTCGCGAACTGGGCGTGCGACTAGCCGAGACAACGGCGACGTGACGATGGTGTCCTGGTCGGAACGCTCTCCGAATAGGGCTCCGGTTGGGCCTGACCGGCTAAGAGCCGGCCTTCTCGGCCACGGGTGTCTTCCGCTTCGACACTGTCAGGCGGGTCGAGTTCGAGACTCTATCGCCGGGCTTGCCGAACCTGATGGCCGGAACACGCGTAGTCGCATCCGCATTTCATAGGTATAGATACCTAATTGATGACTCGAAAGGAGAATCACATGGCGTTGCGAATCAACGACGAGGCACCGAATTTCACGGCCGAGACAACACAAGGCCCCATCAATGTTCACGAATGGATTGGCGACGGGTGGGCGATCCTCTTCTCGCATCCGAAAGACTTTACGCCAGTGTGCACGACGGAGCTCGGCTACATGGCGGGTCTTGCACCCGAGTTCGCCAGACGCCGTTGCAAGATCCTGGGGATCAGCGTGGACGGGGTGCGTGACCACGAGAAGTGGTCGAAGGACATCGAAACCTCGCAGGGCCATACGATCACTCGAAGCAGACGCACCCTGACGGGTGGCAGTCACCGCTGCCCTATATTCGAATGGTGCCCCAGCCCAAGTAGTGAGGGGCACTCACCTCGGTATGGCCAAGAGGCTGCCGCACTGGTTAACCACGGAGCCACTGATGAGCACCTCGTTGCCGACGCACATGCAGACATAGTGGCGTTTGCGAAGGTCGAGCCGTTCTCAGGCGAACTCCGCGACGCGGTGGGCAACGTTCTTGGGCACCTCGAGCGCGTGGCTAAGCGGGTGGCGAATGCGCCGCAACAGCTCGTACCACTCCGTGACTGGCTTCGCGAGCTCGGGACCCGGCCCCCAGAGACGGCAGCGGCGTCAGGGTAGGATCCGTGGGTCTAAGCCTGGTCTAAGCCAGGTCTAAGCCCGGTCGTTTTAGGTATCCAGTTAGGTAATCCAGGCCTTGAAGGAGAACGCTCAGCATGGCCAAGCCCGTCCTGCTCACGGTTGACGACGACCGAGACGTCCTGAGTGCTATCGCCCGGGACCTGCGGAAGCACTATGCTCAAGAGTACCGAGTGTTGAGGGCCGACTCTGGGCAGGCTGCACTCGAGTTGTTGCAAGCGCTGAAGCAGCGAGACGAGCCAATTGCGCTGGTCCTCTCCGATCAACGGATGCCGGGGATGGACGGGGTGACGCTCCTGGCCGAGACGCTCAAGCTTCACCCGAAGAGCAAGCGCGTACTCCTGACGGCGTACGCCGACACCAACGCCGCGATCGGCGCTATCAATCAATCGCAACTGGACTACTACCTGCTGAAGCCCTGGGATCCCCCGGAGGAAAAGCTCTACCCGCCACTCGATGACTTGCTGGACGAGTGGCGGGCGTCCTATCGCCCCGGCTACGGGGGCATTCGCATCGTTGGCGACCGGTGGTCGGCTCGATGCCACCGCATTCGCGACTTTCTGGCGCGCAACCAGGTGCCGTACGAATTCCTGGACGTGGAGACGTCCGCGGAAGCTCGCGCCCTGGCGAAGGGCTCGAACGGCAACGCGCCAACGCTCCCGCTGGTGATCCTCCCCGGCGGGACCCGACTCATCGCGCCGGAACCGGCCGATGTCGCCGAGCACATCGGGCTGACGACCAAGGCGAGGCAGCCCTTCTACGACCTCGCGATCGTCGGGGGTGGCCCCGCGGGTCTCGCCTCAGCGGTCTATGGCGGGTCGGAGGGGCTGCGCACGGTGCTCATCGAGAAGGAGGCACCGGGGGGGCAAGCCGGCACGAGCAGCAGAATCGAAAACTGCCTCGGGTTTCCTGTCGGTCTGTCGGGTGCCGATCTCACCAGGCGCGCCGTGGCGCAAGCGACCAAGTTTGGGGTGGAGATCCTGACTCCGCAAGCGGCGACAGCCCTTCGTGTGGATGGTCCGTACAAGCATCTCACGCTGTCGGATGGATCGGAGATTTCCTGCCATGTGCTGATGCTGTCCGTGGGCGTCTCCTGGAACCGCCTCACCGCGGCCGGCGCGGAGCAGTTTACCGGGTCGGGTATCTACTACGGCGCGGCGATGACCGAAGCCATGCAGTCCAGAGGGGAGACCGTCTACATGGTTGGGGCCGGCAACTCGTCGGGCCAGGCCGCGATGTTCTTCAAGGACTATGCGGACACCGTCGTGATGCTTGCTCGCGGTGACTCGTTGGGGGCCAAGATGTCGCGCTATCTCGTCGACCGGATCGAGGCCACACCGAACATCGAGGTTCGGTTCCATACCGAGATCGCAGCCTGTCGGGGTAACGGCCGCCTCGAAGAACTCGAGTTCTGGAACAGTGGTACCGGCGCTACTGACAGCGTGCGGGCGAGCTACCTGTTTGTGTTTCTCGGTGCGGCGCCTCGGACCGAATGGTTGAGAGATGTCATCGCGTGCGACGCGCGCGGCTTCATTCTGACGGGTCCCGATCTCGCTAAGACCGAGACGCTTCGGAATTGGCCCCTGGAACGGTCCCCCTATCTCCTGGAGACGAATGTGCCGGGCGTGTTCGCGAGCGGGGACGCGCGCCGCGATTCCGTCAAACGAGTGGCGTCCGCCGTCGGGGAAGGCTCGGTGGCCGTCTGCTTCATGCACCAGGTCTTGGCCCAGCGATGAGCTTTACGACGGACGAACTGGGTTCGGTTGCCATTCTGCAAGGTCTGCCCGTGTCACAGCTCGCCTGGTTTGCCGAGCACGGCGACCAGGTTCGGCTCGCTCGCGGCGAGCACATGTTCGAGTGCGGCCAGCCGGCTGATTTCATGTTCATCGTGGTCAGCGGCACCATCGAAGGCTACGAGAAAGTGGGCGGAGAGCTGCTGCTGGTTGCGACAACAGGCCCCGGACAGGTGACCGGGATGTTGCCGTACTCGAGGATGACCCACTATCCGCGCTATACCGTCGCCGCTGAGGCGTCCCAGGTCCTTCGGGTTCGGAAACGAGATTTCCCGGAGATGCTCGCCGCCAGCCACGAAGTGGGACAGCGCCTGGTTGCCGAGATGGCGGACCGCGTGCGCGGTGATGTGCGACTCGAGCAGCAGCAAGAGCGGATGGCTGCCCTGGGTCGGCTCTCAGCGGGGCTGGCGCATGAGCTCAACAATCCCGCCGCAGCCGTGCGTCGTGCCGCGGCGGGTCTTTCGGAGGAGCTGGCGGGCTTGGCCGACTTGGTGTCAGACCTCGTCCGACACACGGTCACAGACGCGCAGGTCAGCGCGATCAACCGTCTGCACGACCTCGCCAGCGAGCGAAAGGGCGCCGATCTGTCACCGCTGATTCGGAGTCAAGGCGAAGAGGAGCTGGGAACATGGTTGGAGGATCACCGTGTCGCGCGGGCCTGGGACCTTGCGGGAACCTTTGCCGACGCTGGTCTCGTGGTGGAAGACCTCGACCGGTTTGCCGAAGAGGTCCCCACATCCCTTCAGGCCAACGCGCTCGCGTGGGTGGCCTGTCGCCTGAGCGTCCAACGCATCGTCGGTGAGATCGCGTCATCTTCCGATCGCATCGCACAACTTGTCGGATCAGTGAAGACATACTCCCACATGGATCGCTCACCCGAGCACAAGCCCACCGACGTACGAGAAGGCATCGACAACACGCTGACCTTGCTTGGCCACAAGATCAAGAAAAAGAGTATCGACCTGACGCGAGACTACGAGGACGGGCTCCCGCTTGTCTCCGCCAACGCCGGCGAACTCAACCAAGTCTGGACCAACCTCGTCGACAACGCCATTGACGCCGTGCAGGAGGGCGGGAAGATACGGATTGAGGCTCGGAGCGATGAGGCCCATGTGACCGTGAACATCATCGACGACGGGCACGGAATTCCGGAGGAGCTTCGCAGCCGCGTCTTTGAACCCTTCTTCACGACCAAACGCGTGGGAGACGGCACCGGATTGGGTCTCGATATCGCGATGCGCATCGTGAAGACACACAGAGGATCCCTCGCCATCGCGTCAACGTGGGGGCAGACAACGGCACAGGTGCAATTGCCAGTGTCGCCAGACTCTCCCTGACGCACATGGGTGATGGCAGAAACTTTGACGACCAGACTGTGGGTTCTTGTACAGTTCACTGCGGTAAACGCGGTTGGATAGACCGACCAGAGCGTCGCGTGGGGCTGCCTCGAGGTTCAAGACCTCCGGTTGTCGCCTCCCCGAATCACGCTAGATCTGCGACACCTGATTCAGGGTGCGAAGACCTTCGACGTCTCGGAAACTCGTGGGAAACGGGTTATCCGGCCAACTTGTGACCCACACCGGCTAACCCAGCGACAGTTGCGCACGTGATAGTTGGTTTTGCACTTCGGATGGACCCGCGACTTCATCTCCTTGCACCAACGCCGCTCGTCGCGGCTACCGTCAGCGAACAGCGTCGATCGTCGCCCGCCTACCGAACCGCAATCGCATTCATCGCGCGGGACTCGTATAAGATGGCGATCGTCCCACACGGTATTTCCCGCGTGGATGGCACTTTGCCCCATGACTCAGACGTCGCAGGCGCGTGTTGTTGATCGCCTGGCGCAGCACCGCCTGCTGGCGGCTGCTCCCCATCAGGAACTGGAATGGCTGGCCGCCCGTGGTCACCTCGTCACCCTGCGGGCTGGCGACGTCCTCACGCCTAAGTCCGGCCCGGTCAAAGGCGTGTATATCGTGCTGTCGGGCCACTTGACGATTCATGTCAACCGGGGCGCTGGGCCCCGCAAGGTGATGGAATGGCGGGGCGGCGACGTGACGGGCATCCTTCCGTATTCGCGCGTCGTGGCGCCGCCGGGTGCTGTCGTGGCCCACGAGCCGTCGGAGGTGTGGGCGCTGGAACGTGGTGCGTTACCTGATCTGATCCGCGACTGCCCCGAGGTGACGTCGATCCTGGTCCACCTGATGGTGGATCGCGCGCGGCACTTCACGTCGAGTGACTTCCTGGACGAGAAGCTGGTGTCGCTCGGTAAGCTTGCCGCCGGCCTGGCGCACGAGCTGAACAACCCCGCCTCGGTCGTCACACGCAACACGAGAGAGCTCGAGGGCGCGGTCCTCGAGCTGGAGTTGGCGGCCCGCGACCTGGGAGCGAGCGGGCTCTCAGCGGCACAGGCGACCGTGCTCGACACCATCCGCGTGCGGTGCATGGAGAGGTCCCCCCAGCCGGCCCTGACACCGTTGCAGCGCGGCGACCGCGAGGAGTCATTTGCCGACTGGCTCCAACAGCACGACGCAGATGCGGTGATGGCTGGACCGCTGGCGGAGTCGGCGGCAACGGCGGAGTACCTTGACGACCTCGCGAACGCGCTGACAGGGCACACGCTGCGATCGGCCCTTCGGTGGGTGGCGGCCGCCTGTCAGGTGCGGCAGCTCCTCGCGCAAACGCAGACGGCAGCGGCGCGTGTCCATGCGCTGGTGACGGCGGTCAAGGCCTTCACGTACATGGACCAGGCCATCGCGCCGGCGCCGGTCGACCTCGAAAAGAGCCTGGCCGACACCGTGACCGTGCTGGCGGGTAAGGCGCGGGCGAAGTCGGTTCGCCTAGGGCTCGAGGTGCAGCCGAACCTTGCCTCCATCCGGGCCGTCGGTGGCGAGCTGAATCAGGTGTGGGCCAACCTCATCGAGAACGCCATCGATGCCGTCCCCGAAGGCGGTCAGGTGACGATCACGGCCCGCCGGGAGGGTAACGAAGAGGTCGTGCGGATTATCGATAACGGCCCAGGAGTCCCGCTCGAGATGCAGACGCGGATCTTCGATCCGTTCTTCACGACGAAGCCGGTGGGGCAGGGCACGGGGTTGGGCCTCGATATCGTGCGGCGGCTCGTGCGCCGAGCCGACGGCTCGATCGAGATGAGCTCGACCCCCGGCCACACCGAATTCCGCGTCGCGTTTGAGGTGCCGGTTCCGGGGGCCGGCACCGGAGCGAAGCCGCCAGGGTAGTTCGCCTCGGCCTCCTCAGAAGTCCAGAACTCCAGTGAACACTGAAGGTGGGAACGTAGCTAGGTCTAACCAGTGTCGCAGTCTGCGTCACACGCTCAGGAAACAGAGAATCAACCGATGGCAAACATATTCATAAACGCGATTGCGGGGGCTAAGAGTGGGCTAAGAGCCGAGATCCGGGGTCGCGTAAGCCACGAACAGCACGTGCGGCCACCGGGCCTCAGCCTCCCGCAGGCGGGCGAGCTGGGAGGCTGACAGTGAGGCGGCCTCGTAGATCGCACACAATCCCAACCCCCGACCTTTGGGCGTTTGCTCGGTACGCCGCCACGTGCCCGTTGCACGCCACCGACAGGCGCTCGAGCCCATCCTGCAGGTCCGGCGTCGCCACCGCGAGTTCGTTCACGTCGGGCAGTGGTCTCGCGTGGGCGGGACCCAGGAGGGCACGGACGCGCCGTGCTGGGAACGCATGCGGGCAGTGTAACGCGTGATAGGGACCGCGGTCTGTCCCGGGCGTCCTGGATGTTCCGGTGACCTGCACACGGCCCGTCCGGAGTGAGTCTCGATCGGTTCACGCACCTGATCGAATACGGATCACGTCTGACGCTGGGAGACGTTCTACAAGCACCGTCGCCCGCATGGAGTAGCGTTGCGACGGCGGCCGTCCAGCCGGTCCTTTCGGGAGTGTGCTCGCGCTCCGATTGCGAGGTTCTCATAGTATCGGCCCTCCAAGAGAGCGCCTTCCTCACGATCGCGTGGACTGGCAGGAACGGTGCGCCAATCGGACACAGGAGCAAACGGAGAGAACATGGCCCGAGATGCCCGGCCTTCTGCGTGGCAGCCACATGAAACTACAGGATCACTACAAGAGCCTTCGGGGAAGGCGACGTTGAGCGTCGAGGCGATCATTACTGTGCCAGGCGATAGCCACGCTCGAGCTCTGCAAGTCTGGCGAGCAGTTCTGAAGTGACCGTGCACGTGGAAGATATACCGCGGGACTTCGTGGCCCGTCACTTGCGCCATGAACGGTTCTCCCCAGAAACTGAGTTGTGCCTCGGCGTGACCGTCTGACTCATGGTCGGTCATCACAAACGAAACACTCTCGTTCATGGCGCACCATCGGGGTTCCAGCACCTTCTCGTGCCCGCGACACACGGCGAGCTTCGGGACCACGTCGTTCTGCCAATGCTCCCGCTCGCTGGTGTCGAGCACGAATTCAATCCGCATGACGAGTGGATTCTCGATGGCTGGCCTGAGCAGGGCATCAAAGAGGCCCTGTGGGCGGAACATGGTCAGGCAGACGTTAAACCAGATCATCCTACCGCGAGCCTGACGAGCGAACTGTTCACTCGCGGCCCGCAGCTGACGGGGACCGACCAGCGTGACCTCGGTGCCGTGAGCGTGTTCTGAAGTTTCACAATGGCGTGTTCGACTCGGGTCGTCGTGCTCTCGACGCGCTCCTCGCGACCCTCGTGCCGTAATTGCCGCAGCAGGAGTAGTGCCAGGAGCACAAGGGTAATTGTGAGCAGGACATCCGGTTCAACAATGTGAAGCAGATGAAGAATCAGCGCTGCGCCGGCGGCGACAATTCCAGCGATCGCATCCCACTCGTATCGACGAAACCAGGGTACCGGGCCGGACGGTGTATGGGACATTTGGCCCGCATTCTACCTGACGCAAGCTCGCACGCAATCGACCGGTCGCTCGGCACCCCGTTTCCTTCGCGGGACCTCAACGGGTGTCTGGCGTGTGTTCACCCTCTGCGTAGTGACCGTGAGCGGAGATCGTGATCGCTTCGTGGAGGCGCTCGACGTAATGGATGAATTCGACATACGCCTTCACATATTCTCGTCCCGCCGCGACGTTGCCAGGCTCGAATGCCTTAGCCGTCAGTGCACGAGTGAAGTACTCGTGCAGGTTGCCTTCTATCGAACGCGCGAGCAACTGAACGACCGGCTTCACCGAGCCATCACGAATGGCCGTATCGGCGGCTGGAATAGCTGGCCCGAGGTCGCGTCCGGCCGGCTTCAGTCCGGTATAAGGCGCGCCTTCGCCGGCGCGGTGCACACGGACGACGGTCTCGAAGAAATAGCGGGCCGCCAGCTCCTTCGCCTGGCGAGGGTCTGTTCAAAGACAACCCGAATTTCCGTCTCGTCGTCGGCTTGAACCCAGACGAGCAGGAGTGCGAGGTTACGCGTGTCGAGGGCCTCGCGCGCCATGGTGGACGACTTGTCGCGATTGGCCAGGAATACCCTGTTGCTTCTCACGGTACTTGAGGAATTCCGTTTTCACGGAGTCCGTGGGTATCGGTCGCCGACGGACTGGATACCGACGACCATGAGGCAACGTTTGGGATTCAGATCCGTGGCGTGTTCAACGAGCTGCAGTTGATGGACCTGAAGAAGAAGACGTTTCGGGGGCAATTGTGCCAGAAGCAGCGAGGGTTCATCGCCGGAGAGGCGACGTTTGGATATCGGTCGGTACCGGTCGGGGAGATGCGACTCGATAAGACGGGGCGGCCGAGACCGGACGGCTACAAGATGACCATCGAACCTCGGCAGGCGGCGGTGGTGCTGCGGATCTTCCGAGAATTCGCCGAGGGCAAGTCGGAAAGCCGCATTGTGAAGGAACTGAACGATGAGGGGATTCAGGGGGGCGCCAAGCCCAGAGTGGCTGGTCACCGGCGACGGTGCATCGCGTTCTTCGCAACGAGAAGTACGTTGGACGTTGGGTATGGAACAAGTCCGAGACGAGGCGGGATCCTAAGACCGGACGGCGACGACAGTTCCCCAAGGCTGAATCCGAGTGGTTCGTGACGAACGACGATTCACTGCGCGTTGTCCCGCAGGCACTCTGGGATCGGGCCCAGGCGCGCATGGACGAGATCCGCAAGACGTGGCCGGGTGGGCGAGGAAGGCCTGGGTTCAAAGGGCAGCAGGGTGGCAGAGTCAGGCACTATCCGACAGAGCTGCTATCGGGAGAGATGACCTGCGGCGTGTGCGGCTGCACGATGGCGAAGGTGAGTGGTAAGAGTGGAGGCTATTACGGGTGCCTCCGGGCGGCGAAGCGCGGTTGCGAGAATCGCATCCTCGTTCGACGTTCGCTCGTCGAACGGATTATCCTGGCCGCGGTTCGCGAGGCGCTGATATCACCGGAGAATCTCGACTACGTGCTGAGGCGCACCAAGGAAGAAGTCGAAAAGACCTCGGAGGAGGCGCCGGAGGCGCCGGAGGCCATCAGGCTGCGGGAAGCTGAGCGCTCGGCCGAGGAGCGGCGCGTCGCGAACTTCATCGAGTTCATAGCCGAGGGGCGGGGGAGTCGGGCGCTGGCCGAGGCGCTGGCGGCTTCCGAGAAACGTGTGGAGACGCTACAGGCGGAACTGGAGGCGCTCAGGCGTAGTCGTGAGGTCGCGTTCATTCTACCGCCACGGGAGTGGCTCACCGAACGAATCACGACGATTCAGGAGGTCCTTGAACGGCGAACGGAGCGGTCCGCGCTGCTGCTCAAGAGACTGCTCGGGACGATCAGGATGGAGCCGGTGACGCCGGATATCGGGCGCCCTTATTACCGGGCCTTTTCCGACCTCGAAACTTGGCAATTGTGGAAAACGCCCCGGAGTCCCCAACCGCGCGGGGGATACTGCTGGACGGATCGCCGCGAGCAGATAATCAGAGGGCAGGCAGGGATGAACCGGAGCCCGGTTCGACTACTTTGCAATGGTGGAGGCGATGGAGCCTGCGGTTCTCTTCGACAAGTCCGGAGGCCCCTCATTTGGAGGGAACGTCCCGAAAACCACCGTCCCACCATCGAGGGAACACGATGCCCGCCGCCGTGGCTTCCCAAGGCTGCACGTCGAAGTTGAAGACCAGGTCGGCCGTGTCCTCCGTTAGGCGCTGCTGGACCTCCACAATGGACCATGCATTGACCCGCAGCGGCTCACGAGGCCGCCGCCAGACCCGCCGCCAGGGTTACCGCCGCGATGGCGGATGTCGCAACGAGCGTCCATCCCACCGTGCGCAACCGTGCCGCTGGAGGCGGGAACAGCGCAAGCCAGCCGGCGGCAGTCAGCCCTGGGGCTGCGGCGACCATCGTGATCCAGGGGAGCCACATCCGCGACGCAGCTATGACGAGTAGCACGCTCCCAACGCTCGTCAATATCAGTGTCGTCATGCGGGTCGCGCGCACCGCCTGCGGATCTCCGCCGCCGCGTACGCCGAGGATCACCACTCGCACGGCGAGCGTTCCGGCGACGAAGATCAGCGCGAACGTGACGCCGACCGAGAAAGCCGTCCTGACCGGGACACCCGCTGCCAAGCACACCGGCACCGCTAGGAATGAGAAGGCAAGCGCCACGGCGATCTCCCCGGGAGAGCTCTTCTCGCGCTTTGCCGGAATCGCCGCGACCAGGATGAGTGCGGGCAGGAGGGGCAGCGCGAGCGACCAGCGTGCGCCGGGCACCATCGACCAGGCGCCGCCGATCCCTGCGGCGATCGCCGCCACGGTCGTCGTGGCGAGCCACGTGGCCGCGCGCTTCCCCAGCGCCTCTCTCGCCTGCACCCCGCGCCGGCCGACGAGCACCAGCAGCGGCTCGTGCGCGAGGAATCCGGCGATCGCAGCTAGTGCGATGAGAAGCGCGGAGGCGCTGATTCCGGCGACCGCCACCGATGTGAGGAGGGGGAACGTTATCTGCCCGTATGCGCCATGTTCCCGCGGAAACAGTGACATGCGACACCCTGTTTTTACGCCAGCACTCAATCTCGCCGAAGATCTTGTCCTTCGCGACGTGAGCGGTCAACACTCGGGGCGAGTTTTGTTCCGGTTCGCGACGTCGCTGCAGCGCCTCAGACCTGAGATTCTCGATCGTCGTACCTCGTCCGCATGGCGCCGCACTCAGGAACGTCTGTCAACGTGTTTCCCATTCGGGCCACTCGAGACATAGGCCAGTTCGGTCGATACTTCTTGAGCAGGCACGCAACCGGGAAGGAGGAGATATGCGGCGCCGGACTGTTCATTTCTCGGCAATGGCCGTTTTCGCCGTACTGCTCGCCGTGGGTTCGAGTCAGGCCCAGGAACCGAGCGCCAAGGTCGCCCAAGACTCGGCGGAAGCATGGCTCTCGCTCGTCGATAGCCAGAATTATGCGGCGAGTTGGCATGAGGCGGCACGTCTATTCAGAAACGCGGTCGCTCAGGAGAAGTGGCAGGCGACAGCGCAGGCGGTGCGTACTCCGCTCGGTCCAATCACATCAAGGACGGTGAAGAGCGCGACATACGCGACGACCCTTCTAGGAGCACCTGACGGAAAATATGTCGTCTTCCAATTCAACGCCACATTCGAGCGGAAATCGGCCGCGATCGAAACGGTGACGACGATCCGAGAGAACGATGGTACTTGGCACGTTGGCGGGTATTTCATCAACTGACGCCTGACCCGCGGATGGTACCAGGTTGTGAGACCAGTCTCTGGCCGACCGGCAGCCGCAGCCATTCGATGTCCACGCAAGAGACGAACCTTGTCGGAAAGCCAAAGCGAAGAACACCGCCTTACTCGTAGCCTGTGGCAGTCGATTTGGCAATACTTGGGGGTGCAATGACGAGGCTAGTCAGGTGGGCTCTCGTGCCAATCGCCGGGTGATCGTATGGTACACGGTGCTCTTCCTGGGACTAGCAGGCGTCAGCGTCATCGACTCGTTCTGCCCGCCGGAGCTCGTCGTCTCTGGGGCGTGTACGGCAGCGTGGCATGCACCGGCAGTCGATGCGCTCGTGCTTCTTTGTACCGCGATCGCCGCCGTGGGCATTGTCATCGTCCCTGCGCTTGTCGCTCCCTCCCGGCGGCTTCTCGTGGCCGGGCTCGCCTATGCTTGTGGCACGGCGTTCGCAGTCTACGCCGCGAGTGGAGGCCAGCTGTGGGGCCCGTTCTTCGTCGCCGGCGTCAGTGGCTCCATCGCCGTCTGGCTCGCATCGTTGCGGTGGCGAGTCGGAGCGGCCACTCCGTAATAGGCCGTTGCTTCGCCATTCAGAAGTACGGACCCTGACATTCACGCTCGCAGGTTGTGTGAGCTTTGGTCTGGCGTTACTGTAGCTGCGTCTCGCAGCTGGCGCCTAGCTCGGTCTTGAGTTGAACGGTGGTCGCGGTCTGGTGCGTTGCTGTGCTGGTTTGTCCTGCCCCGAGGGGATGGGGCGAATGGGGGAGGTTAGGCGATCATGACTCTGGATGCGTCGCTGCTGGTCCTGGTCCTGGTTCTCGTTGTCTTCGTCCTCGGCTGGACTCTTGTCCGGCGGCAGCAGGGGAAAGTCCGTGACCTGCGCGACTCGGGGGTGTATCCACATGAGGGGACAGAAACGGACGCTGATGTTGACCGACTTCTGTTGCACGGCCAGAAGATCGCAGCCATCAAGGTCTACCGAGCGGTGCATCGAGTCGGGCTCAAAGAGGCCAAGGAGGCGGTCGAGGAGCGGCAGCGGGGGCGTGGCGTGGGCCAGTGAGACTCTGCTCGCAGAATGCCACTCGGGGTCTGCTGTTGCCGAGCCCGAGGCATGTGCCAGATGTCCCTTCTTCCTTGCAAGACCTCACGGGTCTGACCTATCGTAATCGTCGACAGCAACGGCGCCGCCCTTGTCGCCGGCGTTCTCTGATGACGGGCGACGAATAGCGAGGCGACGCACAAAGCACAGGAGCGTGTGATGACCAACCGTGAGTTCTTTCTCCAACGCCGTTCGATGGAGTCCGGGATGTCCGAGAAGGTGTTCGGAGCCGTGCCCGGCGACAAGCTGGATTGGAAACCCGAGCCCAAGGCGCGCACGGCGCGGGAACTGATCGGACACCTGATCGGCCACGAACAGGATCTTGTCGAGTTACTGGAAAGCGGCGAGATTCACCATCGGATGCAGGTGCCGTTCACCGACGTGACCGATGGTGTTTCGCTTTATCGCCGAGCGTGCCAGGACGCCGAAGCCAAGCTCAAGGCGCTGGACGACGACACCTGGGACAGTGGCCCAGGGAAGTTCATCGCGGGCGGGAACGTGGTTGCGGAGGCTCCGCGCCGGGACCTGGGGTGGCTCTTGTTGTGCGACTCCATTCATCACCGCGGGCAGTTGAGTACATATCTCCGTCCGATGGGCAGCAAGGTGCCCGCGAT
>Ga0326597_10002670_pt1 | contig 26434 bp, 24 predicted proteins | sample RVTome_12_FD_203789 | JGI IMG/M metagenome (GOLD analysis project Ga0326597, IMG submission 203789) | Soil microbial communities from uranium-contaminated site in the Upper Colorado River Basin, Wyoming, United States - RVT100D185 | ecosystem: Environmental > Terrestrial > Soil > Contaminated >... | reverse complement strand
TCGGGCGCGTCACCCCAGAGGGTCCTCGTGGTGAGATCGCCCGAGAAGAGGATGAGATCGGGCTCGAGCTCCTGGCCCAGCTCGTTCACCTTGAGCTCGCGACTTCCGAGGTAGGAGGTCTGGAGGTCGCTCAGGTGGAGGATGCGAAGGGGGCGCTCGCGGGTCACGGGAGCCAGGCCGGGCACCTCGAGATCGTGGCGGGACACGACCACGGTGGACGGCTCGACGAACCATGCATAAAAGCCCAGAGAGGGGGCGACGAGAGAGAAGAGTCCGAGCAGGAGACGTGCCAGCAGGGGAACGGGCGGAAGCATCGACGAGCCGGGGAGGCTCCGCCGGCTGAGGGCGAACCGGAGGCCACCGAGGGGGAGCCACAGGAAGGCCGCCCAGAACACGAGATCGATGACCAGGAAGAACGGCTGCGATCCCAGGACGCCTCTCCGGAAGAGTTCGTGGGCCAGGACGACGACCGCCAACCCGGCCGGGACCTGGAGGACCGCGGCGAGGAGGAGATCGGCCCAGTCAAAGCCGATCCGACGCCCCCGGAGGCGGCGGCCGAGGGCGCAGAGCAGGAAGGCCCAGACCCCCCCCACCAGGGCTCCCAGGATCTGATAGGCGAAGAGCGACGCGAACATGGTGGTCTCAGGCCCCCCATGGGGAGAATCGGGGCCGGAACCAGCCCGCACAACGATTTGCTGTAAGTTTCATACAGGGATATACTTGAGTGAATTCACGCCGATCAAGGACCGGACGCGATCCCAGCTTTCGACAGGGCACGACACCATTGGCAACCATCCTACTCGTCGAGGACGATCCGGCAGACGCTCGTTTGCTGGAGCTCGCCCTCGAGGAATGCGGGAGTCGCCACGAGGTCTTCCTCGCCCGGGACGGCGAGGAGGCCATTCGGCGACTCCGTGACCGGGACCTTCCGGGACCCGACCTCGTCCTCCTCGATCTCGACCTGCCTGGCCGGACAGGATCCGAGATCCTCAAGGAGCTCAAGGAGGACCCGGATCTCCAGCGCACTCCTGTCATCGTCCTCACGACCTCTGCGGCCGAAGGGGACATTCGGGAGTGCTACGGGCTCCACGCCAACTGCTACGTACGCAAGCCTCTCCACTTCGAGGAGCTGGTGGCCGTGGTGAACGGGATCTCCTCGTTCTGGCTGGACCTGGCCTCCCTGCCCGCACCCCTCTGACCCGGGAAACGAGCGCAAGACATGGAGAAGAGCATCCGCGTCCTCTTCGTCGAGGACGATCCGGCCGACGCCCTCCTTCTCGAGCACGCGCTCGCTGACGGGTGCGTCCATCTCGCTCACGTCGAGTGTCTCACCGACGCTCTCGATCTTCTCCGCAGGCATTCCTTCGACCTGGTGCTCCTCGACCTCACCCTGCCCGACGTGGACGGACTCGACACCGTGCGGCGAGCGCGGAGTGGATGTCGCTCCCCGATCATCGTCATGACGGGCCGGGACGACGAGGAGCTCGCTCTTCATGCTCTTCAGCACGGAGCGCAGGACTATCTCGTCAAGGGGAGGCTCGATGGCGACCGCATCCTTCGCTCGATGCGCTATGCCCTCGAGCGCCACCGTCTTTCGCTCGAGATCGAGCAGGGTCACCGGCAGGAGATGGACCTCAAGGACCAGTTCCTCTCCCACGTTTCTCACGAGCTTCGCACTCCGCTCGCCGTCGTGGATCAGTTCGTTTCGCTGGTGCTGGACGGCCTCGGAGGAGAGCTCCTTCCCCGCCAGGTGGAGTTTCTGGAGATCGCACGGCGGAATACCGAGCAGCTCAAGACCATGATCCACGACCTGCTCGAGGTCACGCGGGCGGGGGCGGGCAAGCTCTCGGTCCACTGCGAGCCCTTCTCAGTGGAGGTCCTCCTCGAGCAGGCTCGCGGCGAGTTTTCTCCCCGGGCCTCGGCTCGGGGCCACGAGATCCTCGTGCAATGCCCCAAGCCCGTTCCCGTGGTCGACGTGGATCCGGCGCGCGTGCGTCAGATTCTCTCCAACCTCGTCGACAACGCCATCAAGTTCACACGGCCTCCCGGGACCATCGTGCTTGAAGTGAGGCAACGTGACCCGCGGTGGGTTTGCGTCAGCGTGAGCGACACCGGATGCGGTGTCTCCTCCGATGCACGGGAGAGGATCTTCGAGCGGCTCCACCAGGAGCGCGCGCTCGGAGAGGAGGGAAGGCGAGGTCTCGGACTCGGCCTGTACATCTGCCGCGAGCTGGTGAAGGCCATGGGGGGAAGGATCTGGGTGGAGCCGCGAGAGGAGGGGGGAAGCATCTTCTTGTTTACCCTTCCCGTCGCCTCGGGATCCCCGGGAGCGGCGGCAAAGAGCGGTGGGAGATCGGTGATCGCGGAGCTCTCTCCGGGTTGCGATGTCGCTCCCGAAGAGGAGATCCCGGGCGCCCGCTCCTGACGCGATGCCCCTGGAGTTCAGCATGACCCCCAAGTCCGCCAGGATCCTCATCGTCGATGATGATCCCGACATGCGTTTCGGCCTCAACGTGAGGCTGCGTGCCCATTCCTACGATACCGCCTACGCGGCCGATGGTGTCTCCGTCATGACCCAGGCCGTGAAGAGCAAGCCCGATCTCATCCTTCTCGATCTTGGCCTGCCGGCCGGAGATGGGTACGTGGTGATGAACTGGCTTCGCCAGCACCCCTGCCTGTCCTGTGTGCCGGTGGTGGTCTTGAGTGCCCGGGACGCCGGCACCCACCGGGACCGGGCCCTCCGGGCCGGAGCCCGGGAGTTCCTGGAGAAGCCCGTGGGGGCGGGAAGGCTCCTCGAAGCCATCGGTCGCCACGTGACCCCCCGGTAGGGCCGTCGCCGCCAGTAAGCCGCTTTCCCGGGCCCCCCGGGACTTTCTCCGGAACCTGCCCTCTCGCCCTCAATTCCGGGCCTCGCTCGACTCGATAGAGTTCGTGGACCCCCTGGAGGGGGTCGACCGGGTCATCGACGTCCGCCGCACCGGGACGGCAGAGTCGGAGGGCGTGTGGAGGAAGACGTTCCCAGGTTGCTCCTCGTCGAGGATGACGAGGGAGACGCTCTGATCCTGGAGCGCATGCTTCGGGACCTGGAGGGGAATCCGTACGCCCTCGATCGGGTGTCCACGCCGGACGAAGCGCTGCCTGCCATGGCGCGCAACGAGCACGCCGTCTATCTGGTGGACTATCTCCTCGGCGCGGACAACGGGCTCGATCTCCTGCGCGAGGCGCGGGCCCGGGGTTGCCGGGGGCCCTTCATCGTTCTCACCGGACAGGGTCACTACGAGGCCGATCTCGAGGCCATGCGGGCCGGAGCCTCCGACTACCTGGTCAAGGGGCAGTTCGGATCCGCGCTGCTCGAGCGATCCATCCGCTACGCGATGGAGAGGTCGCGCATGCTCCTGGCCCTCGAGGAGAGCCGGGAGAGCGCGTCGCGCCACCAGGAGGAGCTGGCCCACGTGGCGCGGCTCAACACCCTGGGGGAGATGGCGACGGGCCTTGCTCATGAGCTCAACCAGCCCCTGGCCGCCATCGTCAACTGGGTCCAGGGGTCCCGGCGAAGGATCGAGGCCCAGGGAGTCGTGGACGAGGAGATCTTCACCGCCCTCGATCGAGCGGTGGCCGAGGCCCGGCGAGCGGGCGCCGTCCTCTCCCGGATTCGCGGTCTCGTGCGCAAGGCTCCCCCCATCCGCGTCCGCTCCTCCCTCAACGACATCGTGACGGGGTCCATGACGCTGCTCGATTCCGAGCTGCGGCGCTGCGCGACTCCCCTCGAGCTCGATCTCGAGCCCGGCCTGCCCCAGGTGAGGATCGATGTGGTCCAGATCGAGCAGGTCCTCCTGAATCTGGCCAAGAACGCCCTCGAGTCCCTCGAGGCCGTGGAGCCCTCCAGGAGGCATCTCCGGGTCCGTACGCGATCGTCGGGCTTCACGGACATCGAGATCCTGGTGTCCGACACGGGGCCGGGAGTGGCCGAGGACTCCCGGGAGCGGATCTTCGAGCAGTTCTTCACGACCAAGAAGAGCGGGCTCGGAATGGGGCTGGCGATCTGCCGATCCATCATCGAGTCCCAGGGCGGGCGACTCTGGTGCGCACCCTCGGACGAAGGGGCCACCTTTGTTTTTACCCTGCCCGTATCCCAGGACAGAGAGGCTACCCATGTCTGACAGGCCCAAGGTTTTCGTGGTGGATGACGACGATGCCCTGCGGGACTCCATCGTCTTCCTCATCTCCTCGGTGGGAGTGGACGTCGAGAGCTACGCATCGGCCCGGGACTTCCTGGATCGCGCCGATCTCCGGGGTGCGAGCTGCATCATCACCGATGTGCGCATGCCGGGAATGAGCGGGCTCGACTTCCTCGACCAGCTGGGCCGGACCCTGCCCGGTCTCCCCGTCATCCTCATCACCGGCCACGCCGACGTTCCCATGGCCGTGCGCGCCCTCAAGGCAGGGGCCTTCGATTTCATCCCCAAGCCCTTCAACGACCAGGAGCTCCTCGACACCCTCCAGCGGGCCCTGACTCGCGGTGAGCGCATCCAGGACTGGCGCGAGGACGTCACCGCCATCGTCGAGCGGATGGACTCCCTGACTCCTCGCGAGAAGGAGGTCCTCCATCGGGTCGTGAAGGGTCAGCCCAACAAGGTCGTGGCCTCGGAGCTGGGGGTGAGCCTCAAGACCGTCGAGTCCCACCGGGCCAAGGTCATGGAGAAGATGGAGGCCGAGAGCCTGGCCGAGCTTGTGAGGATGGTCCTGCGCGCGGAGACGCCGCCTCCAGCCCTCGGCTGAGTCGAGCAAGGAGCCTCCCGAAGGGTTCCGGGTAAACCCGGAGCGATCCCTCTCCCGAGGCGATCGACATCGGGGTTCTCTCCTCGTGGCGCTCCACGGAGTGCCCGCGGAAGCCTCCCGACCGCGGGAATCACCCGGGTCTTGCCGGGGTAAGCCCCCCTGTTCCCGATGCCTCCGCGCGGGATAACGTTCTCTCGCCATGAATGGAAAGGCCAGGAGAACGTGCGGCGGAACGGGACCTCTTCTGAGGAGAGGAGCCCGGTTCCTGGGCGAGCTGACTCTTGCTCTCGTCACCTTCGCCGCGCTCCTCGCCACCGCTCCCGAAGCCGGGGAGCGCGAGAGTGAGAAGGCCTCTCTCCACGAGCTCCGGTCCCGCATCGTGTCCATGTCCCACGGCCAGGGCGAAGCATCCCTTCTGCCCAGGTGAGCCCGCGAGCCATGACTCCAAGATCCGTACTGATTCTCTGCGGAGGGCTCGCCGCGAGCGACACCGAAGCCCTGAGCCTCGCTCTCGACGAGGTGACCTCGGTCAAGGCCCGGCTCTCCAGCGAGGCATCGGCCCACGCCATCCTCCGGCGACTGGCCGAGGGCTCCAGTGATTTCCTCGTCCTCGGCGGACGCCTCTGCTCCGAGCCGGGGCTGGATCTCGTGAGCAAGTTGCGGGAGGAAGGACACATCCTTCCCGTCCTGTTCCTCGCTTCGCGGGACGAGAGGGGCTTCGTGTTGCGAGGTCTGGCGGCCGGGGTCGACGGGTGCATCGCACGCGACGAGCTGAACGGTCCCACCCTCCTGCGCGCCCTGAACGGAGCCGCCGTCCAGCACATCCAGAGGAGGGATGACATCCTCTTCCGTCTCGCCTCGGGTATGCCGGAGGAGCGGGACGCGGTCTGAGGGTGTTCGCCGGCCGGACCCCCCGGATCAGGCGGGAGCCGGCGGCCCGGGGTCGATCCTGCCCTGCGCCTCGGGCCAGGGACCGCTCCCGGTCTCCGGGCTCGCCAAGGGGAACACCACGTGAAACGCGGTGCCGCAACCGGGCTCCGATTCCACGGAGATCGTGCCCCGATGGTGCTCGACGATGCGTCGGCAGATGGCGAGCCCGATGCCCGTGCCCGGCACCTGGGTGCGCGAGTGGAGCCTCTTGAACGGCGCGAAGATCATGTCGTGGTGCCGCGGGTCGATACCGATGCCGTGGTCCCTCACCGTGATCCGATGCCCACCCTCGCCGGCGGCGGCTTCGATGTGGATCACGGGGGATCCGTCGCCCCGGAACTTGATGGCGTTGGAGATCAGATTCTGGAAGAGCTGCTCGAGAGTGGCGGGGTCACCGGGGATGAGGGGAAGACGCTGGCGATGGATCGTGGCTCTTGATTCCTTGATGACCACCTCCAGGTTCTGGAGGGCGCGATCGACGGCGCGATCGAGGGAGACGTCCTGGACATGAGGTCGGCTCCGTCCCGCGCGACAGTACTCGAGGAGGTTCTGCACCAGCGACGACAGATGTGCCGCGTTCTCGATGACGTGGCCGAGGTAGACGGAGGTCCTCTCGTCGAGCTTTCCCACCAGGTCACGATGGATGAGGTCACAGAAGCTCGTGATCCGCCGGAGCGGAGCCTGCAGGTCGTGGGCGGCGGTGTGGGTGAAGGCCTCGAGCTCGCGTCGCTGCTCGAGGAGAGCCTTCTCGAGACGGCTCTTCTCCAGCACCCGACAGAGGAGGCGCCGCAACGTGGGGGCGTCCATCTCCGACCTCCCCAGCGATTCGGCGGCCCCGAAGCGGTGGGCCTCGAGGGCCTCCCGCTCGTGGCCGTCGGGGACGAGCAGGATGACGGGCACCAGGGGCTCGAACGACAGGGAGGCGAGTTCGCCGAGAAAGGTCGGCACGTCGAGGTCGGGGAGGTAGAGATCGCAGAGGATGCAATCCGGTCTCTCGCTCTGGCAGAACCGGAGACCCTCGCGGGCCGTGGAAGCCTCCACGATCCGGACCTCCCCCTCTGGATGGTCGGCGAGGAGAGCACGGAGCTCCTGGCGCGCCTCGGGGGCGGCGTCGATGAGCAGCAGGCGGACCAGGGGCCGGGGTTCATCCATCCTTCCACTTATCGCGCGTCAGGGGAGGGCGCCTTGAGGTGCCCCCTCGACCGGCTCCCCGCGCTACACTGATCTCCATGCGCCGACTCTCCTGGCTCGCGCTCCTCGCCGTGCTTGCCCCGCTCCCCGGCTGCTCGCGGCAAAGCGACCTCTCGTCGCTGGTGCGGCCCACCGGGCTCAAGGTGCTCCTGGTGGGGATCGACGGGGCCACGTACCGGGTCCTCGATCCGCTCCTCGACCGGGAAGAGCTGCCCGTTCTGGCCTCCCTGATCGAGAGGGGGAGCCGCGGCACGCTGGCATCGGTTCCGCCCATGCTGTCCCCGGCGCTCTGGACGGAGATCCTCACCGGCAAGCGGCGCGAGGTCCACGGCATCACCGACTTCGTGGTCCCCGTGGGACCGGGAAGACGACTCGTCGAGGCGGGCGACCGCAGGTGCCTGGCTCTCTGGAACATTGCCAGTGCCTGCGGGCTCACCTCCGGCATGATCGGCTTCTGGGCCACCTGGCCGGCCGAGCCGGTCCGGGGCTTTGTCGTTTCGGATCGTGCGGCCCGAGGTCGTTTCACGGAGTGGCTCGGGGCCTCGCGGGAATCGGCCCTCACCTGGCCGCCGGAGCTCATGGAGGAGCTGACCCCGCTGCTCGTCGATCCCCTCTCCCGAGATCTCTCTGATCTGGCCGCGCTCGTGCCTCTCGCCCCCGAAAATCGGGCAGAGCTTCTCGCCGTGGAGAAGCCGATCTTCGGCCACCCGTGGAGCGTGCTCGCGTTCGCGTTCCGGGCCCAGAGGAGCTACGAGAACATCGCCCTGTATCTCTTGCCGCGGGAGCAGCCCGATCTCTCCGGCGTCTTCCTGGTGGCCAACGATCCCGTCTCGCACACGTTCTGGCACCAGCGCGAGCCGGCGGCGTTCTCTCTGGCCGAGACCGACGCGTCCCGCCGTCTGGCCCGGGTCTTCGAGGGAATCTCTCGCCACAACGACGCGTTTCTGGGTGAGCTCCTCGGTCGCCTCGACGAGAGCACGGTGATGATCCTCGTTTCCGACCACGGGTTCCAGGCTTCGGGAGTGCTGCCGAGGAGCTTTCCCGCGGAGCGCTTCCAGGAGCTGCGCGCAGAGGCACTGGCGCGAGGACAGGTGGCGGTGGGGCAGTCGGGCATGCACCACGAGGAGGGCGTCTTGATCGCCGCGGGAGGACCGGTGAAGCGCGGAGCCGTCGTGCGCGCGAACCTTGCGGATGTGACGCCGACGATCCTTCATCTCCTCGGGCTTCCCGTGGGGCGTGACATGAAAGGTCGCGTGCTCGAGGAGCTGCTCGAGGAGTCGTTCCTGACCGAGCACCCTGTCCGCACCATCGACTCCTACGAGGGCAGGATCGAGCGACGGGTACCCGTGGCGTCCTCGGACGAGCGAGCGCTGCGTGAGGAGCTCGAGGCTCTGGGATACGTGAGGTGAGGGCATGTTGATCAAGATGGACGACCTCGCGGTTTCCTTCGGCTACCGGCTGTCGCCACGGGGGAAGGCGTTGCTGGCGGTGCTCGAGGGATGAAGAGACCGGACCCGGCGGAGGCCGGGTCCGGTGGAAGAGCTTCTCGTGAGGACGCGGGCTCCTAGCCAAGGGAGATGACCTTGCCCGTGAGGAAACGCGGAACCGGCTTCGGGCCAGGAGCGGGCTGAGGAACGCGGGTGTCCTGTCCCTCGGACTCCGTGACCACCTCATCCTCGACGGAGTTCTGCTTGGGCCGCTGGGTGAAGTTGTAGGAGCCGTCGCCGTTGTCGGTGAACTTGATCTCGGTGTTCGACACCGGAGAGACGTAGCGGCAGTTGGGCGGATCCAGGAAGAAGATGTCCTCCTGGTCGTTGTTGTTCCAGTAGAGCGGAGTGCTACCCTCGACGAACTCGCAGGTGCCGGTCTGGGCGCCGCTCGAGTTGTGGATGGTGTAGTCGCCGGGGGTGGGCTCCGCGGTCGCGAAGACGAGTGCGGCAACTCCGAGGACGGAAACGATACCGAGACCGATGGCAAATTTCTTCATTTCAGGTCGCTCCATGCTGGATGTGTCGATGGTTCGGATTTCTGGTGTCTCCGCTCCGATCGATGCGAAGGGTCGGCGGAGAGAAAGGGGTGACCACGGCCGCGATCGTCCACATCATGAGCGTTGCGAGCCCGGGGCGTGGTTGTGGGAAGCCAGAAATCGTTTCTTCCTTCCTCGTCACTGGAGGGTCGTGACGCTGACGGTCATCCTGATCGCCGCCACGGTGCGCGTCGCTCCCGCCGATCCCCCGGAGGGACCGAGAATCGGTGCACCTCCACCCGCCCTGCGACTCGACTCCTTCTATGCCAAGCACCTTTCCGTGAACGGGCTCCCCGTGGTCTCCTCGGACAGGGTTTCTGACGAGGCACTTCGAGAGGCCGCACGGCTCGTCGGGCGCATGCTCCACCACCGGAGGGACATCGGTGTGGCCCTCGTCGAGGCCCATGTGCGCGTGGTGGTGATGGCTCCCACCGAGCAGACGACCGATGTGCCGGAGCACAGGGATCTCACCCCGAAGGAGTACTGGGACGCGAGGGCGCGCGGGCTCGGGGCCACTCGGTCGCGTCCCGCCGTGAGCTGTGGCGAGGAGAACCTCCTCGGGCTGGAGGACGACCGCTACCGGGGCGAGTGCATCCTCATCCACGAGTTCGCGCACACGATCCACGAGATGGGGCTCGTCTCCGTCGAGCCGGGCTTCGACGAGCATCTCGAAGGTCTCTTCGACCGGGCGATGGAGAAGGGGCTCTGGAAGGACACCTACGCGGCCACCAACTCCAAGGAGTACTGGGCCGAGGGCGTCCAGTCCTTCTTCGACTCCAACCGGCAGGCCGATCCTCCCGACGGCATCCACAACTCCGTCGACACCCGCGAAGAGCTCGCGGAGTACGATCCCGAGCTGGCGAAGCTCATCTCACGGATCTTCCGCGACGACCCCTGGCGCTGGGAAAGGCCGGGTGCTCACGGGCGGAAAGTAACGGGGGGTTAAGAACGGTGCCTGGCACACTTCTTAACACCTTGCGTTGCCCGGGGCGCCGTCACCCCCTCGCCACCCTCCGGGGGTTAAGAACGGTGCCTGGCACACTTCTTAACACCTTGCGTTGCCCGGGACCTCGTCAGCCCCTCGCCACCCTCCGCGCCAGCTCCTCCATCACCCGGGCGCCGATCTCGAGGGCCTCCGGCGGGACGACGAAGCGGGGGGAGTGGAGATCCTCGGGAGGCGCCTTGGCATCGACGCGCACTCCGAGGCGGTAGAGGAGCTGGGGCCCCTTCCTGCCGAAGTAGGCGAAGTCGTCTCCCCCCAGCGTGGGTACGGGCATGACGTGGTGGGCGTCCTTGCCGAGGGTCTCGGTGATGGATTCCTCGAGCAACGACACCAGCCCGTCGTCGTTCCTGACCGAGGGATGCCCGTCGCCCATCTCCACGTCGATTCCGGCGCGGTGGGCCTGGCCCAGCCCCTTGCAGACGCGGCGGATCCCTTCTTTCATGGCCTTGCGCGCGGTGTCGTCGTAGGAGCGGAGCGTCCCCTGCAGAAGCGCGGTCTCGGCGATGATGTTCGCGGCGTCACCGGCGTGGAAGGTCGTGATGGTGAGCACGGTCGGATCGTGAGCCGAGACCTCGCGACCGACGAGGTGATGGAGCTCGGTCACGAGCAAGGAGCCGATCCGCACCGGGTCGACGCAGAGATGGGGCCGTGAGCCGTGGCCACCCTTTCCGCGCACGGTGATGCGGACGGTGTCCACGGCGGCGTTGAGGTGCCCGCGGCGATATCCGATCTTGCCCAGGGGAATGAGGGGATCGCAGTGGAGAGCGAGGAACGCCTCGCAGCCGTCGGCGTCACCCGCCTCGATCATGGCCCGGGCTCCACTCCGGTCCACCTCCTCGGCGGGCTGGAAGGCGATGCGCACCGTGCCCGCGAGCTCGCTTCTTTGCTCGTGCAGCCGGGCGGCGACCAGGGCCGCGATGGTGGTGTGGGCATCGTGGCCGCAGGCGTGCATCCACCCGTCGCGCATGGAGCGGTAGGGAAGATCGGTCTCCTCGCGGATGGGCAGGGCATCCATGTCTCCCCGGAGGAGCACGCGACGCCCCGGCTTCTCTCCCTCGATGTCGACCAGGAGCCCCGGGCGCACCGCCGAATCCAGCACCGCGATCCCGCGGCTCGCCAGGAACTCGCGCACCCGCCCCGCCGTCCTCTCCTCTTGCCAGGAAGGCTCCGGGTTCCGGTGCAGGTCGTAGAAGAGGTCCTTCCCCGCGTCGAGGAGGGTCGTGTCGGGAGTGCTCATGACGGTTCGCTGTCTTCCTGGGCCGCTCCCGACCCGCTCGCGATCCTCGCGATCTCCTCCCGGGAGTAATGCCGTCCCTGGCCCACCCCCGGACTCAGCTCCGCGGTCTCGTTCCAGGCCTCCTCGGTCTCGAGGTTCCGTCGCCAGAAGGGAAAGCTCCGACACTGCTGCGGTCGCGCCGCGTAGACCGAACACTTCTCGTCGTCACCAAGGAGGAGACACCGACCGGTGGGATCTTCGCCGATGCTGTATCGGGTGCCGATCCGGACCAGGAATCTCTTACCGAAGGCCTGGACATCCAGACCCAGGGCCTCGGCCATGCGCTCGATCTCGGCCAGGGTCACCCAGACATACCCCGACTGGCGGCAGCAAGAGCCGCACCGGGTACAGGTGAACCGCAGGCCGTCGCCGATCCAGTCCATCAAGGGATCCTCGCAAAACCGCGCCCAGGATAGCTTCCTCACTCCTTCGCGGGCGACGGTGCTTGACCGCCGGGTCGGATCATTCTACCCCGTTTTCGTGCGCGTACGGTCCAACCTCGGCCGCGACGCGGATTACCCGGCGGCGAAGGGGCAGGCGGTACCCATGGCGGCCAGCAACGGCGAGCCCACCAAGTTCGGGACCTTCGGCGGTGTGTTTACCCCGTGCACCCTGACCATCCTCGGGGTGATCATGTTCCTGCGCCTCGGGCAGGTGGTGGGAACGGCGGGCATCCTCCAGGGCGTGATCATCGTCCTCCTGTCCAAGGTCATCACCTCCCTGACCGCCTTCTCGCTCTCGGCCATCGCCACCAACACCCGGGTCAAGGCGGGGGGCGCCTACTACCTCATCAGCCGCAGCCTCGGCGCCGAATTCGGGGGCTCCATCGGCATCGTCTTCTTCATCGCCCAGGCGATCTCGGTGGCCATGTACGTGCTGGGCTTCACCGAGGCCTTCGTGGGCGCCTTCCCCGGGCTGGGGGTCGACACCCGGTCTCTTGCGTCGCTCGTCAACCTCGTGGTGTTCATCTGTGTCTTCATCGGGGCGGGCTGGACGATCAAGGTGCAGTACGGCATCCTGGCCATCCTGCTCCTGTCACTGGTCTCGTTCTTCGTGGGGGCCGGGCGACTGCTCAGTGGGGAGACGTTCGCCGCCAACCTGGGATCGGCCTATCCGGCGGGAGGGAGCTTCTTCACCGCGTTCGCGCTCTTCTTCCCCGCCGCCACCGGCATCATGGCCGGCGCCAACATGTCGGGTGACCTGCAGGAACCGAGTCGGGCCATCCCGAGGGGCACGCTGGGATCCATCGCTGTCACCGCGGTCATCTACGTCGTGATGGTGTTCCTGCTCGGTGCCGCCACGTCGCGCGAGGAGCTCCTCACCAACAACCTCATCGTGCGCGACATCTCGTGGATTCCCCTGCTCATCACCCTGGGCATCTTCGCCGCCACCCTGTCCTCGGCGCTCGGCAGCATGATGGGGGCTCCCCGGGTCCTCCAGGCTCTGGGTCGAGACCGCATCTTCCCGATCCTGACCGGTTTCGGAAAGGGAAGCGGTGCGCGGAAGGAGCCCCGGAGGGCGACCATTCTCACCTTCCTCCTTGCTCAGGCGGGAATCCTTCTCGGGGACCTCAACGCCATCGCGCCCATCATCACCATGTTCTTCATGATCACGTACGGATACCTCAACCTCGCCACCTTCTACGAGTCCCTGACGAAGAACCCGAGCTACCGGCCCACGTTCCGCCTCAGCCACTGGACGACGGCTCTCCTGGGAACGGTGGGGTGTACGGCGGTGATGTTCCTCATCGCCCCCTTGTGGGCCGCGATCTCCATTGCCCTCATGGGAGGCCTGCACTGGTTCGTGGCGCGCAAGGAGATCGTGTCGGCGTGGGGCGACGTATCCAGCGGGGTCGCGTTCGGCAGGGCCAGGAAGAACCTGCTGCGCCTCATGGAAGAGCGTTACCACCCCAAGAACTGGAGGCCGTCGATCCTCTGCCTGAGCGGAGCCGCCGGCGATCGGCGACGACTCCCCGTCTTCGGACACTGGCTCACGGGGGGCCGGGGCATGCTCACCCTGGCCCAGATCGTGCCAGGGGACGTCGATACGCACATCGCCCGCAAGAAGGGGCAGGAAGACGTGCTCACCCGCTACATCGAGGAGCAGGAGCTCCCGGCATTCCCCATCGTGCTCGTGGCGCCGGGGATTGCCGAAGGCATCGAAGCCCTGATCCAGTGCTACGGCATCGGGGCCATGCGACCCAACGTGGTCATGATGGGGTGGTGCTGGGACGAGGCCAAGCTCGAGGACTTCGGCACACGTCTGAGAACCGCCGCCACCCTGGGGCGCAGCATCGTCCTGGCGCGGTTCGCCGAGGACGTCGACGATCCGTGGACTCCCGAGATCGGTACCGTCGACGTGTGGTGGCGCGGTCGCGACAACGGCCCTCTCATGTTCCTGCTGGCCCACCTTCTCGTCCAGAACGATCCCTGGCGCGGGAAGGCACTGCGCGTCATCCGGGCCATCGGCTCCGAAGCGGGGCGCGAGGATGCCACCACGCACCTGACGGAGCTCATTGCCAAGGCCCGGATCGAGGCCGAGGCCCTGATCGTGGTGGGGGAGAACCAGGTCGAGCTCATCCGCACCGCATCCCGCCGGGCGGCGGTGGTGTTCGTGGGCTTCCAGCCTCCGGAAAAGGGCGATGAGGCGGAGTTCTGCTCCCGGATCAACGAGCTCGTGGGTGATCTTCCCGTGGTCCTCGCCGTGTGGAGCTCGGGCGACGCCAGCATCGAGGCCTGACGCCGTGGGCGTCGTGAGGGGGGGTGGGGGAAGAACGGCCCTTCTCCAACACCGTCCCTCAGGCATCGCCGACTACCGTGGCTCGCCCTCGAACGACAGCGAGCCGAGGATTGCCCCCAGGATCGCGGGATCGGTCGCCTCGTCCTTGACCTTCATCGAGAAGCGGAGCAGCGTGTCCCCGTCGAGGACGAGCTCCTCGAGGTAGTGGCTCTTCAGGAAGAGGAGCGAGCGTCTCTCGATGTCGAGCCGGATCCGCCGCCGTCCCTCGAGCACGCTCTCACTCCTGGAGACGACGCGATCCCCGTCGATGATGGAGGTGATGCTCGCCTCCACGGTCTCCGCTCCCGTGAGATCGAGGGCGGACACCGCGATCCGTGATCCCGAAGGAATCATCACCAGCCCCAGGCCTTTCTCGCTCTTCTCCAGGGAGCAGCCGATGGGTGCCGAGAACGAGACTCCGTACAGGGTGCTGGTGAGGGTCTGTCCGGAGATGGTGTGGATCGTGCCCCCCTCGCGTCTCCAGACCCTGTCGCCATGGGCGATCTCCTGCACCTCGATGTCGAGGTTGCCGAGGAGCCGGCTCACCCCCTGGAAGGCATCGCTCGTGCCCGAGCCCGAGAGGGAGGAGGTGGAGAAGCGGATGCGCGCGCTGTCCACTACGGGCTCGGCGAGGACCGCATCCAGCGGATACCACTCGCTCCCCAGACAGACCTCCGTCCACATGTGGCCGGCGAAGGATCCCTGGAAGTAGAGGAGCCCGACGGCCACCCGGGACGGGATGCCGATCGATCGGCACAGCGCGGCGAGGAGCATGGCGTGCTCGGTGCAGTCACCCTCGCCGGTCTCGAGGGCCTCGACCGGCGGTGCGAGACCCATGCCGAGGCTCTTGGTGCGAATGTTGCGCTGGACCCAGGTCTCGAGCTTCTTGGCCGCGCTCCAGGCGTCGCTGTCACCGCGTACGACTCCGCCCGCGACCTTGACGATCCTCTCGTCGTCGCAGGGGACGAAGACGCTCGGCTGGAGGTACTCGCCGAGCTCGGCCATGGGCTCGAGGGGAAGACGAAACACCTTCTCCCGGGGCGGCACGCGGCTCGTCACCCGGAGCAGGATGCCTCGCTCTCCCAGGGAGACGACCTTCTGCGAGCCGCCCTCGAGCGGAGGAAACTCCGCGCCGTTCTTCAGGGTGAGCCGATAGACGGCTCCCGTCGTCTTGTAGGGACGGGGGATCTCGACGTCGGGTCTGGCGGCAAGGCCCATGAGCAGCTCGGGCGCGGAGGCGGCACTCTGGACCAGGAACGTCTCCACCTCCTCGCGCGTCGCTCGCTCGAGGATGAAGTTCCCCGCCATGGGCACGACGCTCCGCACGAGGGTACCTTCGCCGTCGTACCAGCTCGTGAGGACGAGGTCGGGCATGACGTCGATCGTCGATTCCACCCGGGAGGTGAGGAGCTCCTCGTCTCCGAGGCGGATCTTCTCCTTGTCGATGATGCGGTTCCTCACCGTGGCGACCCGCGAGAAGTCGAAGGTGAAGGTCCTGAAGCTCTCCTCGGTCTTCCCCTCGCGGAGGGCCTCGACCATCCGTCGAGACTGGGCCTCGGCGCCGAGGATGTCCACTGACCAGGGAATCTCGTCCCGGCGGGTGTAGCCCGATTGCGTGGTCTCGACGTGGAACACGCCATCCTCGAGCCTTCCCGTATAACGGAGCTCGCGCGACGAGAAGAAGGTGCTCTGGGTCATGGCCAGGAGCTGGCCGGTGACCCGATCCTCGATGCTCTCGGTGTCGCTCTTCATCTCGATGGTGGAGTCGAGCCGACGGATGCGCAGGAGCATCTCGGTGACCAGGCGGTACGCGGGGCTTCCCTGGTTCTCTTCCTCGAAGAGCCTCTCGTGGGTCATGCCGAGAGGGGACGAGGTTCCCTCGATGCGCATGAGGCTCCAGGATTCGCGAACGGGCTCCGTGGCGAGCGCGGGTGGGGTTGCGAGGAGGAGCGCCAGGACAACGGGGAACGACCCGAGGAGCGAGAAAGGCGTTCTCGGCGGCGCGACGCGGGGGGCAAGCGGCATGGTCATCGGATTCGATCTCTCCTGCTGGAGGTTTCTGGACCAGGTCCATTGTACGTCCGGGGGCGCCGGAGGTGCCCGCGGCAGGGTGCGGGAGTGGTATGATCTGCACATGCGAAAGAAAATCATCGACCCGGTCCGGAAGGACACCACGCCTCCCGAGCACGATTGGCTGGATGTGGAGAGCCTGGCGGAGGTGGAGATCACCTCGGAGGACGCCGCTTGTCCCATCGAGTCCGCGTTGCTTCCCGGCGGCGCCCCGGGGTGGCGCGCGGCGGGGCCGGGCAAGCAGACGATCCGGCTTCTCTTCGCCTCTCCGCAGCGGCTCCGGAGAATCCGGCTGAAGTTCGTGGAGACGCAGAGGGAGCGCACGCAGGAGTATGTGCTGCGATGGTCGGCGGACGGCGGGACGTCGTACCGGGAGATCGTGCGTCAGCAGTGGAACTTCAGTCCCCAGGGCACGAACGACCAGACCGAAGACCACGTCGTGGAGCTCGCCGCGGTCACCGTGCTCGAGCTGACCATCATTCCGGACATCAGCGGAGGGGACGCGGTCGCCTCCCTGGCCGAATGGCGGCTGGCCTGAGAGAGGGGCTGCTGCTCACTCGATTCCCTTCGCGTCGCCTGGCCTGGACCCGATGTGCCGCAAGGGCACCGATCACGTCCTCGATGGCATGGTGAGAGGTAGAGGGGTTGACCGCGCCCGGTCAGTCGCTCAGGTAGCCGGCGACCTTGAAAGCAGAAACGAGTGTTCTCTTTGCACCGACGCGATGATTCCTCGTGGAACGCGAGATCAGACCGATCTCTGTTTCCGTGATGTCGTGTGCACGTTCAAGGATGCCCGCCACGACTTCGCATGACGAGAAGGCCTGCTTCGGCGGGTTCTCGGACCACTTCGCGTCGAGCACCCGAATGCGGTTCCATGGACCCTGAACGAGGAAATCGGCTTCGTGTTGCTGCTGATCGCGATAGAACCAGAGCGTCCACTCGGGACGGAAGTAGTCGAGCCACGTCGCGAGCTCCGAGAACACGAGATTTTCCCAGAGGGCTCCCGTCAATGGGGAGGCGCCAAGGGCTTCGGGTGTCACACCGAGGAGAAAAGACAAGAGCCCGGTATCACGGAAGTACAGCTTGGGAGACTTGACCAGCCGCTTGCCCACGTTCGAAAAGAACGGCTCGAGCAGAATGATCTGGTGGCTGGCTTCAAGTGCGGAGAGCCACTCCCCCGCGGTGGTCTGGGAGATCCCGACGTCCCGAGCAAGCTCGGACTTGTTCACGGTTTGACTCGAGCGCGCGGCGCAGGCTCGCAGAAAGCGTTCGAAGTCACGAAGATTCCCGACCCGGAGAAGCTGGCGCAGGTCCCGCTCGAGGTACGTCGCGACGTACGACCGGTAGAACTCGCGCGAAGGGATGGATCGATCGGCCCAGAGCTCCGGAAAGGCACCGCGTACGACCAGTTCTGCCTGGGCGTGAAGATCGGTCGGCGACCAGCCACTGGATCGGATCTCCCGCACGGTGAGTCCGGGTAGACTCACGATCGCGCACCGCCCGGCAAGGCTGTCGCTGACCTCCTTCATCAAGGTGAATTTCTGCGAACCGGTCAGAATGAACTGGCCTCGCGCCTCACGGTTGGCGTCGATCGCGACCTTGAGGTGCCGGAATAGCCCTGGCGCGCGTCGCGGGCCATCGCATCCGGCTGCGCTTCGCCGATGGCACGGAGGGAGTCGTGCATAACGCAAGGCCTGACGCCGAGAACGGTCCGACGAACGGAAGCTGAGAGCTGACCGGGCTCGGTGGTCCCGGCGCCACGCTCGACTGGAAGTATGAGGACGGATCCCGTGCACATCCCCCATCAGGCCAAAGCCCGCCTTGGCCCATCTTCCTATCCCCGAACCCGCTTGCCACCTACGGCGTGAGCTTCTCCCGGCCCCGTACTCTCCGTTTTCGCCCTATCTGACGCACTCGCCTCCCCGTGGCACCGAGATAAGCAAACGTTTGCCGAAAGGGACATTACCTACCCGCGTGTCGAAGGCGAACTACGCGAATGGGGTTCGGAGTCCGGCGGAAAGGATGCTGCGGCTTTGGCTTACGAGCGTCCGATCCGGCAATAGAGGCGGGGCACCCGAACGCCATTCGGGTTGGCCTAAACCCCCCATCGGTACCCGCGTGCTTCATAGCGAACTCGGAGGGCTCTGGAAGGGCAGACTGGGTGGGACTCCGGCTCTCAGCATCAGGAACACGATCGGCGATCGGTTCAGCTTGCCAGGGCCAGAGGGCCAGAGCGTACTTCAACGTGCCAAGGTGGCTCTGAGCGGCGCAAACACCAAATCGGGCCTCTCCCTCTCTGCCGCTCGACAACTCTACTGCTTCAAGATCGGCAGCCTCGTTCGAGCGGTAGCCGACCCCTCCGCCTCGATGACAAGATGATAGAGACCGGCCGGCTTGCCAGCTGGAAAACGCTGTAGCAGATCGCCTCGTCTTCTCTGATCCACCGGGATGTTGAGACCTCGGGGTCCAATGACCGGTCCGACGATGCGGCCGTCGGAGAGTTCTGCCTCGAGAAACGCACTGAGGCCAGTCAGTTCCATCGAGGGATGGTGGTTGCGCAGTTCGATACTTAGGTCGAGGTCTGCGCCCTCGGGAGGTACGACGACGATACCGTCTCCATCGTTTCGGGGCACTATCGAAACCCCCAGAGTCGGATAGCCAGCGCGGAAATGGACCTCCGTCGGCGATCCATCGGGAACTTCACCCCATTGGCAGTAGATCCGCCCCGCGCCGTCCATTACCAAGGGATGAATCGTAGCGTGCCCTCCCGGCTCGTCGAAACGAACGGGTCCGGCCAACCATGTTATCCCGAAGTCACGCGAGACGTTGAGCTCAAGCCCTCTCTCCCCCCCCACCGCCGACTCCCAGAGTACCGCCAGCTGGCCACTCTGGTTTGTCACGAGGCAAGGTCTCTCGATGGCCATTGTGGGGCCGATCGACCGATCACCCGCCCAGGTCACTCCCGCGTCTCGAGAGACGTTGAACCGAATGTCCGTCCCGTCCCGCCACGAGACATACACACTACCACTGGCATCGGCCCCGATATTTATCTCCCTCGCACGGCTCGTCCCAGGAGGAGAAGACGTGTTGAGTCGAACGGCGCTCTCGAAGGTGAGGCCGTAGTCTACCGATCGGTAGAAGAAAACATCCTGCCGGCTCGGCGCGTTCCGCTCGTCGGACCAAACGACGAACACCAGGCCTCCTGGCGCGCACGCCATGACCGGGTCGCGGATCAGACCCGTGCTCACGCCATGCACCGACTGTGGCGGTCCGAAGCTTTCACCTCGATCTATGGACGTGCGCAGGAAGATCTCGAACAGCGAAACAGTCGGATCTGTGATCTGAAAGAGTGTGTACACGGCGCCGCACCCGTCGTCACGGATTGCAAATGGGAAGGATGTCTCATCAAACAATTCCTCTATCCACATGGATATCTGTGGCCCGAATGTCAGCCCTCCGTCAGTGGACCTACGAAACCAAAGCGAGCTCAGGATTTCGCCGCTCGTCGTCGACTCCTCCCAGAGCAAATACACGAGTCCACCCTCGCCGGCCTCTATGACAAAGACGCCTGCTTCGAGATTGGTCGTGTCGCTGACACGCAAATCAGACGCGCCCCAAGTCTGGCCGAAGTCGGACGATGAGTTCATGTAGAGCGAGTCCCTCCCGTCCCGGCCATCGAACCAACATACGTAGACATGGCCCTCTTCGTCGGCTGTCGCGCGCGTGCTCCTGACTGGAGTTCCCTGGGAGATGGCGAGCGGCGCAGAAAAGGTCGTGCCATGATCCGTGGAACGGACAATGGCCACCTGGCCCGCTGAGCGTGCTACAGCGATGACTTGACCCGAAGGACCCGCGGCAATCGATGAGGTTCCCGGCGTAACGAAGGGAGGGATGGTCACATCCGACAGGTGGAGATCGTCCTGGGCCATCGCCTGCTCGACCTGGCCTACCACGAAGAGAAGCGCAAGCCCGAATCCGAAGAGAGCCATTCGTCTTGCTGGTTGGATACGCACCGTGTGTTCACTCCTCTGGTTCACAAACCGCCTCAATCGACCCGCAGCATGTATCCGCCCGCAGGCTCAACCATCGGATCCAGGGGGTTGGCCTCCCTGGGATAGAACAGTCTTCGGGATTCAGGCCCCCACACGAGATCGGGATTCAGGGAAATCGGGCCTCTATTCACGTCGAGCGAGGTCACCACCCTCTCTGCCGGAAAGGACAGTCGGACGTCCACATAGGCGATCTGTGTTGTCGTCCCGGATCCGTCCTTGATCGTCGTGCAGAACGCCACCTTGTTCCCGTCCGGTGAGCCTACGGGATGTCCATACTGCGCCGTCCGGTTGGTCAGGATCTCGTCCGCCTCTCCAAAAGCATTGGCGACGACCAGGTCATCCAAAGTGTCTCCGTTCAGCCGCGTGGCCGCGATCCTCACCGGGCCAGGGCCGCACGCGTGAGTCGAGGTCAGGGTGAATCCCCCGCTGCCATCGTTCAGAAAAATGTTTGCTGTCCCATCTGACACACTGGTGACCGCGAGATCGAGGCTGGCATTGCCATCAAAGAGCCCCGTCGTGATCGCGTACGCACCCGGGGGGATCGTGGCTGGATCCGGAGGCAGCTCGACCGGCGTGACGTCGAGGAACGTCGTTCCGTTCTGGGCGAGAAACACGAGCACCTTGCCCTTTTCGGACAGGGTCAGGGCGCCGTCGAGGTGTCCGTTCCCGTCGAAGTCGCCCAGCGCGAGCTGTCGCGGCTCGAAGCCGACGACCAGCTTCTCCTGCCGAGTGAACGCGCCATTGCCGTCGTTCTGGTAGCGGAGAATGGAGCCTCCCAGGCCGCACACCGCGTAGAGCGTCTGCCCAGATGGCGTGGCGACCAGGAAACGGGGCCCTCGAACGTCCTCCGAGTCCTCTTGATCACCGGGGTTCGCGAGAACGATCGGAGCGCCTTGGAGCTCGAAGGGACCGCTCGGGCTGTCCGGCGTCGCGTGGTAGATGCGGAGCTGGCCGGTTTGCAGAGTTGTCGCGGAACTGGATCCCGATGAGGTCCCTTTGATGGAGAGGGCGGCGAAGTCCCCGAATCCGTCTCCCGTGAAGTCTCCTGTCGCAACGGCGGTGAAGAAGCCCCGGGAGCCGAGATCGGAGGACTCCTGGTAGACCTTCGTCATCCCCCCCGCGCCATCACCTCGGAGAGCAGCCACCTCGGGATTGACCGTCCCAGCCCCGAGCGTCGCAACGACGAGGTCCAGCCTGCCATCCGGCTGTGTATCGGTCGGTAATGCCTTGTTGAAGTCCAGGGAGGCTAGAGCGACGGCCTGGTGTCCGATCGTTCCCGCCGCCTCCACAGTGACGTCATTCGCCGAGACGTAGCTCTGAGGATCGATGGACGTCGACCCAAGCATCATGAAGCGCCGGAGGACCGTCAGTCCATCTCCGAGGAAGTCCGCGGACACGAGATCCGTACAGCCGTCCCCGTCAAAGTCTGCAGTCGCCAGATTCCGCGGGCTGCGGCCGGTCGGAAGGCTCGTCGTGAGGCGGAAGGCCGGTGCGGAGGGAAGAAACTCGACCTGCGGGTTTCGCTCGACGAGAGCCAAGGTGTCGCTATCGCCACAGGGGAAGGCTAGATCCGTGAATGCGTCGTCCCCCAGAAAGCGCCCGGCAATCACCTTCCAGGGCTTGGCTCCGGTCGGTACCGTGATGGCCCCTTGCCCATCGAAGACTCCTTGGCCCAGCCCGGGAAGGACGGTCCCCGTGTTGTCCCCCATGTTCGCGGTGATGATGTCGAGAATCGTATCCCCGGTCACATCCGCGATCGTGACGCCAGTGGGCTTGCTTCCGACCTGGTAGACCGAAGCCAAAGAGAAGGTGAACGTCGGCGATCCCGGCGGCGTCAGGTTCTTCCAGACGAACACCGTGTCCGCGATCAGGTTGGAGGCCACGATGTCGATCGGGCCAGGGGTCACGAAGTTCGGGTCGTTCTCGTCCAGTACGCGCCAGTCGAGATCCATGAGAGCCAGGCCGGACGGCTTGAGAGCGAGCGGGGGAAGGTTGGGATCGATGATAGGGGAGATCGTCGTCCCGTGGGTGAACCCTCCCGCGCCGTCGCCACCCCAGACCGTGATGGAGCTCTCTCCCTCGAGCGAGATGGTGAGGTCCAGCTTCCCGTCGAGGTTCATGTCCCCGGCGACGATGTCTGACGGCTTGTCGCCGGGTGAGAATATCGCTCCTGCCTGGAACGCGCCGGAGTCCGTGAGAGGGAGAGCACCGTTGCGGAGAAGAATCCGGATCTCGTCGCTGGCGCGGTTCGCCACCGCAAGATCCGGGAAGGAATCCCCGTTGAAGTCACCGATTGCGACGGCTACTGGCTCCGAACCGACCGCGAAAGAGCTCGCATCGACGAAGACGCCGTCTCCTGCGGCGTTGCTGAGGATACGGACGAGGTTGGCGTTCCGCTGGACCTCTACGAGATCGATCGTGTCGTTGTCATCGAGGTCAGAGGCGGCGACATCGAAGGGTCCCGACCCGGTGGGGGCGGGGGTTCGTCCCCGTGAGAGAAGGCCCTGACCATTGCCGGTGAGAAGCGCGAGCCTCGGGCTTTCCGGACAGGCGACCCAGACATCGTCGGTTCCGTTTCCGTCGAAGTCTCCCGCGACGATGTCCGAAGGACCGCGGAGAACGGAACGCTCGCTCTTCGGCAGGAAGCCGCCGGACCCGCTGGCGACAAGGACCGAGATCCGGTGGTCCAGCGTTTCGCCATCCCAGCGGCTCCGGAAGATCTGCGGGAACCCCTGCACATGCTTCAGGTAGACGAGGTGCTCGCCCTGTGTCCCCATCCAGTTGACGTTGAAACCGACCGTGAGGAAGACATCGTCCGGATCACCGGCCTCGAGACGATGGACCAGGCGTGGGTAGCCGATCTCTCCGTTGGACTTGGCATAGAACATCATGTTCTTGGTGATGGGATGCGACGGATTCTGGAAGGCGACGGGAAACTCGTTGACCTCGCTCATGACCGCATGCAGGACCTGCTCACGATCTCCGGGCGTCTGGGGGTCTGGATCGTCGAAGAGGCTGCGGACGGTGGCGTCGTTCACCCCTCCGCCGGGGTTCGCTTCGTAGATGGCGGCGCCGCCGTCGGCCATCCAGGAGGGGTAGTCCCGGCTGTTCAATTCGGTGGAGTCGCTCATGATCTCCAGCGTGAGTTCCTGTCCGTCAGCCAGAATGCGGCGCACGGTATCGTTCTGGACAAAGAGGAGGAAGCGCCTCGTGACCCATGTCGGATCGCTCGGATCCGAGACGTTGGCGGTCTTCGTCGGGTTGAACCGCGGAGAACCCGGTACGAAGGACGTCTGAAGAACCGACGCGGTCAGGTCGTTCCTGAAGCCGAGAAAGATCGGATTGTCCGGGTCAGTGTTGTCGAAGAGCAGATCGACGCGGCGAATCTCCAGTCCGCCCGGGAGATAGAGAATGTGTATCGTGTCCGGATTGATGTCGAAGCTGCGCGAGCAGTCGAATCGGCCGGCACCGGCAAGGGAGTCTCCGGAGTCGAGATCCCTGAGGAAGGTCTCGGTGTCGATCGTCTACGGCTGGGCCGCGGGGATGAAGGCGAGGGCCAGCGCGATGGGAGCTGCGCACCTTGTCAGCAGGGCTGCAAAGGCCATCGTCCCAGAGAGGCGCCGAGTAACGGACTCTTTCATGTTCCTCCTCCAATCTTTGCCCATGACAAGTTCTTCCCGTCGATGCTAGCCCGACCCCTTCGATTCTGGCGCTGATCCCGGGTCAAGGTCAAGCCTCCTCTCAGGACCAGTTGCGGCCCGTGCCCCGATGCGGGCCGTGAATCCACTCGCGCTCCCCGTCACGGATCGCGCCTGGGAGCGTCTCAAAAGGGGATGCCGCTCGCCGGCCACCGGGTTCACGTCCCGGCCGGAAACCGGGGTCCACCCTCCGAATCCGGAACGGAGCCTGGACCGAACACGAAATCTGAGAAAATTGGTGAGGAGTCGCTTGGAGCCCGCGCCCATCGCCCCCGTCATGCGACCTGACCGCACGTTGGCCACCAGGGCGATCTGATCGCCACCTCCTGGTCGCATGCTTGCGGAAATCGCCCCCTTTGGTGCATCTCCCCCTCCCGGGGGGTTCCGTAGGGTGACCGCAGGTTATACGGAATCCGGCCCCTGGAGACGGAGATCGGGACGCCCTCCGGAGGCTAAGTCATTGTCCGCCTTGGCCGTTCCCGGGGTGTACGCGGTCACCCTCGGGCCGAGGCGGTTAACCTCCGGTCACCCTGCACCATATGGTATAGAATCGGGTTTTCCGGCCTCGCCTGCCTGGCCCCGAGATGCTAATCTGGGGCCGTAGGCGGATCCCGCTCCCGCCCAAGTCCGAGCGAAATCCGAGGCCCCCGGCGGGCCACCGAACCCCGAGTGAACTCCAAGGTGACCGAGCGGCTCCCTGGACCCCTCGGAGGTTCCTCGCCGTGGCACAGGACACGCTCACGATCGAATGGGTGCCCGCGACCCGCGTCCGGCTCAACCCCGCCAACCCGCGCCTCAACGACGCCGCCGTGCCCCACGTGGCGGCCTCCCTGCGGAGGTTCGGATGGCGGCAGCCCATCGTGGCCCGACCGTCCGGCGAAGTGATCGCGGGAAACACGCGCCTGAAGGCCGCCCTGTCTCTCGGGATGACCGAGGTCCCGGTCGTCTGGTTCGATGGCCCCGACCTCGAAGCCGTGGCCTACAGCATCGCCGACAACCGGACGGCCGAGTTCGCGGACTGGGACAGCCCGGCTCTCGCCACGATCCTCCAGGAGCTCCGGGCCGAGGACTCCCTCGACGGGGTCGGGTATTCGACCGACGACCTCGATGATCTGCTCGACGAGATCCAGGCCGACCTCGGGCCCGCGGAGGTCACCGAGGACGAGGTGCCCCTGCCGCCCGACGAGGCGACGACCCGGCCGGGCGACCTCTGGATCCTGGGCGACCACCGGCTCCTGTGCGGCGACAGCAGCAAGGCCGAGGACGTGGACCGGCTCCTGGCCGGGGCGACCATCCACCTGGTGAACACGGATCCTCCCTACAACGTCCGGGTCGAGCCCCGGAGCAACAACGCGATCGCCGCCGGGCTCTCCTCCTTCAAGGGCGTGACCCACCACCAGAAGCTCGACGTCAAGAGGCATCCCGGGAAGGCGAAGCCGACGTCACGGAAGCTCCGTGCCAAGGACCGGCCGCTTGCGAACGACTTCGTGAGCGACGAAGCCTTCGAGGAGATGCTCCTGGCCTGGTTCGGGAACATCGCCCGTGTCCTGCTCCCGGGCCGGGCCTTCTACATCTGGGGCGGCTACGCGAACGTCGCGAACTACCCTGCGCCGCTTGCTTCATGCGGGCTCTACTTCGCTCAGGCGATCATCTGGGACAAGATGCACCCGGTTCTCACTCGCAAAGACTTCATGGGTGCTCATGAGTGGTGCTTCTACGGTTGGAAAGAGGGCGCGGCGCACACGTTCCTGGGACCCCACAACGCGACCGATCTGTGGAGCTTGCGGAAGGTGAGCTCGCACGCCTCCGTCCACCTCACCGAGAAACCCGTCGAGCTCGCGGCGCGCGCTCTTCTCTACTCCTCGAGGAAGGGCGAGAACGTCCTCGACCTCTTTGGGGGAAGCGGCTCGACGCTCGTCGCCGCCGAGCAGACGGGACGCCGCTCATTCCTCATGGAGATCGACACCCTCTACACCGATGTCATCGTCATGCGGTGGGAGAAGCTCACGGGACGCAAGGCCATCCTCGAGTGCGACGGCCGCAGCTTCGAGCACATCCGCGCCGATCGGCTCGGCAGCAAGGAGGAGACGCCGTGCTCTACTGGCTGATGGCGGTGCTCTCGCTCGTCGGGGTCGTGCTCAACATCCACGGCTACAGGATCTGCTTTGTCCTCTGGGCGATCACCAACGCCACCTGGGCGGTGGCCGACTACCGGCACGGGCTCCCCCAGCAGGCGGCGCTGCAGGCCGTCTACTTCGGGCTCTCGATCTACGGGCTCGTCCGGTGGTCGAGGACCGGCAGCGGGAGGCGTTGCGCCGATGCAACCGCCGGTGCCCCCAGGAGGTCCTGACCCATGGCCGGCCGGAAGCTCCCAGCAGACGCCTTCGAGTTCTACTTCGGTCTCGGGATCGAGAGGTCCTACCAGTCTGTCGCCGACCACTACGGCTGCAGCAAGACCGCGGTGTCAAAGGCGGCGCGCCGCGAGAACTGGCAGGCCAAGATCACCGAGTGTCGATTCCCGCGCTTGTTGACATGACGGTTCTCGAGATCGTCAAACGGGAATACTCGCGGTGCTCGCTCCAAGACCAGTCGATCACGCAAGCCAATCGCGGCACCTGGATGAGTCGTGAC
>Ga0326597_10002669_pt1 | contig 26437 bp, 26 predicted proteins | sample RVTome_12_FD_203789 | JGI IMG/M metagenome (GOLD analysis project Ga0326597, IMG submission 203789) | Soil microbial communities from uranium-contaminated site in the Upper Colorado River Basin, Wyoming, United States - RVT100D185 | ecosystem: Environmental > Terrestrial > Soil > Contaminated >... | reverse complement strand
GTGTCGCCTGGGCCCCCACCCGGGGGATCTCGAAGGTCGAGGTCAAGCCCGGGGCGGACGGCGACTGGATCGAGGCCGACCTGTCCGAGCCGCTCTCGGACAACTGCTGGCGACAGTGGGTGGTGGAATGGGAAGCCACGGCCGGTACCTACCAACTCCAGGTCCGGGCCACCGACGGCGAGGGGAACCCGCAGACCGACGAGCTGCGGCCCCCCGCTCCCGACGGAGCCACCGGCTGGCACACCATCGAGGTCGAGGTGGTCTGAGAGCCGTAACCAGGACCGTCAGGGGTCATATATGCGGACCTCTGGAACCCAGTTACGTCAGACCTGATCGGTGGCAGAGATGGCCCAGGAGATGCCCAGATCGGGGGAGGAGACGGCCAAACGGAGCACCCACCCGGTGTCAGGGCTGCCGTCGTCGAACCAATGCCAGGCCATCTCCCCGGCGGCCCCGGCCACCGCTTCGGGGTCGGCGGGCCAATCGAGGTCGGCGAGAGAGGCCACCGCCCACCACGCCAGGTACCTGCCTGCCGCCGCCCCGCGCCGCCGCCCGTGGGCACCACCCGACGCTGCCGCCCACCCGATCCAGGCCATTGCCTCGGCCGTGGTGAGCCTGGCGACACGGGTGGTGGGGAGGCCGAGTGCGGCGATGGCGGCCAGATGGTCGCCCTCCACGGCAGCCGTCTGGCTTCGGCCACTGGACTGGTCGGTCCACGGCTCGACCAGATCACCCAGTGCCGCGGTGGACTGGGAGTCCTCGATCGACGTGAAGGCGTCGGGGAGGGCCACCGGGCTCGTGGCCGGGAGAGCCGGAGAGGGTGCCTCCACCTTGTCCTTCTTGTACGTGGCAACCGGGTAGCTGGGCTCCCAAGACCCCAGCGATGAGGGCAGGTCCGGGATGGCGGCGTCGACCTGCTCCCCACGCACAACTCGCTCTGCGGCAACCGTGTCCCGCTCCGGCCCCGGGGGGAGGTGCGGCTCCAGCTCGGACCAGGTCTTGGTGCTGGCCGCCACCTCGGGCAGGGGGCCGAGCGCGAACCTGGACTGACCCTCGGCCACGACCGGCCCGGCAATCGATGCCGGTGCCTCCAGGGCGAGCCGGTAGCGGATGTGCTCCTCGACTCCCCACACCTGCTTTCCCCGGGCCACGGCCTCGGCACATCTGTGCCTGAGCTCGATCAGGTCGTCCCAGTTGCGACTGGCGCAGTTTCCGTCGACGACCCTGAGCAGCTCGTCGGTGTCGGACGCCTCGATGGCCTCGAGGGCCCGGGGGCCGATCACGGGTTGGGCCCGGTGGCTACCGGGAGATCGCGTCGGGACCAATCGGAGAAGGACCCGATGTAGACGTCGGGCATCGGCCGACCGGCGATGACAAGAGCCAGGGCGGCGTGGCAGGCATTGACTCCGCTGCCACACGAGACTACGCCGTCATCGGGGAACCCCCTGTAGCGCTCGGCCAGCTCGCGGCCGTCCCTGAACAGACCCCGGTCGAGATTGCCCGAGAGCGGGTAGTTGACCGCTCCCGGGATGTGACCCGCCTTCGGGTCGACCGGCTCCACCTCGCCCCTGTAGCGCTCCGGTGCGCGAACGTCGGCCACCACTCTCCCCATGAGCTCGTCGTGCCGGACGACACCGGTGTAGCCGGGCGCCCGGGTGTAGGCGGTGGGCTGAGGCATGACCGATCCGGTGTCGAGCGGTAGGCCGTGGCCGACCCATGCCTGCAGACCGCCGTCGAGGACCTGGGCCGGGCCAGGATGACCGATCGACTTCAGCATCCACCACATCCGTGCCGCCACGGCTCCGGCCATGTCGTCGTAGACGACGACCGCGGAGTCACGGCCGATGCCGAGCCGACCCAGGGTTTCAACGAACTCGGAAACCGGTGGGAGGGGATGACGCCCGTCACCTGAGGTAGCGGCGAGATCATGGTCGAGGTCAATGAAGACCGCACCGGGGACATGACCCTCCTGGTAGGCACGGACGCCGTGCCCGGGGTCGGCGAGCGACCAGCGCAGGTCGAAGATCCGGACGTCGTCCAGACTCCGGGACAGTTCAACTGCCGAGATCAACGGGCTCGTCACCGACCACATTCAACAAGGAATCCGCCGGCGTCGGTCTGCAGGTCGAGGCCAATGTCAACAACGACGGCCTCACCGTCCGTCTCGGCGGGATCCCGGTGCGACGGATTCGAGTCGGCAAGATCTCATCGGCTCGCGCCATCGACCTGGACCCAGGCGGGATGGGGTGGATGGGGATGGCGGGCGTCGCCGCACTGCTCTGCCACAGTCCTGAGACGGGGCGAAGCGCCCCTCGGAGCCGACGTCAGCCTTCGCGGCCATCGAGCTCCTCCCCGAGACCGGAGACGGTGGCTCCCAACGCCGCGGCGAAGACGCCGGCAGCCTTCTTCATATGTGCCCTGGTCTCGGGATCATTGAGCGCCGTGGAGAGCGAAGCCGCCACCTGGTCCCAGGCACCAGCCAGAGTGGCCAGGGCGCTCTTTATCTCGTCCTCGGTGGGCCCATCTTCGGATGCGACCCGTCGGTAGGTCTGGCGAAGACGGTCACCAAGCGAAGAGAGCTCGGCCGAGACATTGCTCCAGGGATCTGTCACCTTCTCCGACGTAGGATCATCCTGGTGCGCCTCCACCTACTCGATGGTACCTACGAGTTGTTCCGCGCCCACTACGGGCGAAAGGACACGGTCACCGGGCCCGACGGCTCCGACCTGAAGGCCACGCTCGGCATCATGGAATCGACTCTCGCCCTGCTCCGCGAGCCTGGGGTCACCCATCTCGCCGCCAGCTTCGACACCGTGATCGAGTCCTTCCGCAATGTCATGTTCCCCGCCTACAAGTCGTCGGCCGGGATGGATCCCGACCTTCTCGCCCAATTCCCCACCGCCGAGGACGCCCTGGAGTCGCTCGGCATCGTGGTGTGGCGCAACATCGAATTCGAGGCGGACGACGCCATCGCCACCGCGGCGATTCGCTGGGTCGAGGACGTGGAGCAGGTCGTGATCGCCACCCCGGACAAAGACCTCAACCAGCTCGTCATCGGTGATCGGATCGTCACCTACAACCGTCGGGAGCAGAAGATGCTCGACGAGTCTGCTGTCGTCGAGAAGTTCGGGATCCACCCCGAGTCGATACCCGACTACCTCGCGTTGGTGGGGGACACGGCCGACGGAGTCCCCGGTCTCCCCGGATGGGGCGCCAAATCGGCCTCGGTCGTCCTCGCTCACTACCCAAGGCTGGAGCTGATCCCGGAATCGGCAGCCGACTGGGAGGTCACGGTGCGCGGGGCGGACAAGCTGGCCGCCACTTTCAGGGACAACCAGGAGCTCGTCTACATGTACCGGGAGTTGACCACCTTGCGTCTCGATGTGCCGCTGGTGGAGACCCTGGCCGATCTGGAGTGGAAAGGGGTGCCCCGGTCACGATTCGAGCAGTTCTGCTCCACGGTCGGGTTCGACCCGGACTCGATCCGTGTCCATCGTTGGGCCGATTGATCGACCGTCTTCAGGAGGCTTCCGGCATCCCGGTGAGGTCCGCGCCGGCAAACTGGGAGTTGTAGAGCCTGGCGTAGGCGCCGTCGAGTTCGATGAGCTGCTCGTGGTTGCCCTGCTCCACGATCTGCCCGTGCTCCATGACCAGGATGAGGTCTGCGTCCCGGATGGTGGAGAGCCGATGGGCGATGACGAAGCTGGTGCGATCGCTCCGCAACGCAGCCATCGCATGTTGGACCAGGAGCTCGGTCCGGGTGTCGACCGAGCTGGTCGCCTCGTCCAGGATCAGCAGCGAGGGATCGGCGAGGAAAGCACGGGCGATGGTCATCAGCTGTTGCTCGCCGGCGCTCACGTTCCCCCCTTCGTCGTCGATGACGGTGTCGTAGCCATCGGGGAGGCTGTGCACGAACCGGTCGACGAAGGTCGCCGTGGCTGCTTCCATGATCTCCTCCTCGGACGCCTCGGGCCGCCCGTAGGCAACGTTGTCGCGAATCGTCCCGTGAAACAGCCAGGTGTCCTGGAGCACCATCCCGATCTCGGAGCGGAGGTCGGCCCGTCGCATCTGGGAGATGTCGACCCCGTCGAGGGTGATACGACCGGCGTCGAGCTCGTAGAACCTCATGATCAGGTTGACCAGAGTGGTCTTCCCGGCTCCGGTCGGCCCGACGATCGCCACCTGTTGGCCCGGCTCCACCGTCAGCGACAGATCCTCGATGAGGGGCCGGTCCTCGTCGTAGCGGAAGGAGACGTTCTCGAACACGACCCGACCGTGTCTCTCGCCGACAGTCTCGGCGTGGTGGTCGTCGGACGATTCCTCGTCGGCGTCGAGAAGCTCGAACACCCGCTCAGCGGAGGCAACACCCGACTGGAGCAGATTGACCATCGAGGCGAGCTGGGTGACCGGCTGGGTGAACTGGCGCGAGTACTGGATGAAGGCTTGGACATCACCGAGGCTCATCGTCCCGCTGGCGACCCGGAGCCCTCCCAACACCGCGATCACCACATAGTTGAGGTTCCCGATGAACATCATCACCGGCATGATCAGCCCGGATAGGAACTGGGCGGCGAAGCTGGCTTGGAACAAGCCTTCGTTCTCCGCCTCGAAGGTCGCCTCGACCTCCGCCTGACGCCCGAACACCTTGACCAGGCTGTGGCCGGTGAACGTCTCCTCGATCTGGGCGTTGAGGGCGCCGGTGCGGCGCCACTGGGTGACGAACTGCTTCTGCGACCTGCGCATCACCAGGCCGGCGACCACCATCGCGATCGGTACGGTGACCAGGGCGACCAGGGCGAGGGTGGGTGAGATGTAGAACATCATCCCCACCACGAACACCACCGTCAGGAGGGAGGTCAACAGCTGGCTCATCGACTGCTGCAAGGTCTGGGAGATGTTGTCGATGTCGTTGGTGACACGGCTCAACAGCTCCCCTCTGGGCTGGCGGTCGAAGTAGCGCAGGGGAAGGCGGTTCAGCTTGTCCTCCACCTCCGCCCGCATCCGGAGGACGGTCTCTTGGACCACGTCATTGAGGAGGAACCCTTGGAGGAATCCGAGCAGGGCGGAGCTGGCGTAGAGCGCGAGGACGAGGATGAGGACCCCACCCACCGCCCTGAAGTCGATCCCCTGTCCGGGGATGAGGTCGATGCCTCCCAACAAATCGGCGATCTGACTCTGCCCCTGAGCCTCGGCGGCGGCGATGGCCTCGGTCTTGGTCATCCCGGCGGAGAGGCGGGACCCGATCACACCGGCGAAGATGAGGTCGGTTGCCCGCCCCAGCACCTTGGGGCCGACGGCGGAGAGGGCCACGCTCACCACCGCGGTGACGACGACCACGATCACCTTGGGAAGCTCGGGACGGAGCCGGCGGGCGAGCCGACGGGCCGAGGGCCCGAACTCCATCGACTTCTGCCCGATCATCCCTGCGCCGAACGGTCCCCGGCCGGGGCCTCCCGGCGCCTGGATCCGCTCCGTCGCCTTCATCTCCCGGCCGCTCACGATGCGATCTCCTCCCTGAGCTGGGACTCGACGATCTCGATATAGGTGGGGCACGTGACCAGAAGCTCATCATGTGTGCCCAGCCCGACCACGACCCCGTCGTCGAGGACCAGGATCTGGTCGGCATCGACGACGGTCGACACCCGCTGAGCCACTATCAAGACTGTTGCCTGCGTGGTCACCTTTCTCAGAGCCCGGCGCAACCTGGCATCGGTGGCCAGGTCGAGTGCGGAGAAGGAGTCGTCGAACAGGTAAATCTCGGGTTTCCTGATCAAGGCGCGTGCGATGGCCAGCCGCTGACGCTGGCCACCGGAGAAGTTGGTGCCTCCCTGGGCCACCGGTGATTCCAGACGTTCGGGCAGGGCCTCGACGAAGTCACGGGCCTGGGCGATCTCCAACGCCTCCCACATCTCGGCCTCGGTGGCGTCCGGCTTGCCGAAGCGGAGGTTGCTGGACACCGTCCCCGAGAACAGGTACCCCTGCTGGGGCACCAGGCCGATCACGGACCACAGGGTGTCCGGGCTCAGCTCCCTCACGTCGACCCCGTCAACCAGCACGGTGCCTTCGGTCGCATCGAAGAGCCGGGGCACGAGGTTGATCAGGGTGGTCTTCCCGGCGCCGGTCGATCCGACGATGGCGGTGGTCTGACCGGCACGGGCGGAGAAGCCGACGTTGCTCAGCACCGGATGACTTGCGCCCGGGTAGCTGAACCCCACGTCCTCGAAAGCCAGGTCACCCTTCCCCCGCAGCCGGGTCACGCCGCTCTCGGGCAGGGCCACCGTCGGCACCGTGTCGAGCACCTCGGAGATCCGGTCGGCGCTGACCGATGCCCGCGGCACCAAGACCAGCATGAATGTGGACATCATCACCGCCATCAAGATCTGGATCAGGTAGGCGAGGAAGGCAGTGAGCGAGCCGATCTCCATCAGGCCCGCCTCCACGCGGAGCCCCCCGAACCAGAGGACGGCCACGCTCGAGACATTGAGCACCAGCATCACCGAGGGAAACATTGCGGCCATCCAACGCCCCACGGTGATCGAGACCCGGGTCAGGTCGGTGTTAGCCCGGCCGAACCGCTCCGTTTCGAATCGTTCCCTCACGAAGGCGCGCAGGACCCTGATCCCCGAGGTCTGCTCGCGCAGCACCCGGTTGACGTCGTCGATGCGCTCTTGCATCTGCCGATAGCCGGGCAGCATCCGCGAGACGATGAGCCCGACGATGATGCCGAGGATCGGGACCGCCACGGCCACCAGCCAGGAAAGGCCCACGTCCTCGCGCACCGCCATGATCACCCCGCCCAACATCATGATCGGAGCGGCAATGAGCATGGTGAAGGTCATCAGCACCAGCATCTGGACCTGCTGCACGTCGTTGGTGTTGCGGGTGATCAGTGATGGTGCCCCGAAGCGACCCATCTCCTCGTGGGAGAAGGAGCCGACCCGATGGAAGATGGAAGAGCGCAGGTCCCGGCCGAACGCCATGGCGGTCCTGGCCCCAAAGTAGACGGCGGATACGGTGCACCCGATCTGGACCAAGGCGATGCCGAGCATCACCAGTCCGACACGGACGATGTAGTCGGTGTCACCGGTGACCACACCGTTGTCGATGATGTCGGCATTGAGGCTGGGCAGGTAGAGGGCGGCGATCGTGCCCACCATCTGCAGGGCGACCACGATCACCATCTCCCGGCGGTAGGGGCGGAGATAGGAGCGGAGAATCTGGAGCAGCATCAGTCGGCCGCGCTCCCGACTGGTAGGGCGATCCCCTTGAGGAGGATGCTCACGATCTCGTCGACGGTGAGTCTCTCGGCCAGATTCACCGAAGGGTGCCCGCTGGCCAGGATCAGCCCCCGGAAGGCGGCCGCGGCCAGGGAGGGCTCGATGCGGAGCCGGTCCCGATGCCGCTCGAACAGCTTGGTCAGCGAGCCGTTGATCGCCTCGTTGGCCACCGTCACGAAGGGTGGCGGCCCGGCAGGGTGTGACGAATCTCCGGAATGGGGGATGGTGCGGGCGACGGAGAGCAATGCGACCACGTTCTGGAATCGCTCGAGCAATATCAAAGCCGCCTCGGTCAGCTGGGCCTTCAGATTGGCGTCCGGGTGGATCTGGGACAGTTGCCGCAGCACCGGCTCGGGGTCGATGCTCACCCTCAGGGCCTCGTAGATCACGGCATCCTTGTCGGGAAAGACACGGAAGATGGTGCCCTCTGCTATCCCGGCCGCCTCGGCCATCTGCGCCGTGGTGACCGCGGCGCCCCTGTCCACCAGGAGTGGGATCACCGCCTCGACGATGGCGCTTCGACGCGCTTGCGGGGAGAGAGGCTCGGCCCTGCCTGTCTTGGGTGTCATCGGCCCCAAGCTTAAGTGAGTGAGCACTCACTCACAAATCGACCCGCTACGTGACCTCAGGTAGGTGGACTGTCGTCGTCGTCTTCCTCCCAGATGACGTCGAACCGCTCCATGCAGTCGCCGCACCGGTAGGCGAGCGATGTTCCCGGCTCCAGGACGTCGTCTTCGGGGAGGAAGGTGATCAGGTGGGCCACACCGCCGCAGTCGACGCAGGTGAAGGTCTCCGGGGGTCGGCTCATGTCCGGGCCGGGCGCTTCGACCTGAACAGGATGACCGACCCGATCGCCCCTGCCACGAGGGAGCCGGCGAAGATGCCGACCTTGGCCAGGTCGTCGAACGACGGGTCGATGAAGGCGAGGCTGGCGACGAACAGGGCCACCGTGAACCCGACGCCGCCCACCGCGGCCAGACCAACGACATGCCCCCAACCGGTCCCCGCGGGGAGCCGGCCCAGACCGGTGCGCACGGCGAGGAAGGTGAACAGGCTGATCCCCGCGGTCTTGCCCAGGATCAGGCCGAGACCGACCCCGAGGGCGACGGTCGAGGTCAGCGCATCGACGATGTCGACCCCGCGGAAGTCGACTCCGGCGTTGGCCAGGGCGAACAACGGGACGACGACGAACCCGCTCCAGACCTCCAGCCGGTACTCGATGCGGTTGAGTGGGGCTACGGCCTCGGACGAGATGTCACTGAGCAGGAGCGCTTCGTGATCGGCATGTTCCCTCGCCTCGGGTGTGTCCGCCTCGAGGGGGTAGGCGTCGAGAATGGCCCGGGCCCGACGGTCGAACTCGTCGGCGGGGTACATGGGCCGGGCCGGGGTGAGGAACCCGAGGGCGACACCGGCCAGCGTGGCGTGGATTCCCGACTCGAGGGTGAAGAACCACACCACAACGGCCAGGGGGACGTAGAAGGTGAGGGAGCGGACGTGGGCCCGATTCGCCAACCAGGTCAACGCAAGCCCCGCCAGGGCCATGCCCAGATAGCCGAGATTCAGGTCCTCGGTGTAGAAGATGGCGATGACGGCGATCGCCCCGATGTCGTCGGCGATGGCCAGGGTGAGCAGGAACAACTTGGCCCCGCTCGGCACCTTGGACCCGAGCAGGGAGACCACGCCCACCGCAAAAGCGATGTCGGTGGCCATCGGGATCCCCCAACCGCGCAGGGCGTCGGCGCCGGCATCCATGTTGATCAGCAGGTAGATGGCGGCAGGAAAGATCATCCCGCCCAACGCCGCCATCACCGGGAGGGCGGCCGCCCGCGGGTCGCGCAGATCGCCCAACACCAGCTGTCGCTTGATCTCCAGCCCGACCACGAAGAAGAAGATCGCCATCAGTCCGTCGTTGATCAGGTGCAGGACCGTCTCCTCGAGATGGAAGCCCCCGAGCTCGACGGTGAGAGGGGTCTCGAGGATCCGGAAATAGGTGTCGGACCACTGCGAATTGGCCCAGACGATGGCCAACACCGCGGCGACGAGGAGCACGACTCCCGAAGCCGCCTCGATCTGGGTGAAACGGGCGACGGGGCGAACGAAGCGCCTGGGGACGAAACGCTCCGATGTGGCCCAGGTCTGGTGACGACGATCCATCAACCGATGGACTTGCCCGCCGAGAGGAGTTGCTCGGCTGCCTCTGCTACTCGCGTCGCCATCCCGTTCTCCGCCTTCTTCATGTAGGAGCGGGGGTCGTAGCTCTTCTTGTCGCCCACCTCTCCATCCACCTTCAGTACCCCGTCGTAGTTCTTCAGCATGTGGTCGACGATGGGCCGGGTGTAGGCGTACTGGCAGTCGGTGTCGATGTTCATCTTCACCACTCCATAGCCCAGGGTCTCGTGGATCTCCTCGAGACTGGAGCCACTCCCCCCATGGAAGACCAGGTAGTGCTTGGCATCCTCGCCGAATCGCTCTGCCACCGCGGTCTGGCCGTCGCGGAGGATGGTGGGGTCGAGCTTGACCGCTCCGGGCTTGTAGACGCCGTGCACGTTGCCGAACACTGCGGCGAGGAGATAGAGGCCTTTGTCGAACATGCCGAGGACCTCCGACACACGAACCATGTCCTCGGGCGAGGTGTAGAGCTTGGTCCGGTCGATGCCCTCGTTGTCGGTGGTGTCCTCCATCCCGCCCACGATCCCGATCTCGAGCTCGAGGATGACGTCGACTTCGGCGCAGAGGGCGAGCAGCTCCTGGGCCAGGGCGAGGTTCTCCTCCATTGGCAGATCCGAGGCATCGAGCATGTGCGACTGGAACACCGGGCCTCTGCCCTCTCCCTTGCGGCGACGGCTCTCCTCGAGCAGTGGGCGGATGTAGTCGTCCACCCGGCCGGCCGGGCAGTGGTCGGTGTGGAGGGCGACATTCACCGGGTACTGCCCGGCGACCACGGCGGCGAACTCGGCGAGGGCGGTGGCCCCGATCGCCATGCTCTTGTTGGACTGGCCCGAGGCGAACTCACCGCCCCCGTAAGAGACCTGAAGGATCCCGTCCGAGGCGGCCTGGGTCAGACCCTCCAGTGCGGCCAGGATCGTGGTCGACGAGGTCACATTGATGGCGGGGAGGGCGAAGCCACCATCACGTGCTGCTTGGAGCATCTCCCGGTACTTCTCTGGTGCTGCAATGGGCATTTCTCGTCCTGCGTTCTACGTCATGAGTCTTACGTCGGAGGGTAGCGATTGGGAGATGCGGCCAGGTTGCCTCCCCCGACGTAGAACGCAGAACGCTTTTGCCGACTCGCCGTCAGAAACGGGCGGGAATAGGTTGGAGGCGGTGACTCGGAGTGTCGAGCAGCCGGTGACCACCCGCAAGCCACGCAGCCGTCTCCTGCGCGGGATCTATCTGATCCTCGGGCTGATCTGCGTCGGGTTCGCCACGATCAGCTTCCTGCCCGGGATCCCCACCTTCGACTTCGTCATCCTCGCCGCCTTCTTCTTCTCGATGTCGTCGGACCGGCTCCACAGCTGGCTGGTGAATCACCCGGTGTACGGGAGGATGATTCGGGGCTACCGATCCGGAGGCCTCACCATGCGCATGAAGTGGGTCGCCGCGATCGCCATAACCCTGTCCCTCTCCTTGTCCGCCGTAGTCCTCATCGACAACACGGTGTTGCGGGTCATCCTTGCCGCGGTGGGTGTATTCGCCATTTGGTTTGTCTTCAGCAGACCGACTCGAAGCGACGCGATCACCTGAAGGAAGCGGGGACGGCCCGTGAGGTTCAGCCCCCGCTGACCGCCTGGAGGACCTGTATCTCGGCGTCCTGCCTCACCGGCGTGTCGATGTCTGCCCTGACCGAGTCGACGAAGACCAGGAGGTGGGGTCGGATGCGGCCCTCCTCGTCGAGCAGATGGTGGCGCAGCCCGGGAGCGTCGGCGAACAGGCTGTCCAGGACCTCGCCGAGCGTGTCACCGGCGACCTCGTGCCTCGGTGCGACCGCGGCGGTGTCGGTCAGGACCCGGGGCAGGCGTACACGCACCGTCATTCGAGGATCCGGATGGCGGCGATCCTGGGAAAGGCCGGCTTCAACTCCCTCCAGGTCTCCCCCGTGTCGGCGGTGAGCCAGATCTTCCCGCCGGTGGTGCCGAAGCAGAACCCCCCTGATTCGTCTCCGCCGAAGGCCCCTCTCAGAACCCCGGTGAACTGCGGGGAGTCCGACCAGCCGGTGCCGGCGACCTGCCACGAGTCGCCGTCGTCGTCGGAGACATAGGCGCGTAGCCGGCCGTCCACCGGCACCCTGCTCCCATCGGAATGAAGCGGCACCGTGAGGAGACGCCCAGTGCCCGGATGACGCCATATGACGAATCCGAAGCCAGCGGGGAGACCGTCCTCGATTCGGGTCCACGTGTCTCCCCCATCACTGGTTCGGAACACGCCACGATGATCCTGACGCCAGATCCGGTTGGGGTCGATCGCATCATGGGCGAGGCCGTGGATGCAGTAGCCCACCTCGGGTCGTTCGGCGTCCTCGGCTGTGTCCACCGGCGGGACCCCTTCGTTCTTCGCCTCCCAGGTGACGCCACCGTCGTCCGACCTGAAGCAACCGACAGCCGAGATCCCCACCCAGATCCGATCGGCTCCGGTCAGGATGCGATGGGCGCAGAGCCCGCCAAAGCCCGGTCCCCAGTCGTCACGGGTGCGGTGCTCGTTCAGCCCGGGCACCGGGGCCCAGGTGGCGGCTCCGTCGTCCGAGACGAACAACCCTGCGTCGGCCACCCCGGCCCACAAACGCTCGCCGTCGTCGTGAAAGGCCCATATCTGCTCCATCTTCCGGCCTGATCCCTCCGGCCAGGCGGGAGGCGTTTCCGTCTCGACCCACTCCTCGAAGTCGCTGCTGCGATGGATTCCGATCCCGAACCAGTTGCTGCCCACCGCGGCGAGATGCGATCCGTCCCGGGCTCGCCCGAAGGCGGTCACCTTCCAGCCGGGGAAGATCGGGCCCTCTACCGTCCACGACGAGTCGGAGCCTTTGAGCAGGTATGCCCCCTTCTCGGTCCCGACCGCGATTCGCTTCATTCCGACCTCACATCGATCATCCCGAATCTACATGTCACCTAGCGTGCCGTCGATGCGCCCGTTCAGCCGGTTCTCCCTCGCTGCCGTGGCCGCCACGGCCATGGGCGTGGCCACCTTCGGTCAGAGCGCCTTCGGTGTCCTCGCCTCCAATCTGATCGAGGAATTCGAGGTGGAACGCTGGCAGATCGGCATCCTGGTGTCGGCGTCCGGGTTCACCGGCGCCGCTCTGTCCCCGATCTTCGGCCGTGTCACGGACCGTGTCGGAAGCGTCAGGTCCACGGTTGGGGTCATGGTGTTGGCAATGATCGCGATGACGTTGGTCCTCAGCGCACCTACCTACATTGTCCTCTTCGCCGGCGCCCTGATCTTTGGTTTCCCCAACGGTTGGACCAATCCCGCCACAAACGCGCTGATTGTCGACAACGTCCCTCCGGGAGCCAGGGGCGTGGTTACAGGCATCAAGCAGTCCGGTGTGCAGATCGGAGCCTTTCTCGGCGGGATCCTGCTCCCGTTGATCTCCTCCATGTCCAACTGGAGGTTTGCGCTCGCCTCCTTCTTGGTGCTCCCTGTTGCCGGCCTCGTGGGGATGTGGAGGCGTCCTGGTGTGGAACGGAGAGCCTCGACGCGTGGCTCAACGAGAACCCCGGTACCAAGGGTTGTGAGGTGGGTCGCGGTCTACGGAACGGTGACTGGATTAGGTGTCTCGGGCATCGTGACGTTTCTCCCTCTCTTCGCAGAGGAGGATCAGGGCTGGTCCACATCACAGGCCGGGCTCCTGATCGCAGGCGTTGGGCTCGTGGCCATCGCTTCGCGCATCATCTGGGGCTCGGCATCCGAACGCTGGCTCGGCCACGGTCGGACTCTTCGGCTACTCGCCGTGCTGTCGACTCTGGCCGCAGCTCTTCTTGCCCTTGCTTCGGCGGACGCCGTACCGAGCTGGGTCCTCGTCCCGGCGGCGCTCCTCTTCGGGGCGGGTGCCTCCTCCTGGAACGCGGTGGGGATGCTGGTCGTGATGGACTACTCCTTGCCCGAGCTGGTCGGGCGCGGCACCGGTCTCGCCATGCTCGGGTTTCTCAGCGGTGTGGGCCTGGGAGCGCCGCTCATGGGTCTCTCCGTAGACCGGCTCGGTGTCTACACCCCGGGTTGGCTGGTTCTGGCCACACTCTTCGCCATCAGCGCGGTGGTCGCCGGGATGATCCACCGCACCGGTACCCTCGCCCACATTTGAGACTCGTCATCGCTCGGTGCACGGTCGACTACTCGGGCCGGCTCACCGCCCACCTCCCCGAGGCGGTCCGGTTGATCATGGTCAAGGCGGACGGCACCCTGGCCGTCCACTCCGACGGGAACGCCTCCAAGCCCTTGAACTGGATGGTGGCCCCCAACATCCTCGAGACCTTCGAAGACCGCTGGGAGGTGACCAACGGGAAAGGGGAGAAACTGGTCATCTCGATCACGGAGGTCATCGAAGACGTGACCCACGCTCTGGGTGACGACCCGGGTCTGCGCAAGGACGGCGTGGAGGCGCACCTCCAGGAGCTGCTCGCCACCCGACCCTGGGTCCTCGAAGAGGGTCTGACCTTGATCCGGCGCGAGTACCCAACCGACATCGGGCCGATCGACCTCCTCTGTGCCGATTCGGAGGATCGGGCCGTCGCCATCGAGGTGAAGCGCAGGGGCGAGATCGACGGGGTGGAGCAGCTCAGCCGCTACCTGGGGAGACTGGAGAAGGATCCGCGTCTAGGACCGCTGCGGGGGATGCTTGTCGCCCAGACCATCACTCCGCAGGCACGGGTCCTGGCCCATGACCGGGGAATCGAGGCGGTCGAGGTCGACTACGACGGTCTGCGCGAAATCGAGGACACCGAGCTTCGGCTCTTCGATCTCCGCTGACGTGTTCGACATAGTCTTCTACCGGCCCGAGATCCCGCCGAACACCGGCAATGCCATGCGTTTGGCCGCGGTCACTGGTTGCCGCTTGCATCTGATCGGGCCATTGGGCTTCGAGATGAACGACGCCAGATTGCGTCGGGCCGGTATGGATTATCGGGACAAGGCCAGTGTCTGCGTGCATGCCGACCTCGACGAATGGCGCGAGACTCTGCGCCCCGAGCGCGTGTTCGCCTTCACCGTCGATGCCGAAGGGATCCATACCGACGTGAGCTATCGCCCCTGGGATTGCCTTCTGTTCGGCCCCGAGTCGGATGGTCTCCCCGAAGACGTACAGCGCCGCGAATGGATAACCGACCGACTCCGCCTGCCGATGCTGCCCGGAGTGCGCTCACTCAACCTGTCCAACTCGGCAGCAGTGGTGGTCTACGAAGCATGGAGGCAACAGGGCTTCAGCGGTTCCCGCTGAAGCCGGTAGTCGGTAGCCGGCTACTTCTCGCCTTCAGCGAGAAGGCGGAAAGCTATCGCTTCAGCGAGAGCGGCCTTCTCCAGATCGGCTATGTCCTGGCTCTCGTTGGGGGCGTGGTACCAGCTGGTCGGGTCACTGGTCCCGATGACCAGGATCGGGGCGTCGGGGTAGAGCTCTTTGAAAGTGGCGATGAACGGGATCGAACCGCCGGCGCCCATCAAGACCGGCTCGGTGCCGAACGCCTCGGTGAAGGCTGTCGACCATGCTTCGACCGCGAAGGTCTCCGTGTCCAGTGACGAGGCATCGCCATGCTCCTCGTGGAAGAACTCGACGGTGGTGCCCCACGGGGCGTTCTCCACAAGGTGTCGTCTCAACGCCTCCAGGGCCGCTCTGGTGTCTTGCCCGGGGGCTATGCGCATGCTGACCTTGGCCCGGGAGACCGGGACCAACTGGTTGATCGCCTCCGACACCGGAGGAGCGTCGAGGGCGAGGATGGATATCGCCGGACGGGTCCACATCCGGGAAGGGATCGACCCGGTCCCGATCTGCTCGATCCCATCGACCACCCGGGTCAGTTGCCGGATCAACTCCTCGGAGATCTCCAGCCCGTCCACCTCCTCGCTGACCAGCCCGGGAATGGTGACGTTCCCTTCATCGTCGTGAAGCGTGGCGAGAAGCCTGACCATGGCGGTGAGGGCGTCGGGGTAGACGCCCCCGTACTGGCCGGAGTGGACCGCCGCCTCCAGGGTGCGAAGCTCGAAAGAGACGCCGACGATCCCCCGCAACGAGGAGAGGAAGGCGGGGACCCCGACCGCCCAGTTGCCCCCGTCCCCGATCACGATCACGTCGGGTTTGAGCAAATGGGAGTACGTCTCGAGGATCGCCTCGAGACTCTGCGATCCGGCTTCCTCCTCCCCTTCGAAGAAGAGCTGGACTCCGACCGGTGGCTTGCCTCCGTGCGCGGCCACCGCTCCGAGGTGCATCACCATGCCGCCTTTGTCGTCCGCCGAGCCGCGGCCGTAGAGACGCCCGTCGCGCTCCACAGGATCGAATGGGCCGGTCTCCCACTCCGCGGCAGGCCCGGGAGGCTGAACGTCGTAGTGGGCGTAGAGGAGGAGGGTCGGGGCCCCTTCCGGACCCGGGATCTCGGCGAAGACCGCCGGGTTGCCTCCTTCCACGTCGAGGAGTTGTGCGTTCTGGTAACCGGCTTCGTCGAGCATCCCGACGACGGTCTCCGCCGCCTGACGGACAGTGGCCTTGTCATAGCCCGGCGCACTGACCGAGGGAAGCCGAACCAGGTCGGCGAGCAGCTGGGTGAGACGGGGCATGTCGGCGGCCACGTTGGCCCGAAGATCGTCGTTCATGTGCCGAGCGTACCGCCGCCTGATGACCCCAAGCTCCCGGCATCGGCCATCATGGTGCCAATGCTCTCCTTCCGACTCTTCGGAATCCCGGTGACGATCCACCCTTCGTTTCTCCTGATCGCCGGTCTTCTCGGTCTCTCCAGTGGCCGGCTCGCCCTGCTGGTGGCCTGGGTCGGCATCGTCTTTCTCTCCATCCTGGTCCATGAGCTGGGCCACGCCCTGACCGCCCGCGCCTTTGGGGCCGAGGTCGAGATCGAGTTGAACGCCATCGGCGGACTGACCAGTTGGTCCGCCACCGAAGAGGAGCTGGGCCCCGGCCGGCGCGCCCTCGTCGCCGCGGCCGGGTCGGGGGTGGGAGTCTTCTTTGGTGGCATGGTCTGGCTGTTCAACCGATTCACCGGGCCCTTCGACGACGTTGCCGGTTTCGTCGTCTCCAACCTGATCCTGGTCAATGTGTTCTGGGGCCTTCTCAACTGGGTTCCGATCCGACCGCTCGATGGGGGCCATCTCCTCACCTCGCTTCTCGAGAAGGTGACGCCGACAAAGGCGGAGAGGATCGCCAACGTCGTCTTCTTCTTGACCGCGGCCGGGGCGTTGGCGGCCGCCCTGTGGTCGCAGCGGATCCTTCTCGCCATGCTCGCCGGGTGGCTCGTCATGGGTGAGCTGACCCGGGGGAGAGCCCGACGGCCACCCTCCCCCCTGCCTCAGATGAGCTTCGACCCCCCGGAGCCGGCCACGAGCTCCGGGGAGGAACCGGAGGGAGGGGACGGTCCTAGTCACTGACCGAGCCGCAACCAGCAGCCGCCCAACAGACGGCACGCGGTCATATCTCGGCATTAAGATATCTTCGTGTTCGAGTCAGACCGCCGACGGAGCGCATCGGGTCACTATTCGTATTCGGGAGGTCAGGATGGATGAGCGCACTCTTCTCGTAGGGCCATGACGATTCCCAAAGGAGCCATCGACTGTCATCTGCACCACTCGCCTGATGTGCTGGAACGTCGTCAATGGGCTCTGGAGTACGCACAAGCTGCGGCTGCCGCCGGGATGGGCGGCATGGTGCTCAAGTCGCATCATGCCAACACGGCAGGAGTCGCTCGCCAGGTCGATCGCTTGGTATCGGGAGTTCGGGTGATGGGCGGGGTTGCCCTCAACGCCGCAGTAGGTGGTCTCAACCCCAGCGCGGTCCGGATGGCGGGTCAATTCGGCGCCCGGATGCTATGGATGCCCACGACATCGGCCGCCAACCACGTCAAGTACCTGAACGCCTCCGCGACCATGACCGCGCTGCGTTCCGACAGTGGGGACACACCACTGACCATCCTCGATGACGACGGCACGGTGCTTCCGGTGGTCGGCGACATACTGGCGGAGGCGAAGGCGGCGAACATGGGATTGGCCACAGGTCACCTGTCGCCTGACGAGACGATCAGGCTGGTCGAATACGCTCATGAGGGGGGATACCCGATGAACCGCATCGTCGTTACCCACGGTGACATGCCGTTCACCTATGTCGATGACGACGTGCAGACCTACTTTGCCGAGCTTGGCGTCCTCGTCGAGCGTCTCTACATGCTCGTTCTGTCCTTCCATCACGAGGCCTCTCCCGATGCGCTCGAGCCGGACACGCCCTACACAGGAGAGTCGTTCTACATGTCGGACACCGGTCTTGAAGGGATGTTCCGCCGGATTCGGGACATGGGCATAGGCCACTCCATGTTCTCCAGCGACTTGGGACAAGCGGGCAACCCCTTGCCCATCGAGGCGATGGGACGCGCCTGTGAGCTCCTCCGCCAAGCCGGGTTCACCGACGATGAGCTGCACACGATGGCGGTGGAGTCGCCTTCCACCTTCCTCGGCCTTTGACCGCCGGCACCGGTCCGTCGAGGGCTGAGTGGGAGACAACAAGTGGAGGAGAAGTGACCCAACTCGAGCTGACGATCGCTTGCGGAGACTACGACCGCACCTTGCCCTTGATCACCGGCGATGTGGTCCCGGAGGGAGTCGAGCTGTCATGGTCGTCGCCGCCAATCGAGCAGACCATCACCCGGATGCTGCGAGAGGAGGCTTTCGACATCGCAGAGATGTCACTCTCCGCCACCGCGATAGCGGTGGACCGTGGCTATCCGGCGCTCGTTGCCATACCCGTCTTCCCATCCCGGTTCTTCCGCCACTCATCGGTGTTCGTGAACAGCAGATCCGGCATCACCTCGTTCCAGCAGCTCGCGGGTAAGCGGGTCGGGATGTACAACTACCACCGAATTGCCGCCGGGATCTGGTTCAAGGGCCTTCTCTCGAGCGAGTACGGCGTCCAACCCGACCAGATCGACTGGTACGTGGCGGATTCGGCACCCCACGGTGAGCAGGACCGGATCCGCGTCGACCCTCCACCCACTGTCCGAATCTCGTCGATAGGCAGCGATGAGACTCTTGACAAAATGTTGGAGGAGGGTCGCATCGACGCGATGCTCGCGGTGCGGCTCCCTGAGCCTTTCCGAAAGGGATCGCCAAATGTCCGTCGTCTACTCGAGAAGCCGATGGAAGCCGAGGTCGATTACTTCAGGAGAACGGGCATATTCCCGATCATGCACACCCTGGTCATCCGGAGGGAGGTGTTCGAGGAGAACGCCTGGATCGGGGCCTCCCTCTGCGAGGCATTCGAGAGAGCTCGCCTCCGAGCCGAGCGCGTCAGCGACGACATCGGCGAAGCTCGCCACTCCCTCGCCTGGTGGCTGCTCTATCGGGAACGGGAACGTGAGTTGCTCGGAGATGCCTGGATCTACGGTGTTGGCCCAAACCACCACACTCTGGCTGTGTTCCTCGGGTACTGCTTCGAGCAGGGCCTGACCAACCAACTGATGAGCCCCGAGGACTTGTTTGCTGATTGCCTCTGGAGCCCGAATCACACTTGAGGGACCGGTCCTCGTTCCGGTGTTCAGGTCTGCTGCTTCACAGCAATTGCCGTGATCTCGATGAGCATCTCGGGTAGGGCAAGGGCGGAGACCTCGACCATCGTGGAGCTGGGGAACGGGACACGGAAGTACCGACGTCGCACCTCGTGCACGGCGTCGAAGTGGCTCATGTCTCGAACATAGAGAGTGACGGCGACAACATCGTCGAGACCGGCCTCTGCCTCTTCGAGGAGGGCGATGAGGTTGTCCAGGCACCGCTCCGTCTGGGCGGTGATGTCCCCACCTCCGAAAACCGAGCCGTCTTTGTTCCTCGAAGTCAGGCCGGAGAGGAACAACAGTGAGCCCGCCATGGGGACTTCGATCGCTTGGGAGAACACGCCGGCCGGCTCGCTGAGCCGGTCTGATCTCAGTTCGCGTTTCATCATGGATCCTTGCTCCTCTCACCCCCACGACGGATGTCTCGGCGTTAAGATACTCGTCGGTTGGCCGACGACCGGAGCGAGGTGGTCACGATGGTCGAGTTGAAGGACGTGTTCGACGCCCAAGACGTGGAGGCCATGGTGGGGGTCGCCACCGACGTGGTGAACATACCGTCGGAGACCGGATTCGAAGGACCGATTGGTGACTACGTGGCCGGCAGATTCACCGAGCTGGGCTGCGATGTGAGCCTCCAGGAGGTCGAGGACGGGCGCAACAACGTCATCGCGAGATGGGGTGGAAAGGAGCCGGGCCCAACATTGATGTTCCTCGCCCATTTCGACACCACGACCAATCCGGGCGAGGACCTGCCACGTGGTTATCAGCCCTATGCCACGATCGAAGACGGCTGGATAGTCGGACTCGGCATCTCCAACATGAAATGTGCCTTCGCCGGGTTCTGGTCGGCCCTGCAGATGCTCGACGACGCCAATGTCGACTTGCCCGGTGAGATCTTGATGTGCGGGGTGGTGGGCGAGATCGAAAAGGCCCCGATCGACATCTGGCAAGGAAAACGGTACCGGGGTGGAGGCGCCGGCGCCCGCTCCCTGATGAACCACGGCGTCACCGCCGACTTCTGCATCAATGGGGAGCCGACGGCGTTGCGCCTGCAGACCGGAAACGCCGGCTACCTCTTCATCCGGATCGGGATCGAGGGCTCACCACAGCACACCTACGCCAAGGACCGGTCGGTGGACCCCTTCCCGAAGGCTTTCCGAGTGCACGAGGCGCTCATGGATTGGGAATCGACATATCAGGGACTACACCCGCATCCCCTGATGAGACCCCTGATCAGCGTGGGCGGCATCTACGGTGGTTATCCCTTCAAGCCTTCGATCACGCCGCCATTCTGCAACCTGTACGTACATGTGAACACCATCCCGGGCCAATCGATCCTCGGCACCAAGCGCGAGATCGAGGCATTGCTCCGTTCGATTCAGGAGGAAGATCCCGAGTTGAAGACATCGGTCGACATCTACCTGGCTTCGAACGGCTACGAGATCGAGGACACTCATCCGGTTGCTTCGGCCGTCGCGGTCGCCCACCAAGACGTGTTTGGCGAGGAGGTCCCGAGACCCAATCCCGAGCGCTACTCGGTGTCGTCAGACAACTCCCCGCTGTTCGAGTTCGGAATACCCGGAGTCACCTACGGGGCAGGCGGGATAAACCTGTCAGGGGAGTACTCGATGTACGAGCCCGGGATCGGCGAGGTGGTCAAGATCGACAATCTGGCAGCCTGCGCCCGGGTCTATGCCGCGGCCGGCATCCGGCTTCTCTCCGAAGGGGGTGACTGAGACCGGCTCAGGTCCAGAGGCGAAGGTCTCGGCGCAAGATCTTGCCCGTGGGGGTCTTGGGCAGCTCGTCGAGGAACTCGATCCTCTTCGGCGCCTTGAAGGGGGCGATCTGGCTCCGGGCGTGGGCGACCAACTCGTCTGCCATGTCGGCGTCGGCCGGGTAGCCCGGCTGGAGGACGACGTAGGCGGTGACGATCTGGCCAATATGGTCATCCGGATGGCCGACCACGGCAGCTTCGAGCACCGACGGGTGGTCGACGAGGGTGTCCTCCACCTCCTTGGGTGAGATCATGTAGCCCTTGCTGGTGATCAGGTCGTCAGCACGAGACACGTACCAGAAGTTGCCCTCATCGTCCACGCGGGCCAGGTCCCCGGTCAGGTACCACCCATCGCGGTGCGTGGCGGCCCACTTCTCCGGCATGCCGAGGTAGTCGTAGAACAACGCAGGGTTGTCATCTCTTATTGCCAGCTCCCCGATCTCGTCGATGACCTCGCGCCCTTTGTCGTCGAGCACCGCGACCTGGTATCCGGGTAGCGGTTTCCCGACCGAACCGGGGACGACGCCCCCGACCGGTGTGTTGGCGCAGAACATCGAGCTCTCGCCTTGTCCGATGTGATCGAGGAGCTCGACTCCCATCCTGTCCTTCCACTCGTGGTAGGTGTTTGTGGTGAGCGGCTCACCTGCGCTCGTGCAGTGCCGGAGGGAGGAGACATCGGAACTGTTCTCGATGCCTTGCCGTGACAGCACCGCCCGGTAGAAGGTGGGAACGGCCGCCAGGATCGTCACCCTGTGCCGGTCCACCCACTCGAGAGCGTTGTCCGGCCGCACCAGCCCGGAATTCGCCACGATGGACGCTCCCTCACGGAGGGGGAAGAGAAACCCGCATCCCAGCGAGTAGGACCATGACGGGTCGTGCGGCTGGAGGACCACGTCCCCCGGTTCGAGCGCCATCCCGATTCTCCCGCAGGGGTCGCCCGCGGCCAGGTTGAAGCCACGGTGGGCATGGGCGATCCCTTTGGGAACCCCGGTGGTGCCCGATGAGAAGAGGACGAAGGCGGGGTCATCCGGCCTTGTGGGGTGGGCATCGGATCGAGTTCCGCCGGATTCGACCAGCGACGACAGCTCCACCTCTCCGGCGTCCTTCGTGCTCAGACACACGACATGCTCCAAGGTGGGCACTTCCTCGCGTATCGACCTGATCGGCTCGGCCAACGTCTCCTCGGTGATCACCACCGTCACCTTGGCAACGGTCAGTATGTGACGTAGTTCCTTCTCCCTGAGCTGCTGAGGGGTGGGTATGGCCACCGCCCCGATCTTGAGCCCGGCGAGGAAGGCCGCGTAGAACTCGGGTATCGACGGCAGTCGGATCAGGTACCGCTCACCGGGGCCGAGACCCAGCGACCCGAGGCCGCCGGCAAGACGGTTGACCCGGGTCTGCAGATCCCGGTAGGAGAGAACCTCGTCTCCGTGGTGGATCGCAGGCCGATCACCATGACCTTCCTCCACCCATCGGTCGCAGCATGCCACTGCGATGTTGAAGAAATCAGGCAGGTGGGGGAGGGTGCTGGACACGCCCGCTTTCAACCGCGCCCCTGTATGGCGGCCTTCATGATGCGAACGGTGTCTTCCTTCTCATGCTGCTTTCGGATCCCGTGCGAGTCGATGATGGGGGTGACCCCTTGTTCGAGGTAGAGGTCGATACGGGACTTGATCATCTCTTCTGTGTAACCCAGCCCGAATGTCAACAGCATGTCGTCGTCGACCAGCGCGGCCGCGGTCTCGCGTTCCCCAGCCTCGCCCGACCACCACAATGAGCGAATCTCGGCAACGCGGTCTGCATAGCGAGTGTGCGAGATGAGCCAGTCATAGGTGGGAGCGGCGAGATGCCATGCAACTGCTTTCCGCAAGCTGAGGATGCCCTCCGGCTCGTCGACCCCGACCGGTAGGTTGATGCAGATCTCGATGTCGCGGGGATGGCGGGACGCCCGACCGGCTCCTCCGGCGACTTGCTCTCTGATGGCGGAGACCGCCTCGACCGGGGCATGGGAGAGGATGACGCCGTCGGCGCTGTGCCCGGCGAGCTCGAGCATCTTGGGATTGAGGGCACTGATGTAGATCGGCAGGTTTGGATCTCGCGCCCCGGCCCGGAGGCGGAATCCGTCCGTGATCGTGAATTGGGTGCCCTCGTAAGTGACTCGGTCGCCGGGTAGCAGGGCGCGGATCACCTCGATCGACTCTTTGACCCGGGTCAGTGGCTTGCCGAAGGGGACACCATGCCCATCACGGACGATCTCCGTGCCACCGGGGCCGATGCCGAGGATGAATCGCCCGTTGCTGATCTCGTCCAGAGTGAATGCTCCCATCGCCAGGAGGGTCGGGGTCCGGGTGAACACGCTCACGATGTTGGTCCCTATGGTGATCCGTTTCGTGGCGAGCGCCATCTCTGTGGCGACGGCGAATGCGTCGCGATCGTTGGTCTCGATGATCCAGACCCGGTCGAAGCCCAGGTCCTCGGCCAGCTGCGCCAACTCTGTTATCTCATTGGATATCCCGGGCGCCTGGAGGGGCATGCGCGGTGTCACCAGATAGAAGTCGGGTTTGTCAGCCATTTGATCCTCTTCTCACGGGATGAGCGGCTGCAACCGTAGCGCCCGCATATCGCGATAGCTTGATGCTGAGATTGTTTGCCACGGCCCGCTCTCACTCATGCCACGTCAGTCGACGTCGGTTCCGCTGCCTCGATCAGCCAACCGGGTATGGCTGCGGCGTTCAGGTCGCCACGGGTCGTGACAACATGGACCGTCCGTGCCACCGCGACCGGCTCACCGTCCTCGGCGAGGAAACGGGCGTCGAAGTCGATGGATCGCCGGCCTGTCCTCACCAGGCGCAACTCGACGGTCACCTCGTCGGAGAGCCGAATCGGGCGCAGGTAGTCGATCTCGGCGTGGACCACCGGCACGGCTAAGCCAGATTCGAGGACTTCCCTCCAAGAGCTTCCCGACGCGGCAGCGATGAAACCTTCGAAAGCCTGTTCGAACCAGGCCCAGTAGGCGGCGTAGAACACGATCCCGACCGCATCTACCGACTCCATGGTCACGGAAACAGAATGATTATGGGTCATTTTTTGACTCGAAGATCTCTCCGGAGCCCACACCATAGAGAAGCCGGATGGCCCCGAGAACATATTGGATACTTTCAACGCATGGCCCCGACCTATTCATTATGCTCACCGGCGTTCATCTCCGAGGAGGCAGATCCTGATGACCGGCAACAGACCCCGGACGTTGCGAGCAGTTGCGATGGTGGGCGTTCTCGCTCTCATCGCGGCCGCCTGTGGCGGTGACTCCGGTGACGGCACGACTACCACGGTGAGTACCGACGGAGGGCCTACCACCACGGCAGGCCCGGACGGCGTTGCCACCACGACCGGCTCCGGGGCAGACGGTGATTTCGTCACCGTGGCCGTCCTGGCGCCGCTGACCGGTGAGATCGGCGAGTTCGGCCAGATCGTGAGTGAGGCCTTCGAGATGGGCATCAACGAGATCAACGCCACCGGGCTCAACACATGTGGTGAGATCCGTCTTCAGTTCGGAGACACCGAGACGAATGCAGAAGTCGCCATCCGCGAGGCGGACCAGTTGATCGGCAGCACCGAGAACCTGGTCGGTTTCTTCGGGCCCAGCTCAGGCGACATGACAGCATTGGTCGACACCGCCCACGAGAACGAGCTGATGCTGGTCTCCCCCTATGCGGGCACCACCGAGCTCAACGAGCTCGGAGGTGACTTCGTATACCGAACTGTTGCCTCCGACCTGGCCGACGGTGAGGCGGCCGCCGCATTCATGATCGATCAAGGTTGGGAGACGGCCGGCATCCTCGCTCAGGTGGCAGAGTCGCCCCTTTCGTCGGCCAATGTCGTGCGAGACCTGCTCGCCGAGGCTGGCGTCGAAATGGTCGCCGATGTCGAGATCGTGGCCGGGCAGGCCTCATATGAGGCCGAGCTGACCGAGGTGCTCGGCGCCAACCCGGAAGTCATCTACATGAGCGTCGGCATCGAGTCGGGCGTCACCATCCTCCGCGAAGCCGATGCCTTCGGTTACGAGGGGTCGTGGATGCTGAGCGCAGACCTGGTCGGCCAGGACACGATCGACCTGACCGGTCCCGAGATCGTCGAGGAGAAGGTCTTCGCCGAAGGCGCCGAGGCCGATCCCGAGCTTCCCGAGTACCAGCGGTTCGCCGAGCTCTACGAGGCCGAGTTCGGGATCGAGCCCCAGGTCTTCTCACCCAATGCCTATGACGCGGCGATGCTGTTCGGGCTCGCCATGATGGCGGCCGACGAGTGCACCGGCGTCGGGATCAACCAGGTTTTCCGTGACGTGGCCGGCCCTCCCGGAACAGCCGTCGGCACCTTTGAAGAGGGAGCGGAGGCGATCCTCGCCGGTGAGGACATCGACTATGACGGTGCCTCGGGGGTGCTGAGCTTCGACGAGTCCGGCACACCTCCAGGGTCGTTCGCCATCTTCCAGGTGCTGAACGGGACCTTCGAGCGGGTGGCGTTCTACCCGGCGAGCTTCTTCGACGAATAGCACCGGCAGCACGACGGCGTTTTGAACGAGGAGGACGAGCGGATGCCCATCGCTTCGGTGACCCCAACCACCGAAGCGATGGGCCCGCGGAGTGAGCCATGAAGCCGGCCCCCTTCACATATCATGCCCCGGCCACCCTGCCGGAGGCGCTCGGCCTGCTCGGCGAGCTCGGCATCGAGGCTGCGCCGCTGGCCGGGGGCCAGAGCCTGGCCCCTCTCATGAACCTGAGGCTGGCCCGACCCGCCAACATCGTGGATCTGAACCGGATCGACACGTTGGGCTCGGTTCGTGTCGAGAACGGCGCCCTCCGCCTCGGCCCCCTCGTCCGTCATGCCGTGATGGAGCGGTCGGAGACTGTCCGTCAGGCGTTTCCCATCGCACCGGCCGTTGCCCCGTTCATCGGTTACCCGGCGATCAGGCACCGGGGCACGGTGGCTGGGAGCATCGCTCACGGCGATCCGGCCGCCGAATGGCCCTGTGTGGCCCTCGCCTTCGACGCCGAGGTCACACTGGCCAAGACCGGCTCGGCGCGGACAGTTCCTGCGGATGCGTTCTTCAGGACCCTGCTCACCACGATCAGGGAGCCGGACGAGCTGGTCACCGAGGTCGCCTTCAGCACCCGATTCGACACCTGGGGATTTCACGAGTTTGCTCGCAGGTACGGCGATTTTGCCGTCATTGCCGCCGCGGTGGCGGCCCGGACCTCCGAAGGTGTGGTCGAGGAAGCCAGGATCAGCCTTGCAGGAGCGGGCGATCGCCCTATCCGTGTGCCGGAAGCCGAGCAGAGTCTGGTGGGAGGGAGGCTCAGCGCCGAATCCGTCGGCGGAGCGGCCTCTGTCGCCATGGATGTGGTCCAGCCGCTGGCAGACATCCACGGGTCCTCCGAATACCGGCGGGGCCTGGTCGGCGTGGCCGTGGAGCGGGCCCTGACCGACGCAGCACAGCGAAGCCGATGAGCGAGATGACCGGATGAGAGAGATGACCGAGATAACAGTCAAAGTCAATGGCCGGGAGATGACCCGCAACGTCGACCCCCGTCGGCTCCTCGTCGACTTCCTCCGGCACGACCTCGGGCTGACCGGGACCCATATCGGCTGCGAGC
>Ga0326597_10002668_pt1 | contig 26437 bp, 32 predicted proteins | sample RVTome_12_FD_203789 | JGI IMG/M metagenome (GOLD analysis project Ga0326597, IMG submission 203789) | Soil microbial communities from uranium-contaminated site in the Upper Colorado River Basin, Wyoming, United States - RVT100D185 | ecosystem: Environmental > Terrestrial > Soil > Contaminated >... | reverse complement strand
CAAAACTCCTGGAATTAGTTTAGATAGCTGGCTTACAGATGCAACTTCGCAAGGATTGCCTGAAGCAAGTATTCCTGATGGAGGGTTATATTACTGGCATCCAAGAGAAAATGCAGTTGCCGGGTTCGATGCCGACTCTGGTGGGGCTAATCTCTGTTGCCTCGGGAGTCCTGACAGTGGGGGCGCCCGTCTCGGGGTATATGCTGTTGCCGAAGCTGGTGGCTAGGCTCGCCAAAGTCAGTTGAAATGGCGCCCGTGCAATTTTTAAACAAAATTCTTCTTATTAATATGTCCTGAAAAAATCTTTCCCTGATATTTTTCAGCATGAGCAACTGAAAAGAATTCGTCTATGCTTAGCCGAATTTGAGTAAGAAAGATAAGATGGACTACACGCCAGTTTATCAGTGCATATTTTATTTAAATTTAAGCCATAAAATACAGGAGTTTCTTGCGAGAAACTTCGGTGAAGCTTCAAAAGCTTAATGGTAAATTGGCTATAAGTTGCCGGGTTCAATGCCAACTCTGATAGGGCTAATCTCAATTGCAACAGGAATCCTGACAATAGGAACGCCCATCTCGGAATAGTCCATCTTTTCAGGCTATTAAAATGGATGATGAACATATTGATCTTTATTCTAAAATATATTCTATAAAGAATCTTGTTCAGGCATGGAAGGAAGCAAGGAAGGGCAAAACACAGAAGAATTATGCCAAGGATTTTGAAAAAAATCTCCGGTTTAATTTAAAATCTCTTCATGAGGAATTGGAAAATCAAACTTACAAACCAAAACCATTAAAGACATTCATTCTAAGAGACCCAAAGGTTAGAAAAATATCCAAATCACACTTTAGGGATAGGATAGTTCATCATGCTTTAGTAAGGGTTATTGAGCCAATTTTTGAAAAAATCTTCGTCTATGACTGCTGTGCGAACAGGAAAGACAGAGGAAGTTTATTCGCACTGAATAGATTCCATAAATTCTTAAGAAAAGCCACAAAAAATGGAAGAATAAATACCTTTTGTTTAAAAGCCGACATTAAACATTATTTTCAGGAAGTTGACCATGGAATTTTAATTGATATTATTAAAAGAAAAATAAAGGACGAGAAAGTTATTCGACTGATTAGTAGAATTTTGGAGAATAACGTTCATGATAACCCAACCGGCAAAGGAATGCCTCTCGGAAATTTAACAAGTCAGTTTTTTGCCAATGTTTATCTTCATGAATTAGACAGGTTTGTGAAACATGGGTTAAGAGCTAAATTTTACATTAGATATGTTGATGACTTTATTCTGATGAATTTCTCTAAAGAGAAACTGATAAGTTGGAGGGGAGTGATTAATGTATTTCTTCTAGAAAATTTAAAGATTGAACTCCATAAGCAGAAAACAAAAATAATTTCTTTATCAAGAGGTATAGACTTTGTTGGCTTCAGAAATTTTTATCATTTCAGACTTTTAAGAAAAAGAAATGTAAGAAATATGCAACGAAAAATAAAGCTTTTTAATGAAGGAAAGACCAGTTATGAAAAATTCTTTGAAAGCTTTCAGGGCTGGAATGCTTATGTGAAATGGGCGAATAGTCACAATTTAAGAAAAAGGATTATTAAAGAAATTTCCAAAACAAACCCAGAAAAAAGGAAAAGTCTTAAAAACTCTTTTTAAATAATTTAATGATTGTCTATAATTAAAAAATGGTTCCGAAAAAAATATTTTTCACGAAGGGTGTTGGACGCCATAAGGAAAGACTTGCAAGCTTTGAAGCTGCTTTAAGAGATGCTGGAATAGAAAAGTTCAATCTCGTTTATGTTTCCTCAATCTATCCTGCAGGATGCAAGCTTGTAAGCAAAGACGAAGGACTTAAACATCTTAAGGCAGGAGAAATTGTCCATTGTGTTATGGCCCGCACAGAGACAAATGAACATAACCGGCTTGTTGTTGCTTCAATAGGTGTTGCCATACCAAAAGAAGGAGACCAGTATGGATATCTTTCAGAGCATCATGGATATGGTGAAACAGAAAAAACAGCAGGGGAGTATTCGGAAGACTTGGCTGCAAGCATGCTGGCAACAACTCTTGGTTTAGAATTTGACCCTGAAAAAAGCTGGGATGAAAGAGAGCAGGAATACAAGGCTTCTGGAAAAATATTCAAGACAAAGAATGTTACGCAATCTGCAGAAGGCAAGACAGGAATTTGGACAACTGTTCTTGCTGCAGCTGTTTTAATTGACGATTCAGATTCTTCTGATGGCGGGAACAATAGCCAATAATTTAATAAACTTATTTCTCGAATATTAAACTATGGAAAGGACTTATGTCTCTGAGTTAAAAGCAGGAAAAGAGGCCTTGCTAAAAGGATGGATTTATGAAATAAGAACTCTGAGCAATATGAGTTTTCTGCTGTTAAGGGATTTCTCGGGAATAGTGCAGTGCGTTGTTAAGGACAAGAAACTGCTGAAAGATGTTACTCTGGAAAGCGTTGTCGAAGTTCAGGGAAAAGTTAAGAAGGCGAATGTTAAATCAGAGCTTGCCCGTCATGATTTGGAAATCGAGGTCTCAGGCCTGAAAGTCCTGAGCAAAGCAGAAGAGCTTCCTATACAAGTGAACGAGAAAGCAGTAAAAGCAGAACTGCCGACGAAACTTGATTGGAGATCTTTAAGTTTGAGAACTCCAAGATCTAATGCGATATTCAAAATTCAGGCTAAATTAATAGAAGGAATGCAGAAATATCTTAATGGAAAAGAATTTTTACAGGTTTTTACACCTTCTTTAATGGGTGTTGCATCTGAATCTGGAAGCGAGGTATTTGAAGTTAAATATTTTGAAACCACGGCATATTTGAGACAAGACCCCCAGCTTCATAGACAATTAACAGTTGCAGGCGGAATAGAGAAGATTTATGATATTGGTCCAAGCTGGAGGGCTGAGAAGAGCAATACTATAAAGCATTTGACCGAACACAGGACATGTGCAGTTGAGATGGCTTTTATAGAATCTGAAAGAGATGTTATGAGGGTTGAAGAACAAGTAGTAATATCCGCCTTTGAAAAAGTAAATGACGAATGTAAAAAAGAGCTGGACCTTTTGGGAATTAAATTAAAAATTCCAAAAGCACCGTTTCCCGAAATCAATTTCCCCGAGGTTTATGACATTCTTACAAAAATGGGAAAAAAGATTAAAGTTGGCGAAGATTTGGATGCAGAAGCTGAGAAGTTATTATGGGAATATGTACAAAAAAAATATCCTAGAACAGAATTTTATTTTCTTAATAAATTTCCATTTACGAAAAAGCCATTTTATGTATATTGTGATGAAAAAAGCGAATATGCGAGAAGCACAGATCTTTACTATAGGGGAATGGAAATGTCTTCCGGAGGTCAAAGAGAAAACCGTTATGATAAATTAATGAAAAATGTCAATGAAAAAGGTATTCCTCTGAAGTCTGTCGAATGGTTTACCAAATTTTTCAGATATGGGATGCCAACCCATGGGGGTTTTGCTCTGGGAATAGAAAGAATAACCATGGTTCTTTTGGGCTTGGAAAATATAAGGGAGGCTGTTTTGTTTGCTAGAGATCCCACAAGGCTGACGCCCTAGTTTCCTTGTTTTTTGGACAGAAAGATTTATATATAACTTATAAATTATAATTTATATGAAAACTATAGCATTAAAGGAAAGAACCTTTAACTTAATTAAAGAATTAAAAGAAAAAGAAAATGCAGGGTCTTTTGATAAATTAATAATAGAACTCATCATGCATAAAGAAAATATACCTAAATCTATGTTTGGGGCCCTGAAAGGAAAATCTAAGCCTTTCACCAGAAAAGAAAGAGAGGCGCTTTGGAAAGATGAAAATCGTTTTTGATACTTATGCTTGGATAGAATATTTTAATGCCACAAAGAAAGGGGTTATTGTTAAAAAGTATTTAGAAGATGAAGAAATTATTACTCCTGTAGTTGTTCTCTTAGAATTAGGTTATAGGGCAGATCAGGAAGGATGGGATTTTAAGAAATTTTTTGCCTTTATTAAAAACAATTCACATATAATAGGGCTAAATGAAAGCTTTATATTGTCTTTTGGAGAAATATACAATAAAACAAAAAAACAAATAAAAAACATAGGTATGGCTGATATTATTGTATTACACATAGCAAGGATTAATGATGCTAAAATACTCACAGGGGACGAACATTTTAAGAAAATAGATCGGGCAATAATACTCTAAGGAAAATGACACAAAAATTCATTTCAATAACAGAAGCAATGAAGAAAGGCAAAGGAAAAGTTAGTGTGCGGGGCTGGATTTACAGGGAAAGAGGCAGTAATGAACTGAAATTTTTGATAATCAGAGACAGCAGTGAGATAATTCAATGTGTTTTGAAAAAAGAACGTTTTTCTGCACAATGGCCAGAGATTGATAAAATTCAAATTGAGACAAGCGTAGAAATTGAAGGAACAATCAGGGCAGATAAAAGGGCTCCGACAGGTTATGAAATAGAAGCAGATAAACTGGTTATTGTCGGGCAGAGCAAAGATTTTCCAATAAATAAAAGCCTTAATGAAGAATTGCTTGGCGACAGAAGACATCTTTGGCTGCGAAGCAGAAAAATGACAGCCATAATGAAAATAAGAAGTAGTTATGTTCAGGCAAGAGATGAGTTTTTCAAAAAAGAGGGATTCTACAGATTTGATACACCTATTTTACAGCCAACTCAGTCAGAAGGAGGAAGCACGGTCTTTCCTGTAGATTATTACGGTCAGAAACTTTATCTTGCACAGACATGGCAGTTATATGGGGAAGCTGCAATTTTTTCTCTGGAAAAGGTGTATAACATGGGGCCTACCTTCAGAGCAGAGAAAAGCAAAACAAGCAGGCATCTGTCTGAGTTCTGGATGGCTGAGACAGAAGTTGCCTGGTGGAAGCTGGATGAGATAACAGAATTTGCAAAGAAAGAAATAAAATATTGTGTTGAGAAAGTGGCTAAAGAGCGTGTTAAGGAATTAAAAATTTTAGGCGTAGAGCCAAATTCTCTTATTAAAACTGTAAAGAAGAAATGGCCAACTATCAGATATAGAGAAGCTCTAAAAATTTTAAAGGAAAAAGATAAATTAACAATTCCTTTTGGAAAAGATCTTAGGACAATTGAAGAAGAAAAATTGATGAAGCATTTTGATACCCCTGTTATTGTCACGAATTACCCTAAAGAGATAATGGCTTTTTACAAGCCACGCGACCTAAAGCATCCTGACGAAGCTCTTTGCTTTGATATGCTTGCACCAAATGGCACAGAAATTGTCGGAGGAAGCGAGAGAAGTCTTGACCTTAAGGAAATGTCTGAGAATCTGAAAAGAGACGGAGAGAATCCTGAGGATTACAGATTTTATTTTGACCTTAGAAAATATGGAAGTGTTCCTCATTCTGGTTATGGTGTTGGAATAGAAAGGGTTATACAATGGATCTGTAAATTAGATAGTATAAAAGATGCTATTCCTTTCCCGCGAACAATGACCAGGTGGAGCCCGTGAAAAATGGAAAAAGTTTCTTATTTAACAAAAAGAGATAACATTCTTCTAGAAAAAGCTATTAATGAAATAAAAAGATTGTCTAATGTTTATGGCATATTACAGATAGGCAGTTCAACTTATTCTAAGAATTATCATGATATTGATATAATTGTGTTTTTTGATAAAATTTTGCCACCACCGGAAATATCAAAAATTAATAAGAAATATAGCAAATATAATTTCTATATTGAGGGAAATTCTTTTAAAGACCAAAAAATAGACAGGGGAGCGAAAATATTCATTAAATTTTTATCACATTTAAAGACGAAGAGACTACTTTATGGAAAATATCCTTACAAAAATGTAAGAGTCTCTGTAAATAAAATAGATGTAGCATATAATATCAGATATCATTATAATTTTGCACTTTACACACAAAATTATGAGAATATTTTGTCAGTTTCTATGAACACAATGCTTGCTTATAAGAGCATATTTCCTAAAAATAAAGAGGAAACCTTAAATTTATTCAAAAAAACCTATCCAAAATTAGCTAAATTCCTTCCAAAAAACGCCAAATTTTATTTAAGACACACAAATAAATCAAATTTTAAGGATTTGTATAAATTTTTTCAGAAATCTCTTGAATTTCTCATAAGATGAACCATCAAAACTCTTAAAAACCCTCGGTTTTTTCCTTGACCTATGAAGATAAACGGAATTGAGCTGAAGTGGCTTGGGCATGCCGGATTCCAAATTAAGAATTCAAAAGTTATTTACATTGACCCTTACAATATTAAAGAAGGACTGGAAAAAGCTGACTTAATTCTTATAACACACAGTCATTATGACCATTGCAGTTTTGCTGATTTAGATAAGATAATTCAAGAAGGGACAAAAATAATTGCTCCTCCTGATTGTCAAAGTACCATAGCTAAATTCAATATTCCTGTAAAAATAGAGATTGTAGAACCGAATATGGAACTTGATTTAGGGGAAATAAAATTATCTGCTCTGCCCTCATATAATATTGATAAGCATTTTCATCCGCAGAATGAGTCTTGGGTTGGGTATGTTATAAAATTTGAGGGGGTTATTATTTATCATTCAGGCGATACAGATGTAATTCCGGAAATGCAGAAACTTACAGGTTATAAACAACCCGGAAAAGAGTTTGTTGCTCTTCTTCCTGTCGGGGGAAGATTTACAATGAGCGCGGAAGAGGCAGCAGAAGCAGCTAGCATAATAAAGCCGACCTTGGCAATACCGATGCACTGGGGCTCGATAGTCGGCACAGAGGAAGATGCAAAAGAATTTTGTGAACTGTGCAAAGACAACGACATTAAGGCTGAAATTCTGGAGAAAGAATGAAATGACTCATACAGAAATACCTTTAGAAGAATTAGTATTTATAGAGCATCTGGGTGGATTAAGTGATCAATTTTATTTAGATGAAAACCTTCGATTACCAAAAGATTTAAGGGAGAGTCAGATGTTCAGAGGATTTTCAGATGGATATTTACGTAAACCACACAAATATGAAACTATGCCTGAATGGAAACAAAATATTATAGAGTTTTTTTTAGGTGGAGATCATATCACTGTTTATGATCTGTCTTATTATTTTGGACAAAGACGAAGAAATGGAGAACCTTTAATTGAATTCAGAGAAATTGCAAGAGTTTAATATATAATTTTTCTTAAAAAACAGCCTAAAAAACATTATTCTTCAGCAACAAAATATTTTTAAAGAACAGAACTCTTAATCTTTCATTATATTAATTTATTCGATGGGGGTCGAATAGGTTAATTTTGTTTCGTGTAGTTTCGGGGTGTACGATTTCTTTGTTGATAGTTGGAGATGTCCAAACTATTTAAATCTTTCGCGAAAAACTCGCCCAAGCGTGGTCGAGTTAGGGAGATTTTTTCAGGAAAAAGACATTTCTGACGCCATAGGGCTGGAAAAAGTGAAATCTTTGATTTCGCGACATCTCTATGAAAGACATAGAGCTGTAAGGAGGTAAAAACAAAAAAGATGGTACTAGATTTTGCAAGAGAAGCAATAAGCAATGTAGAAACCCACAGCATTAACTTTGATGAGTTAAAAGCAGGAAAGGCTAATATCAAGGTTATCGGTTGTGGTGGAATGGGTTGCAATGCTGTAACCTGGTTGTTCAACAAGGGAATAGAAGGAGCTACTGTTTATGCTGCAAATACCGATGCCCTGCACTTGAGCGTTTCAAAAGCTGATGAAAAGCTCCTTTTAGGTAAGGAACTAACAAGAGGCTTGGGAGCAGGTGGAAAGCCAAAAGTCGGAAGAGAAGCAGCAAAGGAAGCAATTGTTGACTTGAAAAAAGGTGTTTCAGGAGCAGATATGTGCTTCATCCTTTCGGGAATGGGAGGAGGAACAGGAACAGGAGCTGCGCCAGTAATTGCACAGCTTGCTAAAGAAACAGGAGCTGTTGTAATTGGTGTTGTTACCATGCCTTTTGAGTCTGAAAAAGCAAGAGTTGAAAAGGCAGAATGGGGCCTTCAGGAGCTTAGAGAAGTTACAGATACATGTATTGTTCTTGACAATAACAGGCTTGTAGATATCGCAGGGCAGCTGCCAATTGAGCATGCATTTGCAGTTGCGAACGAGCTTGTTTCCACAATGATAAAAGGAATTGTTGAGACTATTACATTGCCAAGCTTAATCAACCTGGACTATGCAGACGTTTCCGCAATCATGAAGGGTGGCGGAGTAGCAGTCATAGGAATTGGAGAAGATGATTCCTCAGATCGTGTTTCTCAGTCTGTCAGGCAAGCACTTACACATCCTCTACTTGACGTGGATTACAAAGGTGCTACCGGGGCTTTGATACACATTACATGCGGACCTGACTTGAAACTTGAAGAGTTTGACGTTATCGGAAGAACTGTTTCTGAAAACCTTAGCCAAGAAGCCAATGTTATTATTGGGGCAAGGATTTCAAAGGAGTTTGCCGGCAAGGTCAGAGTTATTACTATTATGACAGGGGTTAAGAGCCCGTATGTCTTAGGAAGGCCGATTGAAGAAACTGCTGCACCTAACAAAGAAATGTCTGACCTGGGAATTGAGGTTTGGAGGTAACCAGAAGAACCAAGGTTCTTCCGTATAATCTCCTTTAAGATAGTGAAAAAGAGTTTTTTACATGCCGAGGACAAGGTCCTCGGCTTTTTCTTTTTTGATTAGTTTTATATATCTGAACCAACTTCATTTTTCATGGTGGAAAACCTGGAAAAATCTCTTTTTGATTGCGAGCCAGAAAAAATGAGCTTGGGAATAGGAGAATTGCAGAGAAACATAAATTTTTTTGAAAAGAATTATGCACATTTAAGGCAATTATATGGTGAAGAGTGGGTTGCTATTTTTAACCAAAGAGTAATATTACATGACCGAAGTTATGTAAGGGTTCTGAAATCCTTAAGAGGGCTTGGTATTAATACAGAGTCTGCTTATCGTCAATTTTTAGAGACAAAATCGAGAACACAGATGCTTCAAGAGGCAGTTCTTTCACTTCCTGTCGGGATTTAAACATTCATTTGCTTTAAGGGCTTCATTCTTTTTTCACCGTATTTGTCAAAGTAAAGAATGTTGTCTATGTCTATAGGGGATTTCCTTGCTCTGCGCTTTTCATATTCATATCCAATCGGGAAAACAGCCTCAACCTGCGCATTTTCCGGAATGGAAAGAACGCGCTTTATTTGATCTTCAACGAAATAACCTATCCAACAAGTAGAAAGTCCCAAATCCTGGATTTTTAACAAGAAGTTTTCCATTGCAGCTCCTGCCTGTTGTCTTACATACTCTTTTCCTTGGTCGCCATATGCATTTGTTGCTCTTCCGGGAACAGAACAGGCAACAACAATATACTGTGCTGTTCCACAAAAACTTTGTTGCGTGCAATTTGCAAGCTCCCTTATTTTTTCAGCATCAGAAACAAGAATGAACTTCAAAGTGTAATTGCCTCCTGCCATTGGTGCATATCTGGCTGCGTCAATTGCTTCAATGATGTTACGCCAGTCCGGCTTTTTTGAATTGAACCTCTTTACACTATGCCTTTCTTTAAGAGCTTTGTCTAATTCCATTTTAAATTGTTTCAACTCACCTGCCCATAAGGCAGATAAGTTAATGTAAAGAAGATGACATCATTTATAAGTATTGCTGGTTTTATTTATTAAAATACGAACGCTCAGGTGTAATCATCCGTGAACAGATATCAAAACCCAATAACGCCCCCGCCTAAAACTTTTTTTCCAGAATAGAGAACAATAGCCTGTCCCTGAGAGACTCCTGTAACTGGTTTGTTGAGAATTACTTTAATTTTATTATTAGAATATTTTATTTTTGATGGCAACAGCTCGCCTACTTGGCGTATTCTTGCAAGAACTCTTGTTTTATCACCTCTTTTTATTTTGGACATCAAGGAATCATTTATCAAGTGGAAATTTTTTATTAAAATTTCTCTTCTATAAAGCAGTTTATGTCCCTCCGGGGCTGCGATTATCGTGTTTGTTTTCGGGATTTTTCTTGCAACATACCATCTTCTTTGTGTGCTAGGACCCCTGTTGACATCTATACCAAACCTTGGACCGAGGCGTTGCCCTATAGTATAATAATAAATGCCATCGTGCTGACCAATTATGTCGCCTTCCGGGTCAAGAATCTTTCCCGGTTTTGGCTTAATCTTTTTTTGAAGAAACTTTTTAAGATTAACTTTTCCGATAAAACAGATTCCTGTTGTGCTTTTTCTGTTAAAATTTGGGAATTTGTTTTTTTGGGCAATTTTCCGAACTTGTTTTTTGGTTAAATTGCCGATGGGAAATAAGCTGTGTTCGAGGTCTTTTGAAGTCAATCTGTAAAGAAAATAAGACTGGTCTTTAGTTTCGTCTTTTGCCCTCAGGAGTTGATAGTTATAATTTGCCCTGCTCCCCTTCCCAAGAGAATTTTTAATGTAATTATCTCCTTTAACACCGGATTTTTTATCATTAACATTTTTTTTACCAAGTGTTTCTTTTATCCTTGCGTAATGACCTGTTGCTATGAAGTCAGCTTTGAGTTTTTTTGCGGCATGCCAGAGAAGAGGGAATTTTACCTTGTTGTTGCAATCTACATCGGGATTTGGAGTTAATCCATGAGTGTATGCTTTAAACATTTCAGCAACAACAATCTTTCTGTAAGGTTTTTCAAAATCAAGAGTTATAAGGGGTATGTTGAGCATTGAAGCAATTTTCATTGCTACTTTTCTGTCTGCAAGCCATGTGCATTGCCCTAAATCGTCTTTCGTGTCTGACCAACTTTTAATGAACGCGCCAATGACCTGAAAGCCTTGCTTTTTCAGAATAAGCGCAGCCACGCTTGAATCGACTCCGCCAGACATTGCCAAGAGGACTTTTGCATTGGGTTTCATGATCTTATTGAAGAAAGACAGTTTAAAAATAAAACGTCCGGGACAGGATTCGAACCTGTGACCCCATGGTACCTGCTCTATCATAAGTAACAGCCATGTGCTCTAACCAGCTGAGCTACCCGGACTTAATGTTTTGAAATAGAAGTCTTATTTAAAGCTTATCTCTTTTTCTTTTTTGGCTTCTTGGGTTCTTTCAGGCCAAGATCTAATATTGGTTTTACCTGGTGTTTTTCAAGGAAAGCATAAACGTTTGCGTGCTTGGAACCTTGGATTAGCATTATCATTGCTTCCTGTGCGTTTTTGATATACTCTGGCCCTCCTATAACTCCAACCTGGTTGTCTTTGAGTTCAAAATAACACTTTGTCAGTTCATTTAATGTTCTCAGAGATTTCCCTTTTGTTCCGATAATTCTTGCCCTTATTGTTGCAAGATCTTTCTTTTTTGTATAGTCTTTTATATTTAAGGTTTCAAATAGATTATCTTCATTTTTTGCTAAAAGAGCAATAGCAAACGGAAAACCGAAATCCAGGGCAACAATGACCTTTTCGGCAAAGTATTCATCTTCCGGCAAGCCATTAATTGTTATTTCTTTGCCTCTGTTTGTTATTTTTACTCTAAGGGCTTTTTCGAGCCTTTCCCTGTTTTTTGTTATCCTTTGAATTTTCTCACAGATAAAAGTTTCCATTTTTATAGTTTTATAATGTTTTTTTTATTTAAAATTTTAATGTATGCTAATACCTTACGGATTTAGTTAAGGTCATCGTTTGTCAACCCGTTTTTTGCATAATATTAGTTATCTTAAATAATTCATTTTTTAGACAGCGAGATGCATGAGCTTAAAATTCAAGCGTGTCTTTTTTTAGATAGCCTTTGCTTTTTAACCATTCAATCTGATTTGGCCGGTATTTGAATATAACATCACCCTTGTTTTTGTCGAGCTCCCATGGTTCAATGATTACAACATCGCCCGGGCGCAACCATAATCCTCTTTTCAGTCTTCCCGGAACGCGGCAATTTCTTGTCTTTCCATCGAGGCAATTGACAAGCATCTTGTTTCCACCAAGCCTCTGTTCAATAATACCTATGACTTCTTCTCCGCGCGGCAGCCTGACTCTGACAATAAATTCTTCTTGCTGTTTTTGATTTTCCATTTTGTGCTTTTTTTCCATTTATATTAAGACTAAAAAGAATCGGTTTATAAACTTATAACAAAACTAACGCAAACGGAATACTCTTGATAGAACCCACAGCATCTTTTTCTATTATTCCTGCCTTAAGGGCTGCTGCAATAGTCTTTTTTCCGGCAATGTTAAATGTGGAATCTTCCCTGGCAAAGCGTTTCATGATTTCAATTGCTTTTTCCTCAGACACTAATTCGCCTTTGTAAAAATTTTCTTTGAGATCCAACTGTTTTACAATTTCTTTTCTGGTATCAGACTGTTCTTCAAATTTTTTTCCAAGAATTTCTTTGTCACAAGCAGCAATAACATCCCTGTATGATTTTATTATGTTTAGGCTTATCATTTCATTGTTAAAAAGGAAATTACTTATTAATTTATGTTACTCTTGCAAACGGGCATAAATCTTTAATCAATTATCAAAACTCCGCTTACATAATCCGCTGAAATTCTTATTGAAAAATTAAAATGCTTTCTTAGCGCCTTGTTGGATTGCCTTTTCAGCATTGTCTTTGGACATCATTGCGCTCATCTTTGTTCCACACACAGCACATGTGCCTTGAGCCATGTATCCTCCACGGACAGTCTGCTTAACAACAGGACCATTCATTTGCCTGCCTTTCACTTTGCATTTAACACAGTATCCTTCTACCATAATATATTTTTCCTCCTTAAATCCTTAGGAAAAAATGATTTTTAAAGATTGTTATTGGAGATTTTTACAGCAATCAGATTTTGCTTCTTACGCTGTGGCGTGCCCCACATGCAGAGCATTTGATGAAAGTTATTCTGCCCTCCCTGAAAATTTCTGTGTCAGGCTTTTTGCATTCCCTGCATATGACAAATTCACGGGCATATTCCTCAACTTTTTGATTTATTCTTGAGCTTGGAATTTTTATGTTTAAGATAAGCCTGTCACCATCCCTTTGGCCAGCAGCAGCAAGTTCTTTCAGGAGAAACTTTTGAAGATGCTCTGGCTTGCGTCTGAATGTAGAGGCGATTTGTGCGAAATTTGTTATTATTGTTTTCTTCCCTTCAAAATGCCCTTCTACTTTAGGAATTTCAAATCTTTCTCCGTTAGGGATATCTGTCTTCTTTATCTTTCCGTAAGCTTCGTCCAATAATTGTTCGTAGGTTTCCATAATAAGACACATTTGCTAAGCTTTATAAATCTTTTAACCCTCGTGCTTTTGATGAAAATAAAAGATGTCATTTTGGGTATAGCAATAATAATCTTGACAATTTTTGTTGCTGTTTATGGGATAAGCACATTATTTCCAAAACCAAGCTATGATGATTACTGCCAGAATAATTATATAACAACAAAGCCATATCAGGATAGAAGCGTTTGCCCTGCTGTTTGTGTTCCTATGTATACTATAGTCAGAAACGCGTGTGTTTATGATTATTGCGGCTCTGGCTGCGGACCTGATGAGATAAATACTTTTGCAAATCAAAGCACCTGTGAACAAGCTCTTGTTGACCTGCAATGCTGGGAAAGATATGATGATGCATTGAAAGAAAGATCAAGAAAAGTATTCTTCCTTGCATTGCCGCTTGGAGTTGCTATAATCGCCCTTGGCGCTTTCTTCTTCGGTCTTGAAGCCGTCGGCGCCGGCTTGATGGGCGGCGGAGTTGGAACCTTGCTTTATGGTTCTGGTGCTTACTGGCCCTATACTGAAAATTGGCTGCGCTTTCTTTTATCACTTGCAGGATTAGTTTTATTAATCTGGTTTGCATATTTTTGGAATAAAAAGGCAAAGCATGTCAAAAAATAAAAAAGAAGAAAAAGATAATGGCAAAAAAAAGAAAATTTAGCAGTAAGGAGACGAGACTATTAATTGGAATTGTCCTTGTGCTGATAGGAGTCATAGGAATCAGCAACATTCTCTCTTTATTGCTCATCGCAGCTGGCGGATACCTTATCTATGAAGGCCTGAAGAAGAGTTGATTTTTATCTGTTCAACACAATGTTAAGAAAGAATCAAAAGCTCTTTCTAATCCCGGAATCATATTAAAATTTTTGTATTCTTTTGGGTTTATCCACTCGTACTGATCATGATCGCTGCTTAATATTATTCTATTGGAATCTGATAAGCATCCAAAAAATATTCCTATTACTTGTCATTTTTCTCCATTAACTTGTGGTCTCCATTCGTCAACATGGAATGGTCTTCCAATTCTCACTTCTAAACCAGTTTCTTCTTTTATCTCTCTTAATAAACTTTCATCCCATCTTTGACCGGGTACAATTCTCCCGCCGGGCACATCATATCTTCCAGAATTGGTTCCGTCTTGATATTGGGGAGATTCTCTTAAAATCAATATTTTTCCCTCATAAGAGATAAATGCTTTGGTTGCAGTAAATATTTTGTCTATCATCTCAAAAGGGGGTAAAAGAGGGAAACAGTTTTGTGTTTCAGCCGAGCCACCGGATTTTTCCAGGGCGGGGCTCAAAAACTATCCCCTCTTCCAAAAGTTTTTGGATTTCTTTGTTGATTATTCCCGGAGAAAATTCACTCAAATTTGAAGTCAGAATTTCTGTTTCAATTCCGCCGTCGGATTCAGCAGATTTTATCATGTCAAGAATCCTGTCTTTGATTGCGATCATCTGCTCTCTTTCCATTGACTGGTTGCCCGGCTGGGAGACCGCGCGATCTTTTTCTGTTTCAAGTTTTCTTATTAAAAGATACTTAGTATCCATCTCGCGGATAACTTCGGGAGAAAGATAAAGTTCATCGTTCCAGTGGCGCAAAACACCAATAGCAACAACTGTCTGACCCTGGAAAAAATTTTTATACTTTTCTGTATCGTCCCCAAAAACCTTGATTCTTATTTGCCCTGAGCCGTCATCCACGGTCAGAGAGATGTATTTTGTTTCCCCCATGCTTTCATACTTGTCGACAATGTTTCCTATGATGTTAACGCGAACTATTTTTTTATCTCCTAACTCAAGAAAGGCAAATCTTTCCGCATCTCCAACACTGGTTGTTATTGGCTTGCCTATAAGAATATCTCCTATCCTGAATTTATATGCAGTATGCCTTTTGAATTGTTGTTCTTCTGCCATCTTCATTAATGATTAGTCATAATTTAATATAAACTTAAGTTTAATGCCTGTTCTGTTATTATTAACATGCCCTCCTCTTGACATTTTTAAGCTAAATGATTTTGACATTTTTAATGATTACGTCCTTCCAATATAACCTTTTCTTGGCCGGAAAACAACTCCAGAAATGTCCAGCTTTGTGATTGCCTCTTCAATCTCATCTTTTGTTAGCTTGCCTTCGAGTTCTTTTTCGATTTCTTCTACAGGAATCATTTTTCCCATTCTGCTTTCAAGCTGGATAATCGTGTCCCTTACTGTGAATACCTTGTTTCTTTGCGAGGCAGCCATTCCTCCTGTTCCCCTATCAATGTCAAAAGTTTTTGATTCATAATCATATCCCACCTGCATAAGATAGTATTTCATTATCTCTATTGCTCTTTTCGAATCTTCAGGATCGACGGTCTCGCTTAAGCGCATTTTGGCGCTGGCTTCAGACATTCTTATCAAGGCCTGCAATTGTCTTGCTGAGATTGGAATCGGGCGAACAGCGCCTTCTGAGGAAATGGGCATGTTTCGCAATTCGACATAAAATTTTTTTATTTCCTCAACAGCCTCATCTGTTAATACTGGCTTTATTCGTTGTTTGGCATATGCAACATACTTCCTCAAAAGGTCCTTTGGTATTAACATTTCTTCACCAATCTTTTGATGCTCATAAAGAACATGGGTTGCAATCAATTCGTCTTTTTCTCGGTTTGGCAGATCTCTCAACGGAAAAATAACATCAAACCTGTTTATTAGTGTCGGTGGGAGGTCAATTTGTTGTGCTATGGATTGATATGGGTCAAAACGGCCGAATTTAGGGTTTGCTGCTGCAAGGACAGAAGTTTCTGCGCGCAATGTGGCCTGTACATTAGCCTTTGAGACTGTTATGGTGTTGTGAAGAATTGCTGCCTGAGATACAAACGCGTGATTAGGTTCTATTGTTATGTCATAAACCCAATTCTCACTGTCATTTTCAATTATTTCTATGCCTGAAACATGTTCCCAGCCAATGTCTTGAGTAAACTGCCTTATGAAATCTTTGTTTCCTTTTTTCTTTATTTGCGGCAGCAAATTTCTCAGAAAACTTTTTGAAAAACAAAATGTATTTTTCCTTTTTTCATGATCATAAATCAATCCATATTGCTTGTATTTTCCTACTTTTTCTATGTTCTCTTCTTTGATAATCGAGATTATCCTGTCGTTAAACTCTAAAGGTATAACATCTTTTATCTGCCTTTTTATTGTTTTTTCACTAAGATATCTTTCGACGATAGCGTTTTTTTCTTCAGTTACGAATTTTATACTGTCTTGGAATGATTCTACATTCTCATATCCTGTGACTCCCACTCTAAAATATTCTCTATCTCTGGTTATTGAACTTCTTACGCCGAAACGGAGTAATAAATCCTGAATTTGCTCTACAAGCCTATGACTTTTACTTTTATATCCTATCCTTATTGTTCTTTCTTTTTTAGATACATAACCGTCTCCTTCAAATAAAGAGGAAAGCATTCGGGCTATATCTTCTCTTTTTCCTTTCATTGCCCAAGAAGGAATCTCTTTCTCTCCTGCTGTTTTTAATGCTTCAGGAGATGTTTTTTTAAAAAAGTCAGCAAGTTCTGTTGAAGTATACCTATACATCCAGCGAACGCCATTTTCATCAATTTTTGCCTGTTTATATGGAGAAAGGCCAAAAACTGATTTCATAAGAACCCCAAATTCGTTAAGTAATCTTTTATCCTTATTAGTAAAGTTAATGCCGATGATTTTTTTCCTATTAATCTCTTTCGAGCCCTCTGATATCAAGTATCCTAAGATTTTGAATAATTCTGGTCCGTTTCTTTTAGGAGTTTTTATGTGTATAGCAGCTCTTTTATTATAAGAATTAATGTCAAAATATTGTTCCTTCCCATTTATCGGAACTTGCAAGGGTATTGGGACAGGATCTCCAATTTTTATTTCATCTGCTCTCCTGGTTATTATTGTTCCATTTTCTGCAATAAATACAGGGTGTTCTGGAGTTACTGTTATCTCTCTTCCATGTGAAAATTTTATTTTTATGAATTTATCGAACGCTTTATGCTTGCTTACTCTGGCAGCTTTTGTTTTGTAGACATCTGTAAAATCGGTTGTTAAAACTCCAAGTTCACCACACGGAAGGATAAGGCAATCTTTGCCCTCTATTACTTTGCCTTTATTTTGTTCCATCAATTTTTCCACCAATTCACCTATTTTTGCCTCGCTTCCATCTGCTAAAGTTATGATAGTGTCGTGATGATAACATTGCTGCTCCATTGCTTCGTGCATGGCGCTCCTGTCATTAGGGTCCATTTTTTCAAGCTCGTCAATGCAGACAAGCCCTTTATTTGCAAGAACCATTGCTCCTGCCTCCAGAGACCAGCCACGGAGATATTCATCTCTGACAACTGTTGCTGTAAGACCTGCACCGGAATTGTGGCAGAGTATTCCGCCAAAGCCGGCTATAAAGTTTTCATCGGGAGTTGAAACATCATAAACAAAGTCGTTTGTTGAATTAATCTCTTCTATTTTTTTAATTTTTATAAATGCAATATCACTTTTCAATAATTTTTTAAGATTTATTAACCCTTCACAGACTTTTTTACCTTCTTCTGTAAGAGATATTTGAATTTCTCTTCCCATCTTCTTTTTATGAAAGATATCTTTGTGTTTCGAGAAATATTCAATGGATTTCTCTCCAAACATCTTCCTAAGGTCTTTCCCAAATATTTTTTGTTTATTATGAATAACAGAAATTCTTTCAAAAAGCATTCTATTGTCAATCTTTTCTAAGTTTATTCTGTTATAATCTTGTTTAAATTTTCTTTTAAAAAATCTCCTTAGGGTAGGATGCAAACAATTTAAAGGAAAATTTAATCTCATATTCATAAATATTTTATTCTTTTTTGGAGAAAGGATGTCAAATCTTGTTCCTTTACTTGTTATTTTTCTTCCGTCTTTTAATATAGCCATCAGGTTTACTTTTCTTTCTAGACACGAAGCTATAACCTTATCTTGCAATTTCATATATAATAATTCTGACATTAACCTTTCTGACATGGTAACTCCAGCATCACCTAAAATATAACTATCAAAAAATGATTGTCTAGCATTTGTATGGGAATTCATTATTATTTCTGGAACCCCCTTTTCTGTCGCTCTTTTATGTGCAATATTTCCGAGCCAGGAACACATTTTTGTATATGGTTCTTTTCCATAGATAGTTACTCTAATTGAATTTTCTCCATGTTTTGAGATTTTTGCTTCTTTATTCAGAAATTTTTCCGAAATATAATTTATTTCAGAAGCTATGTCTGTTTCATTTTTATTTAAAGTAAATTGAATTTTGTAGCTTCCATAATTATTATATAAATGACCTTCTGCTATAAAATATCCTAAGAACTTTGCTACATCTTCTGGCAGTTCAGAATTATTTGTTGGTATGGTCTTTGGGATGACCACATAATCCCCCTCTTTTAATTCTTGAGAAGGCTTACATTTTATTGCTCCCTCTTCTATACAAAATATGCTGTGATCTTTTGTTACTCTTATTTTTCTTCCTGTTTCCAGAGAAAAAGATAATAATTTATCCTTATTTTTATGCCTGAATATTGCCCTTAGGGGTTTCCACACGAGTTTTAGTGTATCTAGTTCAAGTGATAAAGCTTCTATTTCTTCATCGCAAGGCAAAAATCCAGAGGATCCATTCTTGTAATAATTATCTACAAATTCCCCAATTTTTACAAATTTTTGTTTTCCCTCTTTTCTTATAAGTAAGGGTTCATTATAATCTAAAGATGCACTTTTGCCAACAACATATCTTCCTTTCGGAGAAATTCCGGACATGAATACGAGCGTGGCGCTTTTGGCTACACCAGGATCACCTATAAGAAGGATATGGAAATCGCCCCTGCTCTTCTGTCCGTCTGCATGGACTTTTTTAACTCCGCCGAAAAGTTGAAGAATAAGGCAGCGTTTTATTTCATCATATCCCCAGACGCTCGGAATCATGCTTCTTGTCAGCTTTTCAAAAACTTTCGGATCTTGGGATAATTCTAGAATTTGCCTTTCGTCTTCATCGTTGATATTTAGCTCTTCAAAAGTTTCTTCAAGCGGGATGACGTTATTTGCTTCAAGAGCGAGTTCAAATCTTGTTGACAAGCCGCCAGATTGCAACGGCACAGGAACTTCCTTTAAAACACCAATTATCTTAACACGGCTGCCCGGCGTTGTTTTTTCCTCCATTAACGGCTCGACAAGATCTTCTTTAAGGAATATATTCATTCTCTTCGGCTGTTCTCCGCCTGTAAGAGATTCAGGAGCTTCTTCAATAACAAGTCTTTGAGTATCGACCATTTCCTTGCTTATTAATTTGAAACCGCCCCTGCGGCCGCAGGAACAACGAGATGGCTCCCTGAACTTTTTTTCAATTTGCAGGACAGAAAGAACAGTTCCGCAGCTCGGACATTCGAATTTTGCATTTACAACCTGTGGGCGGACATCGCTTGCCTGCCTAATAATGCCTTCAACAACAATCAATTCATTGATGTTCTTTGAACGGATATTTCTTACTTTTATTTCGTGGCTCTTTGAAAGATTTGAAAGTCGAACTCTTGCACTGGTAATCAGCCCGGATTCTTCAATTGCGATTTCGAGGATTCTTAGGTTTTCCTCAGGGTTTGCAAGAATCTCTTCAGCGAGTTTGTTGGAATATTCAGCCAGTTTTGCAAAATCAACAAAGATTGCATTTTTCCCCTTTCTAAGAGATTCGCCAAGCTCTTTTTTGTAGAAATCAAAGAAGCCTTTTGCTTCAATCATCAAGTCCTCATTTTTAGATTTTGACAGCTGAGCATCTTCCATAAAAAAAGGAACAGGCAAGTTCTTTATTAAGTTTATTGTAAAAAAATGATATTTTTACCCTGCTACATTGCTTGTGGAAAATAACGTTTTTTAGAATTGGAGATTATTTTTGAGGGACTAAACCCTTGTTGGTGTTATTTTCACCTGCCCATCCCAGACAATAATTTTTAATGTGGGAATCCGGTGATGATTAGCCTTTATATTGAAGTTTAAGCGAAAGAGACCCTCTTGGGCGAGTGAGCGAATAATGTTATCACTTCTCGTAATTCTTTAGAACAGCCTTCACGTTTTTGAGAAGCTGGGCCATGGAGAACTCAAGCTGCTGCTTGTTTTTTGTTCCTGTGCATACAAGCTTCCCATTGCTGAACAACAAAAAGGTCGCGTTTGGCTCTCCAAGCTTATAGACAAGACCTGGAAACTGCTCTGGCTCATATTCTGTATTTTCCATCTCCAAAGCAAGGAAGTTAAGATTAAGCTTAAGGTTTATGGTTCCTGAAGCAACAATGTTCTGGACAGTAATTTTTGGCTTTGTGGTTATCTTGACATTGATTTTTTTTAATTGTTTTATAACTGCCTGTATTACTTTCTTAACCTGCCCAATTGATTTTGTTCCCGTGCAGACAAGATTCCCAGAAGAGAAGACAAGAACAGCTGATTTTGGCTCCTTAACACGAAGAACCAGGCCGGGAAAAGTTTCTGGATTGTACTCTGTATTTGGCTGTGTTCTTGCAAGTTTTGTGAGGGGAATAGGTTTTTCAAGAGAAGTCGTGGCAACAATGTTCTGTATCTTGTATGTAGATGTCATTTTTTAGCTTAAAATGCTTTATAAATAACAGAAGAGGGGCTTTATAAAGGTTTATAAATGAAATTTAAAAAACCTTTATTGAAATATATAAATTTTTATTAAGCTGGTGTTTTTGTCCTTTAGTATGATGTATGGTGTGATGTCTTATTTACATGTAAATGGACATGTTTTGGTGGTGAAGAAATCAAAAAAGAAAGGCGACCCAAATTCCGGTCTTTATACATTACCCGGAGGAAAATTAGAAGATGATGAAAGAGGAATGAATCTTCAAGGTAGATTAGAAGCAGCAATAAGAGAAACGAGACAAGAAACTGGTTGAACTTTAATTAAGCCTATTTTAAGAGGAGTAATTTTATTTGATAATGAAGGAAGAGTTTTTGATAACTGGCCTAATCCTCCTGATTATTTTGTGTACATTTTTATTGCTCAACAATATGCTGGTGAACTTATAGATAAAGGAGATGAAAGAGAAACACCTTTATGGATTCCAGAACAAGGGATTCTTCACCTTCCCAAAAATCCAGGGGATATTAAAATATATGAATGGTTAAAAGATTCAAGATATTTTATGGGTGTTATCAGACATAATGAAAGAGAATTAGATGAAGCAAACACTTTTGTTGATTACTTTTGATTAGCCATACCTAAAATTCCTTTTCTGGCCCCTGAAATCTTTTTATCAAGGAGAAATTTTGAATTTAAAGGGCAAATTCAATTTAATATCATTAAGAGATTTAGTTCTTTTTCTAAAGTTAAGTATACCAAGACCAACAACCTCATTACTGCCTTCTTTTTTAAGTAAGGTAATATCATCACCCATTTCTTCTCCATATGTTGGACTTGAGCCCTCTATAAAAATTTCCAAATAATCCCCTTCTTCATCATAGTAAATATTCATCTTGCCTTCCATTTTAGATTATACTTCTTACAAAATACGCTGAAATAACAAACCCCTTTCCGTTTAAATATTTAACTATAACCTTCATATGTTGCTTCCTTTTCTTGTTATATTTGTAGTAATTTGCCTTTGTATTGTCATTAACACTATTGATAATTTTATTTGGACTGATTAAGACATCTTTAATAGATTCAAGATAGTTTGTCATATAAGAATGCGGTGAGGTTGGAGAAGTTATATGCTTCCATCTTTCTCTTGTTAGATAAATTTTTCTTTTATTTTTATCAATTATTTCAAAAATATGAATCATTCTAGCCATACCTAAAATTCCTTTTCTGGCCCTTGAAATCTTTTTCAACTTCATCTAATGTTGAGGCATCGCTTGGCGATTTGTCTGGGCGGAGTGCAGTAAAGCGGGGAAATCTTAAGGCAAATCCTGAATTATAATTCGGAGAGTGCTGAATTTCCTGATAGGTAACAGCCACGACGATTTTCGGTTTGATTGTTACAGACTTGCCATGTTCTTCTAAGAAATAAGGCCTTAGCTTTTCTGTCAGCTCGTGGAAAGACATCTCGCTTGAAGATTCCTCTGTTGCCTTTTCCTTTATTCCTGTGCCGACTTTTCCTATCTCCAAGAACTTTCCTGTCTTTTTGTCAAGGCATGAAAGAATGAAACTGCTTAGCCAACCGGAACGTTTTCCTGTTCCATATTCAGCGCCAGTTATAACAAGATCTAGGTCTCTCGTTTCCGGTTTTATTTTCAGCATATGGCCGACACGCCTTCCTGGCTGGTAAATTGCCTTGAGATTCTTGAACATGGCACCTTCTTGATTTTCTCTTAAGGCTTGTTTGTAGAATTTTTCTGCTTCTGCCTCACTGCTTGTGATAATATGCTTTGCATGAATTATCTTGTAAGGGTGGTTCTTTATTATCTTTTTTATTAATTTTGTTCTGATTTCAAAAGGTTCATTAAGAAGAGATTTTCCGTTATAATATAAAATATCAAAGACATTGATTTCAACAGGCAGCTCTTTCTGCAGCTTTTCAATATTGTATTTTCTTCTTATTCTCTGGCTGATTTCCTGGAATGGCTTGTATTCTTTTGTTTTTTTGTCAAAACCCACGGCTTCTGAATCGAGAATGAATGAATTTCCTTTAACATGATTGGAGACATAGGCAACAACTTCAGGAAATTGTTTTGTGACATTTTCAAGCCTTCTTGTGAAGAGAATTACATTGTTTCCTTTCTTATGGATGAGCATCCTGAAGCCATCATATTTAAATTCTACAGCACAGGGTTTTCCAACAGCTTTCATTGCTTCTGCAATTGTCTTTGCTTTTTGGGCAAGCATGACTTTGATTGGTTTGCCTATCTCAAGGTGAAGCTTTCCGAGCTCGTGCATTTTTCCTTTTCTTACCATATCAAAAACAGCAGCAAGATCATTTGCCTTATCTATTGCTTCCTGGACCTGCTTTGCAGCACCGGAATCCCCTGAAAAGAATGCAGAAGCCAGCGCCTCTCTTACTGTGCTTTCCTTGATTCCAATTCTTAAATCAGCGAGAAGAGTTCTTATAAGATATTTTGCTTCAACAGGAGAAGCAGAAGAAAGAAGCTCTGTTATTAAGGACAGTTTTTTCCCAACAGTGCCTTTGCCTTCTAGTGCAGGAAGTTTTCTTAGATTTTCAAGAACTTTTTCTGTTGTTAAAATATGACTGCTAAGAGTTGATTGTTTTTTCCTTTTGGTTAGCTCTTCAGCGACTTTTCCTAAATCTCCAATTGTTTTCCATTCATGGACAACGTGTTTCTCCTCTGAACCAGTGGCTTTTGCGATTGCTTTCATTGCCAGCTGGGTTGAAATTCCTATCCTGCGTTCATCATATTCTGGGTAAATGTCGCCGAGAAGAAGATAAAGGATATCTCTGTCTTTTTCCCCAAGGTCTTTGAGGAATTTTTTAAGCATGGCAATCTTTTCCAGTCTTTTCGTTGTGGAAGACGCCTGTTCATAGAATTCTGCCAGTTCTTTATACTTCATTTTCTATTTCTGTACCTCTTTTGTTTTGTTAAATCATAAATAGCAACAATTACGAAGGTAATTTGTAGTATTATAAAAATGATATCCTCAATATAAAAGCTATATAATATTAAGGCTAAACCCCCAAAAATATAAATTATATCTCTCGCTTTTCTGCCTCTATTTTTTATTAAAACTCCTGTTATGATTAATATTAGCCCGACCATTCCTAATATATAGAAAAAGTTCATCGCCATCATCTTTCTAAGAATCAGATATTTTTAAGTTTGCTTATCTCAAGCCGCGTGACTTCTTTGCTGCACTTGTCAGACCCCTAAAAACCCTGCCCTGATTTTCCGGCTTTATTATCCAATTTATCGTTTTGTCTGACCTTATTTCCGGCCTTTCAGGATCAACAAGAATTACTTCAAAGAAATAATTTATTCCGTCTTTGCCTATTTGGTAGGAATTAAGAACCTCGAGATTTCTGAATTTTCTTGCTGCTCTCTGCTCTGCAATCCATTTATAGTTCATAACTAGATTTTTCCGAGAATGAAGACGTTTGCTTCTTCTCCTTTTGTTTGGTCTTGGCCTTCTGTGACCACCTCGCATGATTCTTACGCGGACAACAACAAAACCCTTTTTTGCCTTGTAACCAAGAGCCCTTGCCCTGTCTAATCTCAATGGTTTTTCCACTTTTGTAAATACCGGGCTTTTACGCCAAGCAACCATTCTTTCTCTAAGAATTTTCTTTTCTGGCTTTTTCCAAGCCTGTTGCAGATAGTGGTACATTCCTTTTGTCATGACTTATCAAGAAAAAATTGGTTTTTAAAACTTGTTGAATGAACTGCTTTACTTTTTACGCATCTTTTTCCAGAAATAAATTGCATAAAAATTGATCAGAGAATACATCACAAAAAGAAAAGTCAGACCCCATAATTTGCTTGTTATTCCAACATATACCCATAAAATATTTGAAATTACCCAAACTACAAAACCCTCAATTCTTTTTCGGGCTACTAAAAAGTTTCCCAATAAACTTAGAGGCACTGCAATCCACCCTATCCATACTATTTTATTATTAATGAGCCCGCTCAGATTTGAACTGAGGACTTCTGCCTTGCTGATTCTTTTTAAAATATCAGAGCAGCGTTCTACCAGGCTGAACTACGGGCTCATTTAAATTTACATAAAAAAGAAGAATTAATTGCTTTTATAAGTTTTCTTATTCTTTTGAATCAAGCTCTAAAGTAAGAATTCCCCGAGAAAGATCATATTTGTTTATTGGAAGGTTTATCGGAATAACCTTATAAAATACCTTCTTACCTGCAAAAGCTTTTATCTCTATGCTGTTCTCAAGTTGGATTATAGAAAGATCTTTTATTGTTTTGACTCCGGGAAGCCTTATTTCATAAACAACCTTGTTTGAAAGCCTTCTTATGGTTGTTTCAGGTTCTTTTTTTGGCAAGCCAGTAAATTTTCCAGAATCAGAAACAGGAAGTGAAACAGACGCGCTTTTTATTTCCTGCTCTTTTTTCTTGAATTCCGGGACATTTCCAAAACTACTAACTTTTATTTCAGGGGGCCTGTTACCTGATGTGCTTATAGATATGCTTATTCCCCCGCTCTTTTTCTGGAATTTTGGCTTTGATTCTTTTGTTTGCCTGTTAAGCTCTTTCATCTGACTATTGAGACCCTTTACAAGAGAATTGAAAAGAGCATTAAATCCAAGTGGCATTCTTACTTCTTCAGGCTCAAAAACATCGTTTTTACCAAGAAGCCCCCAGTTTTCTTCTTCGAATTCATTCTCTTCTTTTAGGGGAATTCTGCAGTATGGGCAATAGTTGTAACCATCATTCACTTTTTCCCCGCAATTATCGCATCGTTTTTTTCCGAACATAATATGTTTTGAGATGTTTTTCTTTAAATAGTTTTCTGATATCTCTTATATATGATGCGGCTTGCGGGAATCGAACCCGCATTCCGAGATTGGGAATCTCGTGTTCTACCACTAAACTAAAGCCGCTTATTTATTTTATAATATATTCTCTATTTGATAAATTCTTATATATTCTGAAAGAGTGTTGTTTTAATGATATCTCGGCAAGTCAGATACAATATGGAAATAGACACGGCAGAACAAATGAGAATGAGATACAGGTGGATTTTTGCGATAGTGAACTCTGCAACAGAAGAGAGGAGAATTAGGGGGAGAATCTTGGAGCAGATGGCTCCTTCTTTCGAATTCGTAGAATTAATGGATTATATAATCCCAAAATCGAGGGGGCTTCATTGCACTATTTTTTCTTTTTCTAGCGAGCAGTCAAGAATAGAAAATCCCCTGGACATATACGCAAACCTGAGTAGATTTAGGCGCGATAGAAGCCTTGTCGAAATGGCAGAAGAAGGTTTAATCCATTATGCTGAGAGGCTTGTCGCATAAGTTAACTTTTTATAGATATTTCTTATAAATAACTCATTATTATTTAAAAATTGTTACTATTGTTTAAGCTTCCCGCAAGAAATCCACATACTTTAGTTAGTGGATGAATTGCGTATATTTTTATTTCTAAATTTATTTGATTATGAATGGGCTAGTTTCTAGCCCATTGAAACTACAACAATAGCTGTA
>Ga0326597_10002667_pt1 | contig 26439 bp, 23 predicted proteins | sample RVTome_12_FD_203789 | JGI IMG/M metagenome (GOLD analysis project Ga0326597, IMG submission 203789) | Soil microbial communities from uranium-contaminated site in the Upper Colorado River Basin, Wyoming, United States - RVT100D185 | ecosystem: Environmental > Terrestrial > Soil > Contaminated >... | reverse complement strand
AATGATAGCGTTCGCGGACTTTCCAACGATATCAATCCACTTTTCCTCGCTCAGTGCTGCCTGATCGGGCACATAACTGAAGGAGTGAAGTTCTAGCTGTGGGTTGAGATAGCGAATACCCGCGACAATGGCGGATGAATCAATGCCCCCGGAAAGAGCTGAACCTACCGGCACATCGCTTCGTAAATGCAGTTGCAGGCTTTCCAAAAAAAGATCACGCAGCCGCATGGCAGCCTCATCGAACGAGAGTTCAGCCTTCTGGCTTAGATCGATCGACCAGTAACGAAACGGTTGAGTAGTTCTCGGAGAGTCCAGAGAGACCTCCATAAAGTGGGCGCTTGGGAGCTGCCTGATATCGGCGAACATTGTTTCCATGCCGTGATCGGTTATCCCAAAGCGCAAAAAGTCATAGATACGCTGCGGATTGACTTTGCGGCTTATGCCGGGCAATTCAAGCAGCGGCGGTATCTCGGAGGCGAAGGCAAAGCCGCCCTGCCAGTGCGCGTAGTAAAGCGGCTTGATGCCAAAGAAGTCCCTTGCCAGAAAGATTTGTCGCCGTTCAACATCTAAGATGGCAAAGGCGAACATGCCAACGAAACGGTTCAAAGCTTCACGACTCCACTCTGCGTAGGCAGTCAATAACACCTCGGTGTCTGACTGAGATCTGAACTGGTGCCCCAGTTGCTCAAGCTCTACGCGAAGCTCTTGATAATTATAAATTTCTCCATTGAAAACAATAAAATATCTACCGTCCGGAGTGCCCATAGGCTGCCATCCGGTTTCCGTCAAATCCAATATTGATAGACGACGATGGATGAGCACAACATCTGCGAGCACATCGTCAGTAACGTCGCGGTTCAATCTAACGGAGCCGTTCTTTAAATAAAGCCAACCGAAATCGTCAGGCCCTCGATGCGCGAGCGTTCTTGAGAAGGCCTTGATTTGCTCGGCCCTGACAATAGCAGACGGCATCATGATTAAACCAGCAATTCCACACATGGCAGTTGTAACTTTCTATCTCAAGTGAAAACTTTAAGAGTTTCCGTTGCTTCTACGGATGCCTCGGTCCAGTCACCAATCTCGTTGCAAAACAGGTACAGTTTTGCTTTTCCAAAGCCGAGTCGCAATACTGGCCCTCGTTTCCACAATTCCCTGACGTAAGACGTGATCGAGATTCTTGACGATGTTTTCCCACGCGTAGTTCTCTAGATGCTTTGCCTGAGGAAAGCGGCCATGCATGCCATCCTGGAGGAATTTGACTATTCCCTCAATGTTGTCTCCTCCAAATATACCGGCTAACCCTGCGCTCTTAATGATAGCTTCGACGTCGCTTTTAGGAGGAGCAATTAAGAGGATCGGAACTCTAAGTCCGAGTGCTTCGAATATTTTAGCTGTCACAATGCCCGAGTCCTCTAGCGTTCGTTCCTTTTTAACCGAGGTGATAACCACAGCCACATCGGCTCCACGAATAGCAGAGAGGGTTTCAGAACGTGATACCCATCCGTGCAGAACAACTCGTTTCACTAGACCGAAACGGCTGGCCTCCTCCTGAACGTGATCGCCGTGAGGCCCATAGTAATGAAACCTCCAGTCGCGAGCCTTTGTCATTGGGCATTCATCGAGGAGCTTTAATGCATGCATGACGGGCGTGATTACCCGTTTGGGAGGATAGAAGGTCCCCGCGTAAACCATTGCGAAATGACCGAAATGGTAGGGCTGAATGCTCTGCATTTCCTCGCGATCATAACCGTTCGGGATAACATGGAGCTTCGAGCCGAGACAAAAACGACGATCGAGACTTTCAGCCAGGGAGTGAGAAACCATGGTTACGGCCCTACTGCCCGCCAGTAGGCGACGTTCCTCGTCAATAGTAGAGTTGCGCGTCGATCTTGCAACATGAGGGTTCTGTGTCCAGGAATCACGGTAATCCAACACGTACGGACACCGAAACCGGTCAGCCAGATGCTTAGCTAATCGAAAGGAAGAGAAAGGCGTTCCTGTAGCTAAAACTAAGTCCACCTCCTGTGCCGCAATTATAGCACACGAATTCTCGACCTCTTTGTTCCAGCCTATTTCCTTTTCGATAAAGCAATAGCGCGCTATCGAACGGCACAATCCGCCTGCGAACCAACCAAGGTTTCTATTCCAGCAATTCAGGTGGTCCGGTGATAGAACACGCCATCGATGGCCGGTTAAAATCCTCCCGATTCCTTCCCGCCTTAATTCCGCACTTATCCTCTCGGGCCTCTCAGGGCGCCGCCAGAGAGAAGGATGAGGTGTAACTACGGTGACCTTCCATCCGCACCTTGCAAGATATTTCGCGATGTTCCAACTTCGTACCGATCCACTGGTATTAACGGGTGGAAAACGGTAGGCAAGAAACAGTAACTTAGGTTGATTTGACATATCACCGCGGAATGGAATTCGGGTTGCCGAATGTCGAGGTTGAAAGCCGATCTCGGCCCATTGCGGCGACCGAACGTAGCTATTATCTAGTCGTTTGAAGTTTGTGCCTGCCGCGATGATTGCTGAAGAAGTTGCGCCAGTCGCCGTCGTTCAGTTAAGCCTTTCAGGTATGCGAGGGGATCGGTGTAGGAGCGAAACTGTATCGGCCGGAATGGCTGAACCGTGCTTATGGTCCACTCTTTGGGCGGCAAGTTAGTCAGGAGATGATAGTGCTTTGCTGTCATCTGCCAAAATTCTTCTGCCTTTGCCTCGGTTCCATAAAACCGAGCAGCATATCGCCACTTCCTCTCAGCGCGGCAGGTACTGCCATACTGAGTCGTGTAGGCATGGAGAACGAGAGAGCTTGTTTTACTGACATTGGAGGTGTCTACTACGACATTGGTTAGCACGGGAGTGAGAGGAATCTGGACTTCATAAATGCGGACTAAAGGAGAGTGCAAGTCTCCATTGAAGTCGGAAAGAAGTGAAGCCAGCACATTAGCTACTTGATGATGCTGTTGATGAACATCAATTCGCGAAGGAGCATAAACGAGGTCAGGAAGAAACTCGGCAATCAGAGACCGCAAGCGGGGTCGAAGGTCCTCATCGCTCCACGTTCCCTCTGGAAGCCCAAACCATTCAAATCGATCAATTTCTAGCGCCCGCGCGACTGTCTTTGCCTCGTTCTTGCGTCTATAGGCCATCTCCCGTGGACTCAGGCCTAGAGCTTCTGATCTCCGACCATCGGTGACGTATGCAACGCAAACCGTGTCACCACTCTCCTTGTGCCTAAGGATGGTCCCGGCGCAACCGATAGCTTCGTCATCCGGATGAGGAGCGATCACTAAAATGCGTTGCCCGCCGGCGGGTGACCAAGCCTCGACCCGAGAACGAAATATCCGGCCGGCGATGGTGAACCCCACCGCCCAGAGATTTTCGGCTGATTTTTGCAATGCGGCTCTTGCTGAGCGGGCAAAAGGTTTACAGAACGCCGGCAGTAGATTTACTAACAGCGTACTGGATGTTTGCAGCATTCCCATTGATGATCCTGGCCGCTCGTATGTGCTCCCCATGAAGAATACGGCCAACTGTTTCGTAACTGAATCTCTTACGGGTTTCCTCGCTAATACGATTCATATCGAGGCCATGGGTGCTGTCAAGAAGGCTGGCCATACCGCGCGCCATTTGCTCGGTGTTCCCTGTTTCAAAACACAGACCTTCATCTTCAGGTACAACCGCCGGAATCCCACCCACGCGTGTGGTCAAAACCGGGCAGCCACAAGCCATCGCCTCCATAAGGACACATCCAAAGGTCTCTGCCGCGCTTGCTAATACGAATCCACGAGCCGAACGCATGAGAGCAGCCAATGCCGGCTTCTGAATGAAACCGTGAAATTTGAAACTGCCAGGAGGGAGCTCTCGCGCTGCGAGAGTCTCCATCGCGCCCCGATTGGGACCATCTCCTACGACCTGCAGCGTTGCCCCGGGACGGTCGGCGCAAACTCGGGCAAAAGCTCGCACGATGTCGGGAAACCGCTTCTCCGCGGTGAAGCCTGAAGCATGCAATAACCAGGGTTTTTTCACATCGTTCGGTGCAGGGTAAAATAGTCGCGTATCCAAAGTATTTGGTAACCAGGTCGTCTGTGCTTCAAGACCATAGTAATCATAGTCAGAGGCAGCAAATTTATTCGACGGGAGCACCCGTGCCGCACGCTCAAACGCCCATCGAAACCGCTGCACCGCCTTAGTGTCCAGCTCACGCCGCATGAACGCTCCCCAATGCTGCGAAATGACAAAAGGGATGTCTAAGTCTTCTGCGGCCTTGATAACAGGGTACGCGTATGCGTCCTGCGTATGGATAACGTCAGGCCTAAACCATTCGCGTATCACGCGTCGTATGGCGCGTTTAAGATGAATAGAGAAGAAGGGCCGTGTGGTCTTAGGAATGAAAGAGTGTCCATAGGTAGCATAGAATAACGGCGTGTCGGAGTCATTTCCATTTTCCCAGTGCAAAGTTGGCCACTTCTGTGCCCGAGAGGCATATACCAAAACAGCGACCTCGTCGTAAAGTGCTGCTGCGCGGACATGTTCGCGACAGAACACCCCGCTCCCTTGATTGACCCCGTCTTTTGGGTACCATTGCGGGATGAAAAGAATACGAAGGCGGCTACCGCTGTCAACGCATTGCAAGACTTCCATTACTTTGAAGATTCGGCCTTAAAACGCTGAGGGTCGCCTTCAGAGCGGAGCGAACCAGAACCACGACCGCTCACTAATGGTCTAGGCGGCGGCCTGATTGGTGCGGCTGATAATTTGATTCGAAAGTTTTTGTCAGGAACTGCTGGGAATGGTACACATTTAGTCTGAAACTTGTCTTGAATATAGATCGCACACTTGGTGTTGGAAACGTGGTACAAGTTATTTCGCTTGTTTGCCGGGCATCCATCCAAAATGCCTGCCAAGGAAGACCACCGTGTTCTCTCCGTACTCAATCCGTAACTATGCCACACAATTACGGAGCGTTCAGCTTTCAGCAATGTGAATGCGTTACGAGTGTCATTTTTGGTGTTACGATAGTCATGGCTACCATCGATATATATCAGGTCATATTTCTCCCCTAAAGACGAAAAATCGAATGATTCTGAGTTGTGGTAGATATGCGTTACATTCGGGAGGTTTCTTGAATAGAAGTCGTGAACGCCGATGAGATGTGATAGGTGTTTTTGTCTCATTTCCTCGTCTGAAAGCCTTAACGAAACGCATTTCTCGGCAACGGTCGCAACGTTGGCGACGCTCTCCCCCCGCCATGTGCCTATTTCGAGATAATTCTTCAGTTCGTACCTTCGCACAAGTCCTTTCAGGAGCGCGAGGTCGGACGGGTATGAGCCTCCTTCTAAGAAACTGTACGGCTCTACCGTTTCCTCCGCTCCGGGCAGTAGATCCAGAAGATCAATCGTTGGCAGCCCAGATTCGAAGCCGTATGCAGCAATGACGTAGTTTTTGAATTCTGTCTCTTGGTCGATGAGTCTTGCCAGAGATCTAGGGTTTCTAATGATAGCACGTAGGATTTTAAGAGCCGTGGCGAGTCTAGGCATTTTAGAACCGTTTCAAAATAGAGTGAGGTTGTAGCTAAAGGTAACGTTAAGGCAACGCCTTCATCTCGCACTCAAAAGCAGTCCGAGGTATTTCTTCTGGGACATCGTAGGCCAGCTTCTTCTGTATATAAGGTTTCAGACAAGCCAGGGCGTTGGCAATTCGTTCAGCAACCTGACCGTTGCCGTAAAGTGTGCTTGGCGCGTATGGTCCGTGATGAATCTGAAACCGAGTCGCCTCCCGGATTTCACGAGAGACGGTCCCAACGCGGATGACGTGAACATCCGTCTCTCGCCCGTCCTGGCGTGCTCCAACCAAAACAACCGGCGTCCCGAAATAACTGGCGTCGCGGACAAAGCTGCTAGAATTCCCTACCGCACATGCCGCATTGGCAAGGACCTTTAAATAATTTTCCGGGCTGAGATTGGTCAGGGTCTTTAGCCACTCATGGCGGTGATGATCCCGAAAAATACGAATTGTTTTACTAATATGATCGGAGCCGGCGTCAATGTTCGGCCAAAGAAGCAGCGTTTGAAAATGAAGGGTTTCAAGGGCCTCCAGAATTTCTTCCATTTGCTGCGTTTCACTTCCGTATTGGGTCGTCGTGGGGTGAAAAACAACCAAGAGGAAGGGCTTGGTAACATCCAGAAACCCTCCTCCCTTCGCATTGAGGATATCGGGGGTTAACGCCGGATCCAAGTTCCGCGCAATGTCGCTACCCGGGCAACCGACCCCGAGGATAGTGTTGGGATGCTCTCCCATTCGGATGAGGTACTCGGCAGAGCGCCTTGTCGACGGGAAATGAAAGTGCGAGAGCTTGGAAATGGAATGGCGGGTACTTTCGTCGATCGACCCACTGACTTCTCCGCCTTGGATATGGAAGATGCAAAGGTTCATATATGCTGCAGCCACGGCTGCCGCCATCGCCTCATACCGATCGCCGATAACTAAAACAATATCTGGTTCGAGTCTTTGAAATTCACTAGCGAACTCGATGGTAGCAAAACCCACCGTCTTGGCCATGGTCACCGGCGAAGAACCCTCTAATTCGATAAACGCCTCGCTATCGACGGAGAAACCGTCTTCACGTACTTGTTCGACCGGTCGACCGAATCGTTCCAGGACCATGGTTCCGGTGGCGAGCACTTGCAGTGTCAACTCTGGGTGACTCTGAATAGCCCTCATTACCGGCTTAAGCCGGCCGTAGTTGGCTCGATCCACCAAAACTGCCAAAACCTTTCGCGTACCGTTGTTACTCACTGGGATGCTCCGTTGGTCAAACTTAGTACTTCAGGACTTTCTCAAGGAGAAACTCCGCCCAGAGCAAATCGAGGGGTTCGTCGACGTTGGCGACAATCCGATCCGTTATCACAGGAACCGTGTTATCCGTAAGCAGAGTTCTCTTGTTTAAGAGAGTTGTCCTGCGAAAGCAGTAACAAAGGCCGTTGCGCGCGTAGAGCGGTTTTAATTGCTGGCGTCCGGTAATCGTTGTTCCTACCGGGGTATAAAACTTTACGAGGCCCTTCACGATTTCCAATGCTTTGTTAGGGTGACACTTGGTGTCGATCCGGCTGACGGTCAAAACACTGTCGGCTCCGGTTTTTAGGAGCGTCGTTATAGTCGATTCGATATCGCTTGCTTTCCTCAAAGGGGATGTTGGTTCCGCAAGAACAATCAAGTCGTATTCACGGCCATCGAGCCGCTCGCAAGTCTCGAGCGCATGCAGGATCGTTTCCAATGCGCCCGCTGTGTCCGTGCTCAGTTCCTCAGGCCGGAGGAACGGAGCATCCAGACCATGGCGACGCGCCTCATCCGCATAACGCGGCGAATCCGTCGATATCACTCGTCGATCGATCCAGGGGACCTGGGACAGCACTGTTCCCGCCCGTGCAATCAGAGACAACCCGCCGACCCGAGCCATGTTTTTATCGGGAATAGACTTGCTGCCGCTCCGCGCGGGAACCACGGCTAAAACGGTCCGTTCTTCGATCATTGGGTGCTGGGGTGCAAGATGACTTCACCACCAGTCCGCTGGCTTTCTCTGCACGCTTCAAGCACTTCCAGTACCTTGAGACCATCGACAATGGTGCAGGTCAAACTCGGGCAGGTGCCATTGGCCACTTTCAGAAACTCCCGTGCGGCTCCGACGAACATATCGTTTCGATCGACCACGAAAGACTCAGTCTCCCATTTTGGCTCTGCGTCGTGGCCAACACGGATCTCGTCAGGATAGAATAGGCATTCAAGGGTCCCGTTTTCGCCGACTACCACGATGCGTTTTTCGTGCGGCCGGCCAAAGAGATCTAAATGGATGGACACGCGGAATCGATCTTTGTAAGCTGCCGAGATGTCTACTAGGTCGTCCGTGCCAATGTCGAGGTCCGATATCTTCTCAACGCGAGCAAACAGCCGCTCCGGCATACCGAAGAACCAAATCATAAGATCAACAAAGTGGCTCTCGTCAAGTAGGGCGCCGCCGCCCAGCTCCCGGCTGGCCATAAAGAAGTTTTGATACCGTTCCCAAGGGTGCCAGTCGGCAAGATGGGCGCTCATGGTGAAGCGAGCGTGGCGCAAGGTGCCCACTGTTCCTGCTTCGATTAGACTCTTGAGACGTTTTACGGGAGGCCACCACCGATAGGTATATCCCAGCAGCAGCTCGCCCCCTTGCGTAAGCCGTTCGGAAATCTTTCGGCAACCGTCGATGTCGGGCGCGGGTGGCTTTTCCAGAAGTACAGGCAGGCCGGCATCCAGCGCCGCTATGCTTTGATCGGCATGAAATTTCGGTGGTGAACAAACGGCGAGTCCAGCAAACTCTCCGGCGTGCTTCAGCGCAGTCGGCAGATCGTGAAATTTATATTTTAAGGGAATCTCAGCAACGGCTTGTTCCAGACGGTCGGCCCTCGGATCCATGCAGGAAACGTCACAACCCAAGGCGTGGAAATTACTCGCGTGCCGTCGCCCGACGGATCCGGTTCCAAGTATTAAAATGTGGTTTTGGGCCATCTAGCGTAGGCCCTCGGTCATCGCCAGATATGCTTCGGGATCGAATCTTAATTCCAGGAATAACGGACCGGAGTTTACTTTCCAGGTCTTCAAGGAATCGGCCAATTCATTCAGTGATTCGACGCGTCTTGCCGGACATCCCAGTGCTTCGAACACCGACCGCCAAGATAACAAAGTCAACCGCACTAAGTTTTCCGGAAAACCTTTCTGGACCGCGCTTTGTCGAACACTGGAAAAGTAGCCATCCGACATTAGAAGTACCAACAAGGGAAGTTTTTCTTGGACAGCCAGGGTGATCGACTCGGGATACATCCTGATGCCTCCATCTCCTGCCGCTACGACAACCGGAGTTCCACGCTTAGCCAACGCGGCACCAACACTCGTAGGAAGGGCGATTCCCATCGAGCGTCCTTGAGCGCTTCCCATCACGTGCAGAGGGTGGCGCGCCGTGAGTACGTGCTCTCCGATGACACAGAAATTTCCGGTGTCGAGAAAAAATGCCGCATCGGGAAGGATCTCCTGCACGGTTCGAAAAACGCCTGCCGGCAGCCACCGTTCCGGAGAAAGTGTTTTCGCCAAGGCGGTCTTTGCGGCCATGACTTCGCCAAGCCCCCACTCCTTAGCTTCGAGTAAATCGAGTGCCTCGCTGAAAGCGTCCTGGTCAACCCATGCTTCCGCTACTGCCGCCAAACCGTCTCCCTGACCTTTCAATTCGTCCAGCAGGATTAGAGGAGCTGGAAGCGCCTTAACGTCGATGATCTCAGAGGTGCGCAGGCCTAATCCCACAATCAGGTCGGCCATTGGAAGCAGTTTGAATTCGGGCGTGAAAGGACCGCCGCTGTTGGTAAACACTCCCGCCGCGTGTGGCAGTGTCTCATCAACGGCTCCTTTGCCGGCCACGGTCGTGAAGACCGGGATTTGCAGCGAGGCAAGCTTGCCACGCCAAGATCTCCGAGTGGCAAGTCCGCCTGCAATGACCGCAGGTCTTTGAGCATCACGCAGGAGCCTGGATATTTCCCGAGGAAGAAAAGGATCGTCATTTGTCTCTGCGCCTGACCCATCAAAAGACGTTCGATTCATACAAGTGGAGAAATCGACATGAACCGGCCCCGGTTCCTCGGCTAAACACAACTCCCAAAGCTCCGTGAGGAGCTCGGGAGAAGGGTTGTCGGCATAGGCTTTAACCACGGGTCGAACCATCTGCGCATGAGCCATCCGTTTGTGCATCCGGTGAGATTCGGATCGCGGACCATAACTTTCCGAGAAGGAGAGCACAGGGTTGCGGTCCAACCAGTTTGAAGCAATTCCGGAGAGCATGTTGCTAAAGCCTGGACCCTTGATTGAGAGAGCCACCCCCGGAATGCCGGTAACGCGTCCAAACCCACCGGCCATCAAGGCTCCCGCCGCTTCGTGCGGAGCCAGATAGAAAGCAGACCCCAATTTTTCCAACTCCGCGAGGAGCTCCAGAGAAGGCCCTTCTCCAGGTATCCCGAATACGCATCGGCTCCCAAGCCGGACCAGCCCCTCTGCCAGTAAAGCAATATCACTCACCGGAGCCGAACCCTATGAATCAAAAACCTCGAGGATTTCCTGGTCGATTTATCTTGGCAATACCGGCAATCCACTCCGCGACTCGCTGGCAGGAGCCAGCGCCGCGGTAGTAAATGTAGGTATCGACTATGGATTTACGCCCGTTGGCATACTTTTCCGGCCGCAGCAAAGCTTCCTCCATGGCCATTTGAGTTTCCTCGTAAGAGCGTGTGATTGGAACCCACTTGTTATCAACAAGCGGTTTAAAGTGACGCTTCAGTGTCCAGCCGTCGAATTGGGCGGCAGCGTGATCCGGTTGCAAGTTAGAATACACCGGCACAACGGTCGGTGTGTCGAAGATTGCAGCTTCCAACGTCCAAGAGGATGCAGGCGTTACGATGACATTCGAGTAGTTGAGTAAATTGACTTGTTCTACGAGATCTTCCCGACTCGGACACCAATCGATCCCTGGCATATAGGACGAAAACGAAAGCCGAATGTCGGTACGGTTCCAATACTTCCAAAAGAACTCCAAGTGCGACGCGCAATGTAGGCGAAGAACCAGTTGTGCCCCTCTAAGGGCCTCCGATTTCCGAATCATCCGCAGCGTATCCTCGATCAAGTGCGTCTCGTCGCGGCCGTAGTATCCCCGATTCATGACGCCCCCCGTTGCGAGCGTGATGACCGGCCGGCCAGGGTCTAATCCAAGCGAAGCGAAAAATTCACAACGCGGCCTTTTGAACGCAGGATCATAGTGAGCGTCGAATGATGGGCTGCCGTTGATCTCGACCTCGTCGGCGCGATAGCCAAGCAGTTGGATGGCCTCTTCCTTGTTGACCGGATTCCAAACAGAGATAATGTGAGGCTGGCTGTACAGGCCTTTCCCGACGTTATCCCAGCTTTTGACCACGCCTAGTGTCTGGACATTGAGACGCCGGGCCCACATCACGACCTCATAATCGCAGCTCATCTTGGGATGGGTGGAAACGACTAAAGAGGGGGGAAATTCTTGAAAGGTTGGAGCCAAATAATCGGGGATTTGCAAGCGCCGCGACTCCCATTTGAGGAACAGGCGGATCACCTCTCTATTACGCAGCCGCAAACGCCAATTCATCAGCCGATTGTTCCGGTTGGCGATTGGAAATTCCATGCGTCGAATCAAAAGGCGCTCATCCTTAGGGCACAGATCGAGGAACTCCGGAACGTTGTAAGCCGGTGTCAAAAGCACGACTCGGAAACCCTGTAAAAGGTCGAGCAGGTAACGAACCGTTCCCAGGATAAGATAATCTCGCACGGACTCGCCGACGGGGACGGTGAGGTAAACGTTGTTCAACGACATTCCGGCAATTGTCTCTAGCGACCGGCGAGAACGCTGGCGATGCGCTGAGCTGCGTGCGCGACGACGGTTTTGACCGCATCGGGACTGAAACCGCCGATATGCGGCGTTATGATTAGGTTGTCGTGTGTTTGGGCGTATTTCACGAGCGGATGATCATTGATCGCCGGCTCTCCCTGTAGAACATCTACTCCCGCGGCCCCGATACGACCGTCCATGAGGGATTGCAGAAGCGCTCTTTCGTCCGTCAAGTCGCCGCGGGAGGTATTGATGAAGATAACGCCAGGTTTCATGAGCTTGAACTCGCGCGCCCCAATCAGGCCACGTGTGCTGTCACTGAGCATGACATGAACGGAAATAAAATCCGCTTGGGATAAGAGCGTATGGAGGTCCGCTCTGCGAATCTGGGCGGGCCAAGGATCGACGAAGGGATCGTATCCGAGCACGTCCATATCGAAAGCGCGGGCATAGAGCGCCATCCATGAGCCGATGCGACCGCAGCCGATAAGCCCCAGCGTTTTGCCCTTCAGCATGATCCCTGGGAAATTTTCTCTCACCCAATTCCCTTCCAGCACGTGTCGCACTGCTCCTCGGAGCCGTCGAGCGCAGGCCATTAGCAGCGTCCAAGAAAGTTCCGCTGCAGGTGTGAGGTTCCATAACAGTTCCTTTTCACCCTGAAGCGTTAATAGAGGGATCTTTCGATCCGCGAGCGCTTTTGCATCGATGTGGTCCGCGCCGGTGGTCGCCGTTGAAACCACCCGAAGCTTCGTGGCTCGGTCCAGCATGGCCCGATCAAAACGGACCTTCATCGAGGCATCAAGTATCGCTACCGCAGATGAAAGACGAGCAGCGACACCATCACTGGTCGTTTCGGCAGCGACAACTTTCCAGAGCGGTTCGAGGATATTGCGGGCTACGGGAAGAGCGTCTACAGGCCCCAGGTAGATGACGTTTTTCAAGGCTTGAACTCAGCAACAGTGAAGGATGAATAGGAGTGGAGTATGACCCATGTATAGCTAATTTGCGGTTCGGGGTTCCGCCTCGGCGATCACGGCGCAATTGACATCATTCGGTAGGGTGTCATGCCAGCCCGGATCCCTTTGACCTTTAAATTGGACAAGGTGCCAATGGTGGCCATTAAATCGCAACCGATAGCCGTAGGATCGTAGCATCTGCAACACCTCCTGAGGATCGGCCTTCCACTGGTTACGCACCTTGCGCATGTGGAATTCCATCAAGATGACCGGGTGGTATTCCTGGCATATTCGCCGCATGCCTGCTACTGCTCGGATCTCTGCACCTTCAATGTCCATTTTAATGAGAGTTGGCCTAAGCGCGCGTTCCGCGCAGTAGTCGTCAAGCGTAACCGACCTCCCTTTTGTTTCTGAAGAAATGAAACGCGGGTCAATGTTCAGTTGACCATCACAGTATTTCTTGTTGTTACGACGCAGGATCCAATGGCAGATTGGATCGGGCTCAAATGAGTGAATATTCTTAGGCTGGCATTTATGAGCGGCAATCACACTGTAAACACCGTAACCAGCGCCGACATCCAGCAAGACCGTAGAAGCATTGAGCTTGGAGATAAACATGTCAACGAAGGGTGCTTCGCGGCGGCCTTCACGGTCCATGCCCGTTATCTTTCCTCGGCCGTCATCTTGGCGGAGCCCTTCTAGCCAAGATGTACGCACCATCACTTCAATTTGCTGGCCAGGAATGATGGGCGTCCACGTAGACACGTCCAGTTTCTTGCTCAACCGCCACTCAAGAAAACCAGGTACTTTGTAGAGTATCTTTCCAACTGTTTTGTACGCATTACTCGCGATCATAAACATCACCCCTCCCTGTCAACTCGGCGACCATGCGATACGCCGCGTGACCGTCACCGAACAGTAGCGGGGGCGTCCCTTGGGGCCACGACCTGCCACTAACCGCTTCCACGATCTGAAGCCGGTCGGCGCCTACGATGACATTCCACCCGTTCTCTACCGTCTCCAGCCACTCGGTCTCGGATCGCAAGGTCAGGCAGGGCACGCCAAAAAAATAGGCTTCCTTCTGCACACCACCGGAATCGGTTAGGATAAGCCGAGCGTTTTGCTCCAGCATCAACATGTCGAGGTAACCCAGCGGTTCCACAACGTTAAGATGGCCATTTAAAGACTGCAAGTCATCCAATTTGAATATGCTTAACCGTTCACGTGTGCGGGGGTGCATAGGCAAAATCACCCGCTCATCGATCTCACGTAAGGCAGACAAAATATTTCGCAAGTTTACTTCGATGTCGGTGTTATACGGTCGATGTATTGTGGCCAGGAGGTATTTCTTTGGTGATAGTTTCAGATCGTCCAGGATGGTGGAGCGTTGGCTCGCAATTTCAGCAAACTGTAACGCTGCATCGTACATGATATCCCCCACTAAGCGGGTACCCTTGCTGATTCCTTCCTGCGCTAAGTTTTTGAGTGATGTCGCGGTAGGACAGAAAAGCAAAGTCGAGATATGATCGGTGAGAACTCGGTTGATTTCTTCGGGCATGTCGCGATTGTAACTGCGAAGTCCCGCTTCCACGTGAGCCACCGGTATATGAAGTTTTACCGCTGCTAAAGCTCCCGCCAATGTCGAATTGGTATCGCCATACACCAACACGTAATCCGGGGCTTCCTTCACCAGCACTTCTTCAATCAGTTTCAGCATGTCTCCGGTCTGCCGGCCATGACGTCCGGAGCCGACTCCGAGATCGTAATCGGGTTTTGGCAGATCCAGCTCGCGGAAAAACACGTCGCTCATATTGTCATCGTAGTGTTGGCCGGTGTGGACCAATATCTCGACGGCGAGCTTACGAAGTTCGCGCGATACTGGAGCGCATTTGATGAATTGCGGCCGCGCTCCTACAATACTAACGACCTTCACTATTGAACCTTTATTTTGAGCTTGAAGGTACGAAGAAAAATTAGTCCCAAGGCTCAAAACGCTAGTTGCCAGAGGGACTCGGTCTATGCGATGGGTGAGGCACTATTCAATATCTTGCTCTACGAGCAGCGTATTAGCTGACACCGCGCATTTGAGCCTCCGATTGAGCAACTCTCGCAGCCTCGTAGGCGGTATTCCCGTTCCCGGCTTCTTGAGGGTCAAATGCTCCTCACGCAAAACCGTCCCGGCAGCAAGATCGGTGCGCGCCACCACGCTTTTGGTGAATAAATCTCGCAACGGTTTCATCTCGGAGCTAACGGCGTCTTTGTCTACGGGATTTGCATTCATTTTTTCGATAAAACGAATGCCTTCCACAAGCCGCTTTAGCTCTTTGGTTGTCACGGAAGCTGGTACGTCAGGGCCGAACATCTCACGACTGAGAGTCACATGTACCTCAAGCACCTCGATCCCTAATGCGGCTGCAGCCAGACCCGGGTAGATCGTGCCGGAGTGGTCGGAAAGCCCCACCGGGCAATCGTATCGGTCGCGAAAAAAGGGAATCAGGTTAAGGCCGACCTTTTCGGGTGGGCACGGATAGATGGAAGTGCACTGCAAAACTGTTAGGAATCTCCCGCTGTCTTTTATCAGCTTGACTGCTTCGTCGATCTCGTTGAGCGGGCTCATCCCGGTGGAAATCAAGAAAGGCAAACCGGTCGCCATCATGCGTTCAAACATCGGCACGTTGTTGATCTCGCCGGAGGCTACCTTCCAAGCCGCGACGCCAATGCGCCCCAGAAGCTCGACGGCGTCAAGCGAGAAGGGCGAGCTCAGGAACTTCAGACGACGAGCGTCGGCGTGTTTTTTGAGCCCTGCCCATTGTTCCTCGGTAAACTCCATCCGCTTCCAATAGTTGTATCGGGTAGTGTCCTGGGGACTAAATTTAACGCGCCACGGCTCTTCTGGAGTACTTTCTGCTGCGGTGATGTGAGTCTGAAACTTGACTCCATCGGCTCCAGCATTGGCTACAGCGTCAATATAGGCGTGGGCCATGCCGAGACTTCCATCGTGCGATTGAGCAACTTCAGCGACCACCAAGCATGGCCGGGCAGGGCAAAATAGCGGATTGAGAGTTTCAATAACCACCCTGGATTCCTTATTCCTTAACAAGCTAATTTTCTTTGCCTGGGTTCCGCTTCTAAGAAGGGGGCGAACAGACGTTCCCAATCCGGTCGGTGGCGATAATTCAATCGGCGGCGATTGCGACAATGGTAGGCAACAGACCCTATGGTTCCCAGATAGCTGAGCCATCGAAAGCGACGAGCGATTCTCGACAAATCTTCGCCATCGAGATAGCGGGCTGCCTGGCGGACAGCATGGCTATCTCCTGCCAATAGCTCCAAAGTGGCAATCAGACTCCATATGGAGGATGGCTCTCTTTCGTCCGGCCAATAGACCAGAGATTCGGGCGCGTATTTGGAGCGCGCCTTGACACTTTGGGCATAAAAGTTCGTAACGTTGCACATTGAAAGTGGATGAATCCGATACAGGTGTAAAGGCTCCGCGATTTCCCACCCTTTTCCTTGCTGTAGCATGCGAAACCAAAGGGGAACGTCTCCGCTTGTGAATTCAGGATCAACACCCCCGGCTTTTAAAGCGATGCGGCGCTTGAACATCACCGACGGATCCGCGAAATTCCGGCCCTTAGCTAAAAGCAAAGTGTCAACCTCACGAGATGCGCTGGACACAAGCCTTTGAAACATATGCCCGAATGGCGTTAACATCGCGCAACCGGTGCCAACCAACACAAGTTCTGGTCTTTGACGGATCACTTCCATTTGAGTCTTGAGGCGATCGGGAAACATAAGATCATCAGCATCCATGCGTGCCAGCCATTCGGATGACGCGTTTTCAATGGCGTACTGCAACGCACCTTGAAAGCCCACGGGGCCTAGCTGGAATACTTTTAGCCTAGGATCGGAGAAACCGTGCGCGATCTCTGCCGTGTGGTCATCCGAGCCATTTTCGAGCACCCACAACTCGAAATCCGCATAGCTTTGATTGAGAGTGCTTGCAATTGCTGAAGCAATTGTTGCCTCAGCGTTGTGCGCTGGAAGGACGACGGTTAGAGAAGTATGACTCGACATTGATTGCTGAGTGCTTTTCGTCGAAAAATAGCCTGCACTTTTAAGGTTGATCTACGCCTTTCAGCCACTGATAACCGGCGCGGGTCCAAAGCTTGGCCCAGGGTTTAATGCCCTTTTTAAGGTAAAACCACTTGAGATATATGCTATAGGTTCCAAGCAATTCCATTTTTTCCTTTGAAGAGAGCGAACTTTTCAGAATAACTTGCATCAACGCCCAAGCAAACCAGCACTGCCAGTTAACTTTCGCTCGCGGTGTTTTCGGCCCGTTCTGATTGCCCACCCGCTTGTATATGATGGCATCATTAGAGCCAACGACTTCCCAGCTCAGACAGACGTCCAATAAGAAGACGATATCGGCGCCCCAGGGATCAGCGCTAAAAAGAGAAGGAGCCACCCCCGTTAGATTGCTACGACGGTAAAGCCCATGTAGCCAGCCTATTGCGTGTTGACGAAGCAGATGCTTCGCCGTCTCTAAGCTTCCTCTGGGATATCGATCGGGCACAATCCTTGTGCTCTGTTGGAGAGTTCGTCCAACAGAATCAGCGGGGCGGCTAATTGCTTGATATCGATAATTTCCGTCGTCCGAAGTCCCAGTCCTACGATCAGGTCGGCCAGCGGTAAGATCTTACTCTCAGGAGCGAACGGACCGCCGCTATTGGTGAAGATTCCGGCGGAATGAGGCAATGCTTCGTCAATAGCCCCTTTGCCTGCGACCGTCGTGAAAATGGGCACCTCAAGCTCCGCCAATTTCTCGCGCCATTGCCTGCGGGTCGCAAGCCCGCCGGCGATAACAACCGGCCGCTGCGAATTGGCCATGAGCCGGGCCGCCTCCAAAGAAAACGTCGCCGGCTCGTTGCCATCACCCGCGTAATTTTCGTATGCGCTGCGGTTCATACAGGCGGAGATGTCGAAATGGACAGGGCCAGGTTCTTCGGACAGGGCAATATTCCATAAATGCTCCACCAAAGCTGGTGAAGCGTTGTCGGCATAGGCCTTGACTACGTGAGCGAGCATGGGACCGTGTGCCAGCCGTTTATGCGTCCTGTTAGGATTAGACCCTGGCCCGTAACTTTCCGACAGTGAAATCGCCGGATTGTGGTCGAACCCGTTTGCGGCGATGCCTGCGAGCATGTTGCAAAAGCCTGGACCTTTTATGGAGACCGATACGCCCGGGATGCCGCTCACCCTTCCGTACCCGCCCGCCATCAATGCGCCGATCGCTTCGTGAGAAACTAGATGAAACTTACAACCGAGGCGCTCCAACTTAACCACGAGGTCGGCGGAAACCCCTTCACCGGGAATGCCGAACAAATGCTGCGTGCCACGCGTAACCAACTCGCTAGCTAGGCTTACAATGTCGCTCATAAATATCTATGTGGTGGCTACAATCCGACCGGACTTCCGGGGCAAGAGGTCTCGGCGACTCGGGCGATCCATTCCGCAGCCCGGCCGCACGAGCCGCTATCGGAATGGTGAATATATTGGTTCACGATGGTTTTGCGCGCTTCGCTGTATTTGGATCGATGAGTGATCGCTTCTTCGATGGCGGTTTTAGTTTCCATGTACGAACGGGTGATGGGCAACAGATTCTGCTCCAAAAGAGGCTTGAAATGGCGCGCCAGCGTCCATTGCTCGAACTGCGCGGCAGCATGCCAGGGTTGCAGGTCGGAATAGACCGGAACGACGGTCGCCGTGTCGAATATCGCGGCTTCCAGCGCCCACGATGAGGCCGGGGTGACGACGACGTTCGAATGTCGGAGCAGATTTACTTGCTGGAGGAGATCCTTGCGTGTCGGGCACCAAGTGATGCCTGGAATGTAGGACGCGAAGGAAAACTTAATGTCCGGCAAACCCCAATATTTCCAAAAATGTTCCAGCCGTGAAGTCGGGTGAAGGCGGATGACGAGCTGCGCTCGCTTGAGCACGCATGACTCCTTGATCATTCGCAAGATGTCGTCAACGAGATGCGTCTCGTCGCGGCCGTAGTAACCTTTGTCGAGAATGCCGCACGTTGCCAGCGTGATCACTAGCCGGGAGGGGTCCAGTCCCAGACCCGCGAAGAACCGATCCTTGGGCAAGTGATAGTCTAAATCGAAATAACAATCGAACGAAGGGCCGCCATTAATGGCGACTTCGTTTTCACGATAGCCAAGCAAATTGATCGATTCTCCCTTATTAATGGAGTTCCAGACCGAGAGCATGTGAGTTTGGCTGGTAAATCCCTTGCTCGGATTATCCCAGCTTTTAACTATTCCGACAGTTTGGACACCGAGTTTTCGCGCCCACATCACCACCTCGTAATCGTGGTAAAGCAGCGGATGAGTTGAAACGACGATTGAAGGGGGAAATTCCGCAAAGGTGTCGGCGAGATACGCCGAAAGCCGCAGTCGCGCAGCTTCGAGCCGAAGAAGCGAACGTATGGCCGCTCTTTTACGAAGCCGCTTTCTGCGCCAATAAATAAACCGCCAGTTCTGGCCGGCTGTCGGTACCTCCATTCGGCGTACGGCAACCCGTTCGTGCTCGGGGCACAATGCCAAAAACTCAGGAACATTGTGAGCTGGCGTCAGGATAACGATGCGAAAGTCCGGCAACCGATCCAGTAGACGCTTTGTTATCCCAAGAACCAAAAAATCACGTCCAGATTGGCCGACTGGAACCGTGAGATAAAGGTTCTTCAACGGTTTACCGCGGTCGTTTGAATAGCGGCGACCCTGGAGTGCCGGGTTCTGTCGATAAAATCCAATAATGCATTCCTAGCAGCCAGTCCGCAGACAGCGAAGCCAAAAATAGTAAAAGGCATCTGCCACACGATAAAATTGTAACCATCATGCATGTGTGAATGTGCTTTGAATACAACATACCATGACGTGGGAGCTAGAATTGAAATCCAGGTAGCAACAGTCAATGCAGCCGCGCCTTGTCGTTGCGTCAGAGAAACATTGCCACTTCTTCGGCGCAATACCAAAAGAGTCATAACGAAAAAGAGAACTATCAAGTAAAGATAACGAATTTTGAATAATCGCTCAGACACTACGATACTTGAAGAAGATACGTAATTATTAAGATCGAGATACGTGCCCTTGAAGTACGTCCAGACCACGTCACCCACATTGGATTCTAAACTGGAACGCACAGCCATCGGAAAACCACGGGCGTCGGCGGCGTGGGTTCTCTTCTGCATGGAATAAACTATGTGCGTCACTCCGTCCAACAGATTTCCTTTTATGGATGCAACCTGGAAACATAAGACTCCCACACTCAACAATATTGCCAGCAATGAGCCTACCGTTGCGGCAAAAACTCCCATAAGGATTCGGCGGAAAGTCCAGCTATGCAAAATGCTATAGTACGCAAAAGGGACCATCGTCATAATCAAGGTGGTCGTAATGTACTCATAGCCATTTACCAGGAACTTCGCAAAAAGTGCGATAAAAACAAGAATTCCAAACTGAACGAAGTGATGCCGGGTTGGCGCTATGTCACGTCTAAGGAAGTACATGACCGCCAGCATCGGCAAGTAAAACCCCCACATGGACCAATAAAGACTCCGTCCAAAAGCGGTTAGCCATTGGGAGAAGAACGTAGAAACTAATACCACTAGCGCGACAGTGAATCCAAACTCCAAATCAAACCACATGATTACTAACGCCAAAGCCAGCGCCGACAGTACTGAGGTAAACGCGTAGAAGAACTCTAACTTCAGTAGGGGTGGTAGAGGCACTACGGTATCCAGTAGGCTGAAAAGCGTCCCTTGAGCCCCAATTTGGGATTGATAGGGCCAGTATGCATCGAACCGCAAGTCATTGATATAAGCGTAATACTGGAAAGAAGCGACCTCATCGGGATCAGTTAAGCTGGATTGACTACTACTCCCGAAGCCTATCAGCCCGCCGGCTGAGAAGACGCCGTCCTGGTGTGATTTCATCAGTCTTCCAGCAATATGACTATCCACGTACTTTGGTTGATCCACAAACCAGCGCTGGTTGGCTACTTGGCAAGAGTTAAAGAAAAACCCGGAAAACAACACTAAGGTCGACAGGCTACAAATGAATAGATTCTTTACGCGTTCCAATTGAGCGCTATGGTTAAGATCGGATGAGTATCTATGATGTTTCACTCTGCAGTCGTCCTAGTCGCATCCAGCCGGGCAATAAAATGAAGTGACCGGTCAAAAAACCAACTCATTGGCCACGGATAAAGTCCCAATTCTTCGGTCCAATTACTAACCTTTAATTGAAGACTCTTAAAAGCCTCTAACCACTTATGTCTTGGCCAATAATTATAAGGTAACTCAACTTTGTGATGTGCATTGCCGGTCCAATCCATCAAACGCAGCGTTGAGCCGGCTAATAATCCAGTCAGAGTATGATCTTTGATCACAATAGATTTCCCAGCAACGCGCGCCGCTTCACGAAGCAGAATCATTGGATCTTGCGTGTGGTGAAGTACATCCACAAACATCACGACGTCAAAGCTTGCATCATCAAAGGGAATGACTTGACCATCGAACTTGTCGACCGGGATATGTGTCCGACCGCGCACTAAGACGTCAATGCCGCGCAATTCAGTCTCGGGAAGTTTCCGAGTGATCAGGTGCGCCAGCAATCCATCGCCACAGCCAACGTCCAGTACGCACGCGTCTTTGGGAATAATATTCGCTAAATGGTTGCTGAGAACACGAACCCGCCGGCTGTGGACATAACCATCATGAAAGCGGTCGAATGAACTCATTTGCGGAACATTCCTAAGATACTGACGAAGAAACTCGATAGGAGTGTTTGAAATCCCAGAGCCGTGAGCGTCGCCCCGGGTATCACCCATCGCATGGTTCGGGCATAATCCAAGGGTCCGAAATTAGTCCATTGCCATTGGAAGACCGCGACCAATAACAGCGCCAAACCGAGGAGCAGTGTGACCGAAGCCATTATCAGCCCTCTCTCAAGATTGACCAGCTGGAAGAAATGGATCATGAGTCGGTCTGCAGGCATGAGACTCTCGGCTATGGCTAAGGTCTTAGTGAAGATTGCGAAAAGAACTGACTGATAACCACAGAGGATCGCTAGACTGGCGAACAGGAGCGTATGAGCGTCGAATGTGACCCCGTTTAATGTTATCCTGGGTAATGCAATAGCGTAACCGATAATGCCCGAGAGAATGAGCAATGCTCCAGGTATAACAAATAACCAGCGTGGACTGAACATCATGAAGAGACGTAGCGTTCGCCAGCCATCTCGCAGTGTTTTCAAATGAGGAGGATGGGCGCGGCGACCGTCGGGGTGCAAAGTAATCGGCACTTCAGTTATCTTCTCGCCCCACAGGCTTGCCTTGATAATCATCTCGGTTGCGAATTCCATACCCGAGCAGCGGAGATGCAGACGCTCGTAGAGCTGTTTTGAAAAGCCGCGTAACCCACAATAGACATCGTGGATTGGTGCTCGGAACATCCGTCGAGCCATCCCCGATAACACGGGATTACCAAACACCCGGTGCCAAAACGGCATAGCACCCGGCATTATTTTTCCTCCACCAATGGGCAAGCGACAGCCTTGAACCAAGTCGAATCCTTCCCGGAGCTTTCTTACAAATTTGGGAATTTCAAGAAAATCGTAACTATCGTCGGCATCGCCCATGATGATAAATCTTCCGCGTGCAGCGTAGATTCCGCCAATCAGCGCGCTGCCATATCCTCGGGCCTCCACGTTGACGACACGTGCCCCCTCCCGCATGGCAAGGGCTTGAGATCCGTCTGTGCTCCCATTGTCGGCCACGACGATTTCGCCGTCAATTTGATGTTCGTGCAATACTTGCTGGGCCTTCCGAATACACGTACTGACGGTTTCGGCCTCGTTTAAGCAAGGAATCACCACAGATAATTCGAGGGGGGAGGGCGCCTCGTTTATCGCCGAGAGATCCTTTATCTCCGAGTTTTCTGAGCGGACCGTGACAGACATTTCTGGAGAGGAAATTCCACTCGTAGGCGAGTTGTTCATATGTCTGCCTCTCATTTAATCTGGCATTTGAAAATATGTATGCCGCTACGAGACGAGTGCGGTAGGAGTTGACCAGTTTACGCCGATAGCTTGTGCGAAATTGGTTTCAGAAAGGCAGCAATGCGCTTGGCGGCGTGTTCGACAGTTTTCTTGACTGCATCCGGGCTGAAACCACCGATGTGCGGAGTAATGATCAGGTTGTCATGCGAGCGGGCGTACTCGAGCAGCCGATGATTTTCGACTGCCGGCTCGCCGTCGAGAACGTCCAGTCCGGCCGCCGCGATACGCCCTTCCAAGAGGCCGTTGAGAAGCGCTCGTTCGTCGATCAACGCGCCGCGAGAGGTGTTGATGAAAACGACGCCCGGCTTCATGAGCTTGAACTCGCGCGCCCCAATCAGGCCACGCGTGCTGTCACTGAGCATGACATGAACGGAAATAAAATCCGCTTGGGATAAGAGCGTATGGAGATCCTCTCTGCGAATCTGGGCGGGCCAAGGATCGACGAAGGGATCGTATCCGATCACGTCCATATCGAAAGCGCGGGCATAGCGCGCCATCCATGAGGCGATGCGACCGCAGCCGATAAGCCCCAGCGTTTTGCCCTTCAGCATGATCCCTGGGAAATTTTCTCTCACCCAATTCCCTTCCAGCACGTGTCGCACTGCTCCTCGGAGCCGTCGAGCGCAAGCCATCAGCAGGGTCCAAGAATGCTCGGCAGCAGGAGTGAGGTTGTTTAGAATCTCCTTTTCGCCCGCCAGCGTGAACAGAGGGATGCCGCGCTCGGAAAGCGCTGACGCGTCAATATGATCGGCGCCGGTGGTCGCCGTCGAGATCACTTTCAATTCCGTTGCTTGGTCGAGCATGGCCCGATCGAAGCGCACCTTCATCGACGCATCCAAAATAGCCACCGCCGCGGCGACGTAGTTCAAAGTATCTTGGGATGTGGGATTGGGAGCGACAACGGTCCAGGCGGGCTCGAGCACGTCACGGGCGACGGATAGAGCGTCCACGCTACCCAGGTAGATGACGTTCTTCAACGGTCAGTCCCAGTGTTGATGTGTTCAGGCAGATCGACAATGGGGTATCTGTCTAAACGTTCTTTCCGATCGGCAAGATATTCGGACATCATTCCGGTTTCGAAATGACGCCACATTTTAACAGTCGCTTCCGCGTTGAAATCGTTGCGCCTGTAAACAGATCCCTTTGATAAATCCTGCTTATGGGCTTTGATACGACCGCTAAGATACATCGAAAGCGCCCGGGGCATGGCGTCGAAACCGGCAATTATCGTTTTCGTTCCCAGTTCGTGACCTCGGTCTGATCTTTCGGGCTCGGACCGCACCTGGGCAAGGATGCCGCCCGCGTCGACATTGAGGACTGCCAGATGAATCGTTGCCCCGATACACTCCGGTTCTCTGTTAACCAATGGCCAAAAGTTGGTGCCCGAGCCTCGATAATAGGGGGAGAGCCCCCAGATGAAGGTTGATCATGCGGTCCGCATAGATTTCGAGTAAAGGCGCCTTCACAATACCGGTTCCGTAGAGCAGCATGTCAGGCGCTTCCTTTTGCACCCATTCAGCGACGGATCGTGTGTTGACGGTACCGGCGTGACGCCGTGAATTCCAGGATACGAATAATCAAAGGAAGGCCGTACGTAGTGAAAGTTCAGAGCGATGAGCATTGCTTCCTCTTAGCCGAGAGCTATAACTGCGACTTTCTTAGCCGCTGTTACATTGTCGAACAGTGAGATGTTCACGGCCGGGTCCTTTGAGAAAAGCACTCTTCTGATCTGATCTGGATCGCCGCAGGCGCTACATTCCCGCCCGTTTCTGCCGTTTCCACGTCTAAGTCGAGTTTGGTCTTTGACCGGACGCATTTAGGATGCCTCACTCGCTGTCCTGTTACCTCTTCCCCAGAGCTTTAAACTCTCTAGTCTTTTGGCCGCCCAGATGTAACTGAAATCGCGTGAGCGCCGAAGCAGGCTCGCCTCCCGGCGCTGAATTTTTCCAGTTCCACCTTTCCGCAATGTAACTAAATAATCCAACGCGCAGAAAATCCCGTGTCGTTTGTATTCGCGGTATAAACCCCGGTTGATATTGTAACCTATGACTTGGGCTTCCAAATCATAATGTTGTCGCTCTCTCACAAACGCTTTTAGCCTTTCCAGGACCGTATCCTGCCCGGCCTTGATGAAAGAGCTTGTGAGCATTATCAAAAGGCCTTGTTGCGTCAGATATTGATCGAGGCCACTCAGAATACCGGGGATTTCCTCAAGACCACCTGATTTGAGGTCGCAGTACCATGGGTTCGCTAATATTAGGTCGAATTTTCTGTGCAAGTTTTCAAATAGATTCGAGTGAAAAAATTCCGCTTTATGAGCGCGATTAATCTGCGCATTGAGCCGGGAAAAAGCTACCGCCCGTTTATTAATGTCAATCCCGGTCACCCGGTCTGCGTGAGGCGCGACCGTAAGTATCTGAATGCCGGTGCCCACGCCGATCTCAGCAGCGCTCTGAAATCGCTGATTGGACAGATAGTCCGACAGGAAATGTGCAAATAAAATAGAATCCGAACCGAGCCAAACGCGCCGGTCTTGGTGACCCCGCGAAGGGTCGCCTACATAAACGTGAAATGGATCGCGCGCTATCAATAAATCTTTGAAGGGGACAAAGCTTAAAGTAAATCGATAGCCCTCATCGTCCTCCATCAACGCTTTGGTTTCGACCAGCCGATCGATCAGAGCCTCGGGAAGCCTTTGCCGCAGCTTAAGCCGTGTTGTTCGCTCGTTTAGAAACAGCACGCGGAAGAGATAGCCGAGATCTGGATTCTGTCTGTCCAGAATGAAGCGATGCAAAGCCGGGAACGCCGACATGGTAAAAAGCCGATACTTCGAGCCTCGGAGGTTATTGAGGAGCAGGAAAGGTTCTCGAGGCAACCCGGAAAGCAGGTCTTTACTCGCAGGAACTGTGGCAATCCGTTCGTAACGGTTATCTTTCAGCACCTCAGCCAACTCGCATAGAACCTCTGACGAGTAGCTCTCTAAGATTAACTGCTTCAATTCGCCCCAAGTCAATTGTGGATATTGAGGTGTCATGGTATCCTTAAAATTTAAATAAGAGCGGCTTCGTCTACGGGCGCTTCGCTGAGTTCCTGTTCATTTGCAAGTGAGAATCGTGTCGGAATGGATGTTCTGGTTAGGGGCGGTCAATATAGCAACGGATTGTTTCGCGGCCGTCCCGTCGCCGAATAGCGGCGGTCGATGGCTGGGACAGCGCTCTTGATGAACTGCGCTGGAGATCTGAACCGGATCGGTCCCAGCTATCATGTTCCATCCGGTTTCCACCGTCTCTACCCATTCGGTCTCTTGCCGGAGCGTAATGCATGGGACGCCAAGAAAATAAGCTTCTTTCTGTACGCCGCCGGAGTCGGTCAAGATCAGCCGAGCATGTTGCTCGAGCATTAACATGTCAAGGTAGCCGACCGGATGGAGGAATTGCATGTGATTGAACGTTTTAGACTCGGTCAGACCCCACTGGTTCAAATGTTTCCGCGTGCGAGGGTGGACCGGAAAAACCACGCGTTCTTCGGTCTGCCTCAGGCCGGCCAGGATATTTCTTAAATTCTCCTCGACATCGGCATTTTCGGCCCGGTGAATCGTGGCCAAAAGGTACTTTCGGGGTTGGAGATTCAGCTCGGCCATAATTGTGGAGCGCTCACGGGCAAGCTCGGCAAATTTTAGCGCCGCGTCATACATGACGTCCCCGACTAAATGGACCGAGCGGGTGATTCCTTCCTGAGCCAAGTTCCGGACCGCAGTTTCGGTCGGGCAGAAAAGCAGCGTCGAGACATGATCCGTAATGACTCGGTTGATCTCTTCAGGCATCCGGCGATTGTAGCTCCGCAGTCCGGCTTCTACATGAGCCACGGGCACGTGGAGTTTTGCCGCCGCCAAAGCTCCCGCTAATGTCGAGTTGGTGTCGCCATATACTAA
>Ga0326597_10002666_pt1 | contig 26446 bp, 23 predicted proteins | sample RVTome_12_FD_203789 | JGI IMG/M metagenome (GOLD analysis project Ga0326597, IMG submission 203789) | Soil microbial communities from uranium-contaminated site in the Upper Colorado River Basin, Wyoming, United States - RVT100D185 | ecosystem: Environmental > Terrestrial > Soil > Contaminated >... | reverse complement strand
CCGAAGTCCTGCTGGCCCATCATTGGCGGCCTCCTCTTCACTGGGAGGCCACGCGCCCATGTCGATCATATCACCGCGGCCGACGCCAACGCGATCTGTTCGGCAACAACCCCTTCTCATCATGTGGCGTACTGATCAGCAAGAGGTGACGGCAGGCCCGAAGCTAGCCGCTCCGATCGCCGCAACCAGTGAGGAACCGGGGATTGCAGGGCCATAGCGCGGGATGGAGCAGCCCGCTTGCCGCCAGGTTCTGTCGGCAACAGCGCCAGCCGGCGAACACAAGATGTGCGGTAGCCGCGGGAGGGGCACCCTGGCGGGCGAAGCCCGTCACCGATTTCAAGGCTGTACGGATGGGGACAGGGCAGCGACTCGCTGGCGTCGATGGATATGCGCTTATTCAGCGGAAGGCGGCTTGATCCTGGGAGACAGGAAGTAACTGCGGCAGGCATCCTCCAGCGACTCGACCGTGACTACGCTGGGGCAGCCATCGTGGTGAGCCGCGTCGATGACGGCCTCTACGATGTCACGTGGATGCGAGCCCCGGCGCTCGCGGTTGGTGTACCAGGTCGCGAGCAGATGTGTCACGGCATCGTCGTCGTAGGCGAGGCCACGGGCGGAGCATTCTCGCCGGAAGATCTCGCGATACTCGGCCTCGTCCGGGCCGGGCACCTCGACCTTGTAGCGAATGCGGCGGAGGAAGGCCTCATCGGCGAGAGATTCGGGCGGGAGGTTGGTGGAGAATATCAGGAGAACGTCGAACGGCACCTCAATCGTCTGGCCGGTGTGCAGAGTCAGGTGGTCCATGCCGGCCTCGAGCGCCACGATCCAGCGATTGAGCAGCTGGACGGCGGGAATCTGCTGCCGTCCGAGATCGTCGATGACCAGGGTGCCGCCGTTCGCTTTGAACTGAAGCGGCGCTTCATACAGCTTCGTATCCGGGTCCAGCACCAGCTCCAGGCTTTGGCGCGTGAGCTCGCCGCCTGCCCACACGACCGGCCGTCTGATCGTCGCCCATCGCGCGTCGCGCCGGGGCTGGCACATGTCGTCATCACCCAGGCGATCGTCCGCAGGGACGGGTGTGTGCTTCGTGGGATCGAACACGCGGACGATTTGACCTGCGATCTCAACGGCGTAAGGGATTTCGATCGTGCCACCGATGATACTGCCGATGTTGCGGGCGACGGTTGTCTTGCCGTTTCCTGACTCGCCGTGGATGAGCAGCGGTTTGTGAGAGCGCACAGCCCAGCCGATTCTCCGGCGGGTATCCGGGTTCAGCACGAGGCTGGACAGGCCGCGCTCGATCTGTTCTCGAGGGATGTCCATCGCGGTGATGCTCTGGGCGTTCACCTTCGCGACGTACTCGGAGAGCGCGACCGGTACCGGCCCTACGTATCCGTTTCGGGCGAGCGCTTCCTCGGCGCGATGTTGCCCGCTCTGGGTCAGGGCGTACCCGTAGGAGGACGGCTCATAGCTCTCGGCCGTGAGCACGGTCGCCAGACCATCGCGTGTGAGGCTGTGCACGACCTCTTCCACGGCAGGCATTGCGATCCGCAGCTCATCGCAAAGCTGCCGGCGAGTCATGCGCCCGAAGTAGAACAAGGTCTTGATCGCAAGATCCCGCACGATGCCGGGGCTCACGCCGAGATCCTCGAGCGTGACCGGCTCTTGCCGGTCGGAAATCGCGCGCGCGTCGGTAAGCATTGCCATTCAGATGCACCTCGTTAGAAGCCTGCGTCACTATAGGTCATCGAGGAGGGCGGATGTAACCGTGCGGCACTTTGAATGTCAAGGTTGAACAAGCTCATCGCCTCGGGCGGATCGCTATGCTATGCGGGAGGAACCGTTACGTGTGTTGAGGGCGGCATGGGAAGACCGAGCAGATTCCTGACAGTCATCTTCCGCGCTGGCGCGGCTTTGGCGGCGTGGGCGCTGATGCTCGCCGTCGCCGTGCATTCGAACACCACACCTGGTGCGGCACAGGAGCCGACAGGTTCCGTCACGGTAAGTCAACTGGACGCAGCCTCGTATCCAGAGATTACGGCGGTGGTGACCGTCCTTGACGTGACGGGGGCGCCCGCACGAGGCCTCACGGCGGCGGAGTTCACGGCGGCGGACGGGGCCGATCCGGTCGAGGTGCTGGACGCGCAGCGGGTGCTTGACACATCGCTGAGCCTGGGCGTGGTCCTGGCAATTGACGTCTCGGGGAGCATGGAAGGGGCGCGGCTGGATTCGGCGAAGGTGGCCGCAGCGGAGTTCGTGGCGCAGCTCAGCCCGGGCGACCGCGCGACGGTGCTCGCGTTCAGCGACACGGTGCGGGTCGCCGTGCCGTTCACGGAGGACAGAGAAGCGCTCAGAGTGGGTATCGAACAGCTAACGGCCGGCGGGGCGACCTCCCTCTACGAGGCGGTGGGGGCGGCGGCGTTCGCGGCGGCGAGCGGCCTGACGCCGCGGAGCGCCATCGTGGTGCTGTCGGACGGCGAGAACGACACGACGACCTCGACCGCCACTGAGGCGACCTCGCTGGAGACGATCCGGAGCGTCTCGATTCCGGTGTACGCAATCGGATACGGGGGCGCAGCCGATCCTGCATTCCTGGGACGGCTCGCCGACACAAGCAGGGGCCGGTTTTTCGCGGCGCGCGAAGCGGACGTGGGCGCGGTGTACGCGACGATCGCCGACCAGCTGCGCGGCCAGTACGCACTGACCTTGCGGGCGACGGCGCCGGAAGACGGCGGAGAAGGCTCGCTGGTGCTCACAGCGGACATGGCGGGGCAGCGCGTATCTTCGGAACCGGCGACCTTCACGCGCGGAGAGACTCCGCCAACGCCTGCGCCCACGGTGCCGGTAATACCTCCCGACCCGACGACGGCTGAGGAGGACGAGGGGTCGTCGTCTCTGCTGCTGGTGTCAGGGGCGATCGCGGGCGCGGTGGTCCTCGGCGTCCTATTGATCGCCGCCGTGCGCATGCTGCTGGCGCGTCGCAGGCAGCGGCGGCGCGAGCGGCACGCGGGACGGCAGACGGATGCACCGTTGCCGGTGCCGCGCCCGGGAGCGCCGATTCCGCAGGTGCAGGAGCATCCGGCCCGGGTCGTGGTGCTGAGTGGCGAGCGGGCGGGCGATACCGTTGGGATCGGATCCGTGCCGATCGTCATAGGGTCGGACGCGAAGGCGGATCTGCGGGTGGCGCCGTCACAGGACGTCGCGCCGCGACACGCTCAGCTGTGGATGCGAGACGGAAAGATCATGCTGCGCCACATCGGCGGGCAGAAGAAGACGATGGTCCAGGGCCGCGCGGTGGACTGGCTCATTCTTGACGAAGGCGACGAGTTTTCTATCGGGGTGCACGTTTACCGGGTCGAGGCGGCCCGCAACGCTGACATGCCTAGCGACGGAAGGTGAGGGCGAAGCGTACGACCTCGGCGAGGACACCGGCGCAGAAGCCGTAGAAGACGAACGTTGAGATGTACTCGGCGAGGGGCGCGTCCGGGCTGACCAGTCCGAGGCCGATCAGCGTCCCGAGGCCGACCACGCTGCCAACGCCGAATCCATTCATCGCCCAGGAAGTATTTGTCAAGCGGCCACGACAGGGAAGGCAATTTGACCTGCACATTGCTGGAACTTGAGGCTATTTCGACGCGGCGGTGCCACCCGGACAGGCTCCTTATGTCGCTCCCAAAGGACAACGATACGAGCGATCTGAATCTAGATCCAGCGCTAGCGACTTGACGTCCGGCATTACAAGATCACCGAATGTTAAGTTAAATCATTGACCCGCCCATGATGCGCCGCCTAGCATAGCTTTCGGCGGATACTCATCCGTCGGTCTGTAATACACAGCCCTCTCCGCCCGTTCGGAAAGACGCCGGACACCGCCGGCGAGCGTTGCTGCACCCCGCGAGGTGCCAGCACGGAACTGAGGTGCGCATGACGTTCGACGTAACACGCCAGATCGCAATCCTTCGCCGGTATCAGCTGATGTTCCGGACGGCGGTCGGAGCGGGGACGCTGGGGTTGCTGCTTCTCGTCGTCGGCGTCATCGCGTGGATGGTGGGCCCGCCGCCGGTCCTCATCCCGTGGGGGCTTCTGCTGCTTGGTCTTAGCAGCGCGCTGGCGCTGAAGGTTGCACAGTCAACGGCACGCATTCTCGAAGGCGGCGGTCTATTTCGCCGGTGCTGCTAGTCACCGTCAAGTTCCCGCGGGGGAGTAGTCATGCTGAAGCGAGACCCGGAGCGACTGTACAGGCTGAGGATCGCCGTGCGTTACCTGTTGACGAAGGATGCGTTTGAACGCGGGCACCAGGCGCGGCTGGCCGAGCTGTATCACCTGACGCGCCAGCGCGTGAACCAGGTGGTCGTCGAAGAAGAACAGCGTTCGGGCGTACCGCGGCGGCGGTTCTACACGCGAAAAGCGAACGAACCCGCAAGTTGACGAGCGCGCCTTGCAACAGCCCTGCAATGTTAAGAAATCCGTTGACACCCTGATCGTTGCTAACTACGGTGGGCTCAGGTCCACCGGACGCATCGGAGGGCGGAAGGGAACACAAGAAGCGGCCCCGCGCGGGTGCAACCGCCGGGGCCACGGCAACAGGAGCCTGGGGCCCGCGCTGCACGAATCAGTATCGCGCATCGCGCCGCCGGTTACAACGAGCCGGCGGTTTCGTTCCTCTCTAGTGAGGAGCAACCGACGAGCCTGTTGCCCTGTGAAGGAGGTGAGCGCGGCGACAATCATCACTCGTCTTGCTTGACAGGTCCCGCTGGGCGGGACGCACTGACCATCGGCAACAGCAGCATCATCACTGGAGAGGAACACACATCATGTCTGACCTGGCTATTCGACTTCACATCTGGCTGTCCACCACGCTCGCGTCCGTCAAGGACGAGCGCGGCCAGGACCTGACCGAGTACGCGCTGTGGACGGGCGTCATCGCCCTGACCCTGACGGGCATCGGCGCGCTGGCCGTGCTGTCGGGCGCAGTTGACCTGCTCGGCACCGGCATCGGCAACTGCATCGACTTCAATGCAGTTACCCCCTGCGACCCGTTCTAAGTACCTGACGCGTGGGGGCGGGGGCGCTGCGGGCGCCCCCGCCCTTACCGCTCAAATCGAGAGAGATAATGCGCAGGCTTGCAGCACGTTCCGAGAGCGGCCAAAACCTGGTCGAATTCGCGTTTATGGCGCCGATCCTGATCCTGCTGGTGGGGGCGATCGTGATGATCGCGCTGGGTCTGCACACGCGCTCGAACTTGCAGCAGGCGGTGCGTGAAGGGGCACGGCAGGCCTCCGTCGGCAAGCCGCTGGCGGACGTGCAGAATCTGGCGGCGGGGAACTCGGGCGGGACGCTGGACACCGACGAAATCGACTGGTGCCTGCCCGCCGGCTCGAGCGGGAGCGTGGGCGATGAGATCCGGGTGTACATCGATGAGAACGGGGACGGCAGCGAGGGGTACGCGCTGACGCTGTTCCCATCGACCGGCATCTTTTCCGCGATGGGCGTGAGCGCGCTTTCCGTTGACATGGCGCCGCGCGCCACGGCACGGCTCGAGAAGTCGGTGTCGGGGATACCAGCATGCAGCTCTTGACGCATCGGCCAGGGGACGCACGTAGCGGTGAAGGCGGCCAGATGGTCGTCGTCTTCGCGCTTCTGGTCGTGCCGATCACGTTCGTGCTGGCGGCGGTGACGATCGACGCGAGCATGTGGCAGAGCGAGCGGCGCGGTGCCCAGAAGGACGCGGACCTGGCGTCGCTGGCGGGCGCGTACGAGCTGCTGGATCAGTCGGCCGGGCAGGCGGTGACCATCGACACGGCACAGGCCGCGGTAGGCACATATCAAGACACAAACGACGAGAGCGGAAACGCTGAGATCATCGAAGACGACGACATCGAAGATGTCATCGTTGACAACACGTGCTTCAACAGCGAGGAACTTGATTCAGTCACGGTAGACGTCAGGCACGAGTCGCAGACGTTCTTCTCGAAGATCTTCGGGCTGGATATCGCGCCGGACATCGGCGCGCACGCGCGGGCCTGCATGGGTTCGCCGATCGAGGGACGGGGTCTGCTGCCGCTTGGTGTGCAGGTGACCGGCCCGAATACGGACTGCTTCGAGCCGGACCCGGACGACCCGACGGGGCCGGAGCTGCCGCAGTTCGGGCAGTTCTGCCAGATTGCCTTCGCCGGCGCCGACCTGACCTCGGGCGAAGGCGGTTTCCTGAAGCTGTTCAACGACGGCGGGACGACGTGCAGCGACACGAACACGGGCGGCGGCAACGTCCTCAACGACGAGATCGAACAGGGCGGCGCGAACACGACGTGCTACGTCGCACCGCCGGGCGCGAGCTGCGACACCGTGCCCGCCGACTGGCCCTATGGCGACACCGTGAACTACTGCGTGTGGCCGAAGACGCAGACATTCAACAATCCGACACAGGACGCCTTCACGGAACTGATCGCGGGGGAGGGCGAGTGCGACACGCTCTTCGGGACCGACGCCAACGACTACGATGACTGGCTGGAGGTCGTAGAGGCGGTTGACGGCGACCCCAGCCCATCGCCGGACACGACATTCGCCCGGCGGGACTGCGACAGCCCCCGGCTGGTGGACCTGGTCATCATCGAGCAGTTCCAAGTGACCGGGAACGAGCCTCGTCCGATCCTGGCGTTCGCGTCGTTCTACATCCAGTCGTGCATCGTGGACGGCGTGGAGTACCGGGACTGCGACGTCAGCGGGCCCATCGGACAGGCCGCGCTCCACGGCTTCTTCATGAACATCCTGAACATCGGGTCGGTCGGCGCGTACAACGGATACGGACAGCGCACGATCGCATTGTGGGAGTAGGGCATTTCGTGAAGAGGGCGAAGGAAGGACGGAGCGAGATGGCCGACGGCGGCCGAGGATGGCGGCGCCTCGGAGGCCGGGTGCGATCGTGCCGGGGCGAGCGCGGGCAGATGCTCGTGTTCTTCGCGCTACTGATCGTGCCGGTCACGTTCGTCCTGAGCGCGGTGGTGGTCGACGCGAGCTTGTGGCAGAGCGAGCGGCGCGGGGCGTACAAAGACGCCGACCTCGCGACGCTATCGGGGGCGCTGGAACTGGCGCGGCCGGCGCCGGACGAGGCCGGGGCGGAGGCGGAGGCGTTCGCATCAGCATCGACGAACGACGAGGCCGGCAATGCCGGTTCGGACGCGAGCAATGTTGACGTGACGGTCGACAATTCGTGCTTTCCCGGGGACAGCCGGGCAGACGCCGTGGCGGTGGACCTGACACATGATTCACAGACGTTCTTCTCGAGCATTTTTGGACTGGACGTCGCGCCCGACATCGGGGCGCACGCGAAGGCATGCGCGGGGGCGACACAGGCGCCGAACGGGCTGGTGCCGATCCAGATGGACCTGACGCAGGCGCCGTGTTTCGAGCCGGGCGGAAAGCCGATCTTCGGCCAGCTTTGCGAGATTGAGTACGGCGCGGAGCACGACAACAAGGACCGCGGCGTCCTCGACCTGGAAGCGCCGGACGGTCGCTGCAGCGACGCAACCGGCAGCGGCGACCTGGAAGACGCGATCGAATTCGGGGCGTCGGGCAGCTGCTATATCAATACCAGGGGCTCATGCGATCCCGATCGGAACGGCCCCTGGGACGACTGCGTGGCCGTACAGCGCGGCAACCCGGCGAAGGTGGCGCGGGCATTCGAGCGCCGCATCGCCCGGGAGGGCGCGTGCGACACGGACGGAAACGGATATGAGAGCTTCGAGGAGACCGTTACGCTTGTTGTGGACAACGCTGACCCATCCCTGCGCGTGTACGAGGGCCGCGACTGCGAGCCGGGAATCGACGGCGACCAGATCAGCCCGCGGCTCGTCTCGATCATCGTGCTGGAGGAACCGCCCACCCTGTCAGCCGGCAACGCGGGCTATCCGATTCTGGCATTCGCGGGCTTCTACGTCAGCGGCTGCGAGACCGCAACGGGCATCACGGACGAGGACGAGCTTGACCGGTTCTGCGACACGCCCGGCGGAGGCGCGACGAACGCGCCTGCGGGCAGCAGCGCGCAGTTCGTGAGCCTGCCGAGGCACCACTCCTGTGAGCACCCGGGCGGACCGCCACCGCCGCCGGCAACGTGCACCCCGGTGCCGACAAACACGCCGCCAAGCGGTGGCCCCACGGCGACGCCGACGTCAGACGGCGGCGAGCCCGGAGGCGGCGTCGGGCACATCGTGGTGTACGGGCGCTTCGTGAACCTCATCTTCGCCGGCCACGAAGCCGGTCCACCAACAGAGACGACGACGTTGTTCAGTATTTCGCTGGTCGAATAGGCAGCAAGGAGAAGACAGTTATGAGCACTATCGCAGCAAGCGCCGGTCCCGAACGGACGAACAAGTGGTTGCTGATCGCAGGCGTAGCGCTGGCGATCATGACGGGCATCCTCGTGTTCGTCGCGGTGTCGAGCTTCGGCGGCGGCGACGAGGCGGCTCCCGCGCTGGTCACCGGGGACTCTGACGTACTGATCGCCAAGCAGACGATCCCACAAGGGTCAACGCTCAGTGCGGATCAGTTCCGCGTCGCAACGTTCTCTGAAGACAACCTGGTGCCGAACGCGATCAGCGACCGCGCGTCGATCGTCGGCCAGACGGCGACCACGGACATCCTGAAGGGGCAACAGCTCTCGCGCGCACACATCGCGGCGACGACGGACGACGAGCGGGCGGACCAGCTGACGTTCAAGGTCCCGGCCGGAAACCGCGGTGTCGGCGTCTCCGTGAACAAGGTGAGCACCTTCGGCGGGCTCATCGTGCCGGGAGACCGCGTTGACATTATAGCGACGTTCGAGGAGCGGGAGTCGGACGCCCCAGACGCGAAGAAGTACAAGCGTGTCTCGACGGTGCTGCAGAATGTGCTGGTGCTGGCGCGCGAGCAGACTGACGTCCAGCGCGTGAACCCGATCACGGGGGAGGAAACGCAGGATGAGGTGACCGGCGCGGAGGCGGACGCCGTAACGGGGAGCGAGGCCTTCGAACAGCGGCCCGAGGACTTCGACCCGGACGGCAGCGTTGGCGTCGTGACGTTGGCGCTGACGCCGGCAGATGTCCAGAAGCTGGTGATGGCAATGTCACTCGGCGAGGTAACGCTTGTGCTGCGCAAGTTCGGCGAGGATTCGGTCGTCCCGATCGAGGATCTGCGCCAGCCGATCTTCGAGTAAGCGGAAGCAGAAGGAACCCCGGGGAGGGACCAGTGGCACGGACACCAGCAGCGATTATTGTTGACCATGACCTGCAGCCGCGCTTTGACATGAAGCGGATGCTGAGTGCGACGGGGTTCACATTCGCCGGCGAGTCGGACTTCGGACAGGAAGCGATCACGCTTGCGACGGAGACGCGGCCGGACGTGATGATTGTCGCGCTCAACCATCCGAATGAGCGGCCACTGCAGACGATCGAGTCGCTGCTTTCGCTCTTCCCGGACACGCCAATCATCGCGTACTCGACGTCGAGCGACATCGAGTCGTGGCGCGCGGCCATGCTGGTGGGCGTGCGGGATTTCCTGCCGCTGCCGGTCGGAACTGAAGCCCTGCGCGATTCAATCATCCGGTCGATGGCAGCGGAAGAGCACCGGCGGCTGCGGCACGAAGGACAGATAACGGCGCCGTCAACACTCGGAACCGTGATCACGGTGTTCGGGGCGAAAGGCGGCATTGGCAAGTCGACGGTGGCGACGAATCTCGCCGTATCGCTCGCGCAGCACGGCTCGTCGACGGTCATCGTCGACGTCGATACGGGGTTCGGCGACGTCACAGCCATGCTGGACGTGAAGGCGCAGCGAACGGTGGCGGACCTCGCGCGCAACGCGGCCCATGTTGACCGGGAGGAGCTGCGCGAGTACGTGGCGGTGCATGAGGCTTCGGGCCTGCACGTCCTCGCAAGTCCGCCGGTGCTGGAGTGGCGCCAGATCTCGGCCGACGATCTCCGGGCAGCCATCGAGGTGCTGGCGAAGTACTACGACAAGATCGTCCTCGACACATCGGGGTCGCTGAACGAGGCATCGGAGGTCGCGCTTGAGGCGGCAACCATCGTCCTCTGGGTAACGACAAGCGAGTACACGAGCGTGCGGGACAGCCTGGAAGCCATGCGGGCCTTAGAGTCGCTCTCGCTTCCAAAGGAACGGCTGCGGGTGGTCCTGAACACGGTGTCACCCGAGGACAACGTGCGCGTGCGCACGATGCAGGAGGTTTTTCAGAAGGAGATCTTCTGGCAGATCCCGTACGACAAACGGGTGCGGCTGGGGACGCACTTCGGGCAACCGATCAGCATTTCCGCACCGGCATCGGTGGCAGCCCGCAGCATCGCGGACCTGGCGACGGTGCTCGCAGGCGGGCGCCCGCAGAATGGGAATCACTCGGGGAACAAGAGCGGCTCCAAGTGGCGCCTGGGGCGTGGCGCGAAGGAGCAACAGCAGCGGGCGGACGTTGCATCGGTTGATGTGGAGGCGACATGGTAGTTGAACGGACAATGGTCGCACCGGTCCGGCCGGAGCAGGACGCGAGCGCGAATCTGACAGAGGTGGTGTACCAGCTGCACCTCCGGCTACTGCACGACATGGATCCGGCCGCGCTCGAGAAGCTGGAGCCAGCGCGGTCGCGGGCGGCTGTGGAGTCGGCAACGCGAACGCTGATCTCGAACCTGTATCCGTCGATGATTGGCGAGGAGCGCGAAGAAATCGTGGCGCGGGTCATCGAGGAAGCGACGGGATTCGGGCCGATCGATTCGCTGCTGAAAGACGTCTCGATCTCGGAAGTCATGGTGAACTCGCCGCTCGAAGTCTATTTTGAGCGCGACGGCATCATCTACCAGGCGCCATGCCGGTTCCGGGACAGCCAGCACATCATGCGGATCGTGGAGCGCATCATCGCACCGCTGGGACGGCGGGTGGACGAGGCATCGCCATACGTGGATGCTCGACTGCCCGATGGTTCGCGGGTGAATGTTGTCATTCCACCGGTCGTGCCGACGCCGACGATCACAGTGCGGAAGTTCCGCCCGGACAAGTTCGACGTAGAGGATCTGGTGAGAATCGGCACGATGCCTCAAAAGATGGCCGACTTCTTCAAGGCCTGTGTGCAGCAGCGCCTCAACATCGTGATCTCCGGTGGTACCGGCACGGGCAAGACGACGCTCTTGAACGCGATCTCGGAGTTCATTCCCAGCCGGGAGCGCATCGTGACGATCGAAGATCCGCTGGAGATGAAGCTGCAACAGCGTCACGTGATCCCAATGGAGGCGCGCCCGCCCAACATCGAGGGGCGGAACGAGATATCACAGCGGGACCTGGTGCGCAATGCGTTGCGCATGCGTCCGGACCGGATCATCGTCGGGGAGGTACGCGGGTCGGAAGCGTTCGACATGCTCCAGGCGATGAACACGGGGCACGAGGGGTCGATGACGACCGTCCACGCGAACGGCCCGCGCGACGCCCTGGCGCGCATCGAAAACATGGTGCTGATGGCGGGGTTCGACCTTCCAGTCCGGGCGATCCGTGAGCAGATCGCCTCGGCGCTCCACGTGGTCGTCCAGATTGTGCGCTTCGCCGACGGACGGCGGCGCGTCGTGAATATCTCCGAAGTGACAGGGCTGGAAAGTGGCACGGTGACCATGCAGGACCTGTACCGATTCGAACAGACGGGCGTGTCCGCGGACGGTGAGATCCGCGGTGAGTTCGTCGCGACGGGCATTACGCCGACGTTCGCGGACCGGTTCCGATCGGCAGGCCACAACGTCGAGATGGGCGTGCCGGGAGTGAGGTTGACCTGATGGAATACCTGATTGCTCTAGTCGCGTCTCTCGCGATGCTTTGCTTGTTCTCGTACGCGGTGCGGGCCCAGGCGCTGCGACCGTCTGAAGCGCGGTTGCGCCACTTGAGCACGAGCCGGGATGCCTCGATCAGCGGCGACGGATCCATCCTGCGTCGCGCGCCTTCCGCGATTCCCGCCATCGGGAACCTGCTAGATGCGCGCGGGATGAGCGACCGGTGGACCGCGGATCTGGGGCGTGCGAGTCTGACGCTGCGGCCCATCGAGTACCTGCTCATGCGGGCGCTGATGGCCGGATTTGCGTTCCTGATCGTGATTCTCATTCTTCGCAGTCCGATCGGCCTGGTCATCGCGAGTGCGCTGGCGACCGTCGCATTCATGGTCCCAGCATTCTGGGTGCAGAGCCGCATTCGACGACGCGTCCGTGGCATCGAAGGGCAACTAGTGGAGGCGCTGACGCTCATGGCGAGCTCACAGCGCGCGGGATTCGCGTTCGCGCAGGCAGTGGAGCTAGCGGCTCAGCGGATGGGGCCCCCGATCTCAGTCGAGATGAACCGGATGCTCCTGGACCTGAACCTGGGCGCGAGCACCGAGGATGCGCTGATGGCGATGAATGAGCGTGTCGGGAGCGAAGACCTGGACCTCGTAGTAACGGCCATCCTGATCCACCGGCAGACGGGCGGTAACCTGGCGGAAATCCTGGACAACGTCACGGAGACGATGCGCGACCGTGAACGCATCAAGGGCGAGATCAAGACGCTGACAGCGTCGCAGCGGCTCAGCGGTTTCATCCTGTGCGCGTGGCCAGTAGTGCTGGCCGGGCTGTTTACCGCGATCAATCCCGGGATGATGTCGCTGATGTGGACGACGACGGCGGGCATCATCATGCTGGGCATCTGGCTGGTGCTGAACACGCTCGGCATATTTACGATGCGGCGAATTCTCGCCATCGACATCTAAGGAGGCGAAGACATGCTCGCACTGATCACATCTGTCGCTGCCTCCGCTTCCGTGCTGGTGCTCGGGCTTTGGTTCGCCCAGAGCCGCAGCCGGCACGACGCGCGGCTTCGGTCGCTGGTCGAACCACAGCGAATGCTCGTCGAGCAGGGCGACCCATTCTCCCAGCGGGTCGCGTTCCCGGTAGCGAACGGGATGGTGAACTTCTTGCTCGCCGTCCTGCCGACAGCGCTCATCGGACGGGCGCGCACCTGGCTCAAGGTCGCGGGAGACAAGCTGGTCATTTCGCAGTTCCTGACGATCGTGCTGGTCACAGCGACGGCGCCGACCGCGGTGGTGTTCCTGGCAGCGTGGGCGACGCTGGGAGACATCTCGCTCTTGATTCCGCTGGTCGCCGCGATGCTCGTCGGGGCAGGCGGTCTGATCCTGCCGTTCCTGCTCCTGAAGCGAAGCGCTCGAAAGCGCCAGCAGGTGATTTGGCGGTCGATGCCGAACGCGCTGGACCTGCTGACGACGTGCGTGGAGGCGGGGCTTAGCCTCGACTTCGGTGTCCAGCGCGTGGCGGACAAGTACGCGGGCCCGCTGTCGGATGAGTTCCACAGGGTGCTGCGCGAGATGGGACTTGGCAAGCCGCGGCGGGTGGCGCTAACGGAGATGGCCGATCGCATCCAATTGCCTGACGTGACGACGTTCATCAACTCGCTGGTCCAGGCGGAGCAACTGGGCACAAGCATCGGGGCGGTGCTGCGGGTGCAAGCGCAGCAGATGCGTTTGAAGCGGCGGCAGCGGGCCGAGCAGATCGCGCACCAGGCGCCGATCAAGATGGTGATGCCGATGGTGTTCTTCCTGATGCCCTCACTGTTCCTGGTGACGATCGGCCCCGTAGTGCTCGCCGTCATTCGCTCCTTCCAGGAGAACTGAGGGAAGGCGGGCCAGGATGGAAACGACGCCGCTTCCCCAGAACTCGGACGCATACCGAATGTTGCGGTTGCGTGAAGGTGCACCTCGCGAGCTGGTCGAGGAGGCGTACTGGCTCCTCATCAATCAGCAACCAGGCGGTGTGGAGGGCTCCGAGCTGGAACGCTTTCAGCTCGTCCGGGAATTGAATCGAGCCTACGAGGCGATCGCGCGTGATGGACACGGCAAACCTCTCCAGCGGCAGCGTCTCACGCCCGTCAGGCGCGGCTTATTCCTGCGTCGAGAACAACTGCCGATACGGACCGAGGATCCATACGAGATGTTGTTCCTTTCCGGCGACGCCGGCCGAGATGTGGCGCTCCTTGCGCGCGCGATCCTGCTTTCCCACGTGCCGCCAGGCCTGACGAGGGCCCAGTGGGACAGTATGCTTGCGGATGCGGTTGAAAGAGTCGCGAATCACGATGTATCTGTAACCTCTGTCGAGGCAGATGCGGTCAATGTTTCGGACATGCGCGGCCGCCCCGATACCTCGAACGAGGCCGGCGAATCGGCGCCAGCACAGCTTGCCGAGGAGCGCATCGACCTGCCGGCACCACCACTGCCGATCATCACTCGGCACAACTCCAGCGAAGATCGATCCAGTATCGACGCCGAAGGCAACGGCCACGCTTCGGGTGAGCGGGCAATGCAGGACGAGGAGGGGACGACGGCTCCTGAAGTTGCGCCACTTCCTCGAGAGAGGACTGTCAGCACCTCGAAGGCCTCGACCTCGGCTCCTGACCAGTCCAAGCCCACCGCAGGAGCGAGCGTCGCGTTTGTCGATCGAGTCTTTGGCCGAAACGCGAAACGCGCTGACATGATCGAGGAACAGAACGACCGGTTACTCAAGTTACGACCGAACACGCATCTTGAGGACGAACCTGTCCGCGTGCCGGTCTCCGCAGAACCCGCTTCACGGGATCAGCAGCTCGCCGCGGGTCAAGCCGAGCCCTCTTCTGCGCTAGTCCTGGGACTGAACGATGCTGGATCCAACCAGCTACTGCTTGCCGAGCAGATTGTCGACGAGGTCTACGAACGTACGCTGGGCAGCGGATCAGGTGCAGCTCGCATCCAGATCTGGAGACGCGGACTGCGGTATATGCTGCGGAACCTTGATGGATCATCAGTGGCCGTGAACGGCGTCCCGCTGACATCTCCCATCGTGGTCCTCGAAGACGGCGACGAAATCGCCCGCGGTAACCACTCCATAACCTTCCGCCTCAATCGTACTGGCGCTCTCTGAGAGGTCCGTCGGCGGGAAACCAAAGACGTTGTCTGGCGGTCATGTTCGCCTGGAAACGATCGTTCTCCGCGCTCCGCTGCATCCCTCGCTACTTAATCGGTACGACCCCGTGACGCTACGAAGGGCGCGATCGTGACCGTGACCCCCCCGCGCGATCCGCGCGTGACGGCAAGCTCGCTGCATCATTATCGACACGACATCGGTGGTGGTCGACTCTAGAACGAAGGACGATAGCACCGGCGGCCGCGGCTCAGTGCACCAAGTCGCCAATTCGGCGCATGGCCTGGAGAAACGGGCGGCTGAGTTGGCGATATGTTGCCTGTCCCGCCGCCTGGCTGATGGAGAACGAGGTCGTCGGGTACACCTGGATCGCATTGGCGAAGTCCGGCGTGAGGCGGGCGCGACGCGCGATCGCGTCCGCGAAGGATCCCATCATGTCGCCGGCACCCGTCGCTAGCACGTGCGCGCCGAGCAGCCGGTACTTCGTGTCGGTCACAAGCACGATTTCGCCATTCTCGCCCTCGGCCCGCGCCCGGTCAGACTCCGAGAGGGACTGCCCGAAGACCAGCACGTTCCCGGGGCCGAGCGACTTCGCCGCGTCCTCGCTCGTCACGCCGGCATGTCCCAACTCCGGATCCGTGAAGGTGGTCCAGGGAACGGCCGTCGCGGCCGGCTTCGAGCCGGGGTAGAACATGTTGCGCAGCGCGGTGGTCGCCTCCGATACGGCGCTGTGGGTGAAGAGGAACCGGCCGGCGACATCGCCCGCGGCGTAGACAGAGGAGAAACTCGTCCGAAGGCGCTCATCGACGGTGATGCCGTTCTTCGTATGTGTCACGCCTGCTACATCAAGGCTCAACGAGTCGACGTTGGGGGCTCTCCCCGTGGCCACGAGGATCTCGTCCGCCCTCCACGAATGCTCGTTGCCGGCGAGCTTCCCCGCAACGGTCTTGACACCGCCGCTTCGCGTCACACGCTCAACCTTGACGCCCGTTCCTACGCTGACACCTTCACACTCCAGGATCGCGCGCACGCGGTCGCTGAGCGCGGGCTCTTCACGGCTCAGTATGCTCGGTAGGGCCTCAAGCATCGTCACCACGACGCCGAGCCTGCGCATCGCCTGGGCCATCTCCACTGCGATCGGGCCGCCGCCGATCACGATCATCGATGGAGGCAGGCGCTCGAGGGTGAACAGCGTTTCGCTCGTCAGGTACCCGGCCTCGCTGAGACCATCGATCGGCGGCACGGCGGGCCTTGAGCCCGTCGCCAACAGGATGTAGCGGGAACTGACCGCGCGCCCGTCAACGACCGCGGAGTGCGCGTCGCGGAGATGCGCTTCACCGGTCAGCACCGTAACGCCAAGCTCCTCGAAATGCCCGGGGCTGTCGCTTGTATCGGCGATCTCGCGCTGCACGCGCCGAACACGATCCATGACGGGTGCGGTATCGATTGCGACATCGGCCGACGGCAGGCCAAGGGCCGACGCACTTCGCATCCCGTGCGCAAGCCTCGCCGACGCGATGAGCGCCTTGCTGGGCACGCAGCCCGTCCACAGGCAATCCCCGCCGATGCGGTCGCGCTCGACGAGGGCGACGCGCGCTCCCATGCGCGGCGCGATCTCGGCCGCGGCCATGCCCGCGGAGCCCGCGCCAATGATCAGCAGGTCGTAGTCGAACTTCACGCTCGTGCTCTGCGAATGTACACGGCTCCCGCGTTGCCTGCGCCTGTGTGCGCTCCGACGCTCGGTCCCACGAGGTACTCGATGATCTCGTCGACGCCCTGCATGCCCGCCACCTGTTCGCGTAACGCCTGGGCGATCGGAGCCGCAGCCCCATGGCCGATGCCCACGCGGAGCCCATGCGGCGCCACCGAGGCGGCTTCCCTGATGTGTCCAGCCATGATACCGACAGCCTCCGGTATTGTTTCAGCGGAACCTGCGACCCGTACCGCGCCGGCCTCGGTGACGAGGACCGGGATCGCGCTCACCGCTTCTCCCTGTTCGAGGCGTCCGCCACGGCGGAGCAAGTCCAAACGTCTTTACAACGAACGTGCTGTTGACGCGCGATGATGCCTCGGCGGCTGTGCCGGGTATGGCCGCCACGGTTGCTCCGCGCAGGAGCGCATCGATCACCTCGAGCACGACGAGTCCTTCGGCGAACGACGCCTGGCCGCTGTCGACGACCGTCACCGGAACCGGTGAGAGGCCCGCCGCGACGGAGGCCGACTGCATGGTGCCGGACAGCGATGCGCCGATGTGCACGGAGACAATCTCCTTCGCGCCGGCGGCCGCGGCTTTCCTGTAAGCATCCGCGATCACACCGGGAGAAGGCTGGGAGGTCGTAATTGATGTCGCGCCTTCCGCCAGCCGGTAGAACTCACCGGCGTCTATATCCACACCCTCGCGGAACTCACGGCCATCGATAGCCACCGTGAGTGGCACCACGATGACGCCGTGCTGCGCGCACACGCCGGCGGGCAGGTACGAAGCCGAATCCGTGATGAGCGCGATGCTGCCGATCATGCTGACACCGGCGTCGTGTTGGACGCGACCGGCGTCCGTTGCCGGGCGCTGTAGAATCGCCAGCAGATCACTGCGCTCGTGAGGGCGGCATATACGGGCAGGCCACGCGTCGGCGCCGGTCCCCAGAGGTTGCCCCGGCCTCGCCTCCACCAGAGGAACGACGCCGCCGTGAAGATCGAGGAGGACATGAACGCCGCGAGATTCGCCTGCCCGCGCGAAAGACCGAGCGTCCCGCCGGCAACGGCCAGATCGAAAGGCGTGTATGCCGGGAAGCAGACTGCGGCGGTGCCGGCGCTCGTCGCGATCCCCTTGCCGCCGCGAAATCCGCTCCAGACGGGCAGGCAGTGCCCGATCACGGCGCCCGCTCCGGCCGCGTACGCGCCCGCGTCACCCGCGATGCGACGCCCGGCGATCGAAGCAGCGGCGCCCTTCGCGATATCCGCGGCCATGACAGCCATTCCCCACTTTGTCCCGAGCACTTTCGAAGCGTTCAAGCCGCCCGGGTTCCCGGTGCCGTGCTCTCGTAGGTCGTGGTGGGGAGTCCCGTTTCGGCGAGCGGCCCCGCGCGCCGCAAGATCGGCGCTGGGCAGGGTGCCCATCAGGTAGCCGACGAGGGCGGCGACCAGGGTACGGGCGGTCGACGAACGGCCTGTGCGCTCTTGCATATTCATGTTATACGCCAGTCCCAGCGGACGCTCTGTGATGCGGATCACAAAGGCCGCTCACCGGAGTGGTGATGCCGATCACGGAAAAGAGAGCAGTCCGGATCGATGATTACGTCATGAAGACGGAGAACTTGTTGCGCTTGGGACCATGGGTTCTCGAGCGCGTCACTCTCGGTCGATGGCGCCATAACCCTCACGTTCGACAGCCGGCGGATTTGTTCGGAGCGGGGGACGCAGAGGACTGAAGGCCGCGTTCGATGCCCCCGGCGGGTGTAGCATGGACCGCCGGAGGTCGTAAGGAGGAACCAGTGAAATCCACGCGAGGTGCGCAGCCGGTAAGCGTTGAACTGCTGTGGTTCGAGGGATGCCCCAACAAGGACGACGCACGGACCATGATCGAACAAGCGATCGCAAACACGGGCGTCCCCGCACGGGTGATCTCTACTGAGGTAGGTGATGACTCGACGGCGGCCGCACTGCATTTTCCGGGCTCTCCCACGGTGCGGGTGAATGGAGTCGATGTCGCTCCGTTCTATCGCGATCCTCCCGCGTTCGCGCTCGCCTGCCGCCTCTACGACACGAGCAGCGGGCCCTGCGGTCTTCCCGAGGCGATCTGGATCCACCGTGCGCTGCGGGCCGCTGCGGCCGGAGCGGACCGATCCTGAACGAGCAACGCTTTCAGGACGCACCGCGCACGGAACTGCTCACCGAAGCGCGGCGCCTTGACCGCATCTTACCGTTGGTATGCGCCCTTCTACGACCTGTTGTTCGCAAGGATGTACAGCGCGGCGCGGCGCGCGAGCTTCCGGGAGCTTCAACTGCTGCCGGGGGACAGCGTCCTGATCGCCGGCATAGGAACCGGCCTCGATCTGCCGCACATTCCAGCCGGAGTTACGATCGTGGGCGTAGACGCCAATCCATGGATGCTGCAGCGCGCACGAAACGTGCGGAGGAACCCGACGATTGGACTCGTGCTTGGCGACGCACAGTCGCTGCCATGTGCGAACGCCCGCTTCGATGCGATCGTCCTGCACCTCATCCTCTCGGTGGCGGCGGACCCCACGGCGGTCTTCCGCGAGGCGGTGCGTGTGGCGCGGCCCGGCGGCAAGATCGCGGTCATCGAGCAGTTCGCGCCTGAAACGGGCATCGGATGGGCAAGGCGCGGCCTGAACCGTCTCGCGCGGCTGGGCGGCACCGACATTACACGCAGGCTTCCGACGATCATTGCTGGCCAGCCTGTGGAGGTCCGGAACGAAGTACCGGCGCTTCTGTGCACGTACCGCGTCATCACCATGCAGCGGACCGAGACTGACGCTGCCGCGATCTGTCGTTCGGCGTACTGGCAATGGCCTACGCGGAAGCGCTGGAGGAGTCAGGGCGCGACAGATGGAGCCTTCGAGGAGTTCTTCGACCGGCCTACCGCACACGCTAGAGCAGGGGGCGCGCGGTAGGCTCGATGGGGGCGGGGAGCTGAGTCTCACCCGCGAGGCGCCGGTCAACGGCGGCGGCGCAGGCGCGTCCCTCGGCGATCGCCCAGACGATGAGACTCTGGCCGCGGCCCATATCTCCGCAGGCGAAGACGCCGGGCACGCTGGTCATGAACGAGCCGTCGCGCGCGACGTTGCCGCGCTGGTCGAAACCGACGCCGAGATCCTCGAGCAGTCCGTTCCGCTGTGGGCCGACAAAGCCCATCGCCAACAGGACGAGGTCGCACGGCAACTCGAAGTCGGTGTCCGCGACTTTCTCGAAGCGGCCGTCCACCATCTCGACGTCGTAGGCAGCCAACGCGCGCACATGCCCTCTTTCGTCGCCGATGAAGCGCTCCGTGCTGACACTGAAGACGCGCTCGCCGCCCTCCTCGTGCGCGGAAGACACGCGAAAGACGTTGGACCATGTCGGCCACGGATTCGTCGGCGCACGCTCGTCCGGGGGGCGGGGTAGGATCTCGAACTGATGCACCGAAAGCGCGCCCTGGCGGTGGGTGGTGCCCAGACAGTCAGCGCCGGTATCGCCGCCGCCGATGATCACGACACGCTTGCCGGCGGCGGTGATCGTGGGCTCTGGCAGGTCGCCCTCTTGCACGCGGTTGCTGATCGGGAGATATTCCATCGCCTGGTGGACGCCGCACAGCTCTCTTCCCGGGATGGGGAGATCGCGGGCAGCGGTGGCGCCCCCGGCGAGGACGGTCGCGTCGAATTGGAGGAGCTCGGAGACAGGGAGGTCGACGCCGACGTTGACGTTCACGTGGAAGTCAGTACCTTCGGCAAGCATTTGGGCGAGGCGCCGGTCGAGGTGGCGCTTTTCCATCTTGAACTCGGGAATGCCGTACCGAAGCAATCCGCCGATGCGGTCGTCACGCTCGAAAACGGCGACGGCGTGGCCTGCCCGGGTGAGTTGTTGTGCGGCGGCGAGGCCGGCCGGGCCCGATCCGACGACGGCGATGCGCTTGCCGGTCCGATTCGGCGGCACGACGGGGCGGATCCAGCCTTCTGCCCAGGCGCGGTCGACGATCTCAACCTCGACCTGCTTGATGGTGACCGGGTCCTGGTTAATCCCGAGCACGCACGAAGCCTCGCAGGGCGCGGGGCAGAGACGGCCCGTGAACTCGGGGAAGTTGTTCGTAGCGTGCAGCCGCTCGATCGCCTCGCGCCAGTGCTCGCGGTAGACCAAGTCGTTCCAGTCGGGGATGAGATTGCCGAGCGGGCAACCGTTGTTGCAGAAAGGGATGCCACAATCCATGCAGCGGCCGGCCTGTTGCTTGAGCGTCTCGCGCGGGAACGGCTCGTACACCTCTAGCCAGTCGTGGAGCCGCACGGAGACCGGGCGGCGCCGGGCAGTAATCCGTTGCCACTTGAGGAAACCCGTCGGCTCAGCCATGGGCGGCCGCCATCACACGCGACAGGGTCTCTTCCTCGGAGAGGCCGGATGCGGCCGCCTCGTCCATGACGGCGAGAACCCGCTTGAAGTCCTCGGGCATGACTTTTCGGAACGACTCGACCTCGCTCTCCCACTGCGACAGCAACAGGTCGGCGACGTCGGAGCCGGTGAGCTCACGATGGCGCTCGACGGTGGCGCGGAGCCACTCGCGATCGTCGGCGTTCAGGGGCTCCAACTCGACCATCTGGTAGTTGACCAGAGCGGGGAAGCGGTTGTCGGGGTCGTAGACGTAGGCGATGCCACCAGACATGCCGGCAGCGAAGTTCCTTCCCGTTGGACCGAGGACGACGACGCGGCCGCCGGTCATGTACTCGCATCCGTGGTCACCGATGCCCTCGACGACCGCGGTCGCCCCGGAGTTACGCACGCAGAAGCGTTCGCCGACAATGCCGCGGAAGTAGGCCTCGCCGCCCGTTGCGCCGTAGAGCGCGACGTTTCCGGCGATGATGTTGTCCTCGGCGGCGAAGGTCGCTTCCCGGTCCGGGTGCATAATCACGATGCCACCGGAGAGGCCCTTGGCGGCGTAATCGTTGGCATCGCCTTCGAGTCGCAGGGTCATGCCGCGCGGCACAAACGCACCGAAGCTCTGGCCGGCGGAGCCGCGGAGGTGGATACGGATCGTGTTGTCCGGAAGACCCTTGCCGCCCCAACGCTTCGTCAGCTCGGAGCCCAGCATGGTGCCGACGGAACGGTTGGTGTTGCGGACACAGGCCTCGATCTCGACGGGCGTTCCGTCGGCGAGCGCGTCACCCGACAGCAGGATGAGCTTCTGATCCAGCGCGAGTTCGAGGCCGTGCTGCTGACCACGGGTTGCGTATCGCGACTGACCATCGTAGGGGTTCACGGCTTCGAGCAGGATCGGGCTGAGGTCGAGACCGTCGGCCTTCCAGTGGTCGATGGCCGCGCGGACGTCAAGCGTTTCCGTATGACCGATCGCTTCGGCGATCGAACGGAAGCCGAGCGACGCGAGGTACTCCCGCACCTCTTCCGCAACGAACTCGAAGAAGTTGACGACGAATTCCGGCTTCCCGGCGAAACGTTTGCGTAGCACCGGGTTCTGCGTGGCGACGCCGACGGGACACGTATCGAGGTGACACACGCGCATCATCACGCATCCGCTGACGACGAGCGGCGCGGTCCCGAAGCCGAACTCTTCGGCGCCCAGCAGCGCACCGATGACGACGTCTCGGCCCGTCTTCAGCTGCCCGTCGACCTGGACAACGATGCGATCGCGAAGGCCATTCCGCATGAGGGTCTGCTGCGTCTCGGCAAGGCCGAGCTCCCAGGGCGCGCCGGCGTGCTTGATCGAGGTGAGCGGCGAGGCGCCGGTTCCGCCGTCGTGGCCGGAGATGAGCACGACATCGCTGTGCGCCTTCGACACGCCCGCGGCGACAGTGCCAACGCCGACCTGAGCGACGAGCTTCACGTGGACACGGGCGGCCGGGTTGGCGTTCTTGAGATCGTGGATGAGTTGCTTGATGTCCTCGATCGAGTAGATGTCGTGATGCGGCGGCGGGCTGATCAGGCCGACGCCGGTTGTGGAGTAGCGGGTCTTCGCGATCCACGGGTACACCTTGTGGCCGGGCAGCTGACCGCCCTCGCCGGGCTTCGCGCCCTGGGCCATCTTGATCTGGAGATCGTCGGCGTTGACGAGGTACTCCGACGTGACGCCGAAGCGTCCCGACGCCACCTGGTGCACGGCCGAGCGGCGAAGGTCGCCGTTGTCGTCCGGCACGTAGCGGTCAGCGTCCTCGCCGCCCTCCCCGGTGTTGGACTTGCCGCCGATGCGGTTCATAGCAACCGCGAGCGTCTCGTGCACTTCCTTCGAGATCGAGCCGTACGACATGGCACCGGTCGCGAAGCGTTTGAGAATCTCGCTCGCCGGCTCGACTTCACCGATCGGGATGGGGGGCCGGAGGTCCTCGCGGAAGGTGAACAGGCCTCGCAGCGTGGCGAGCCGCTTCGACTGATCATCGACGAGGCGCGTGTACTCCTTGTAGATGTCGTATCGGCCGGACCTCGTCGCGTGTTGGAGCTTGAACACGGTCTCGGGGTTGAAGAGGTGATACTCGCCCTCGCGGCGCCACTGGTACTCGCCGCCCAGCTCGAGATCGCGGTGAGCAAGCTCAGCCGGCCGTGGGGCGTAGGCGCGCCGGTGGCGGATGGCGACCTCTTCGGCGATCTCATCGAGCCCGATGCCGCCCAGCCGGGACACGGTGCCTGTGAAGTACTCGTCGACGAGATCCTGGCCGAGGCCGATGGCCTCGAACACCTGCGCGGCGCGGTAGGAAGCGACGGCGGAGATGCCCATCTTCGACATCACCTTCAGGACGCCCTTGCCCGCCGACTTCACGTAGTTCTTGATGGCACGGTGCGGATCCTCACCCTCGAGGCCGTATAGGCCCTGCGAAACGAGATCCTCGATGGACTCGAACGCCAGGTAGGGATTGATCGCGCCGGCGCCATAGCCGAGGAGCAGCGCCATGTGGTGCACCTCGCGCGCATCGCCGGTCTCGAGGACGAGGCCGACCATCGTGCGCGTACGCTCTCGGATGAGGTGATGGTGCACGGCGGATACGAGCAGGAGCGACGGGATCGGCGCCAAGTAGGGGCCTGTGTCGCGATCGGACAGCACGATGATTCGCGCGCCATCGGCGATAGCCTGAGAGGTCTCGGCACGAACGCGATCCAGGGCCTCGCGTAACGCCTCGCCGCCGCCGGCGACCTTGTAGTAGCCCGAGATCACGCGCGCGGCGAACTCCGGCCGATCTCCGTCGTCGTTGATATGGATGAGCTTGGCCAGCTCATCGTTGTCGAGGATCGGGAATGGCAGGGCGATCTGGTGACAGGCGTCGGGCTGGGAATCGAGCAGGTTACCCTCCGCGCCGATGGTCGACGCGAGGGAGGTGACGAGCTCCTCCCTGATGGCGTCGAGGGGCGGGTTCGTGACCTGCGCGAAGAGCTGCTGGAAGTAGTCGAAGAGCAGGCGCGACCGATCCGACAGCACGGCGACGGGGGTGTCGGTCCCCATCGAACCGATCGCCTCGCTCCCCAGCTTCGCCATCGGCGCGACCAGCAGCTTCAGTTCCTCGTGTGTGTAGCCGAAGGTCATCTGGCGCCGGACGACGGACTGGTGGGACGAAACGCGGTGCTCGCGGTCCGGCAGGTCGCTGAGGTGGACGAGCCCCTCGGCACACCACTGCTCGTACGGATGTTCGGCGGCGAGGGATGCCTTGATCTCATCGTCTTCGACGATGCGGCCGAGAGAGGTATCGACGAGGAACATGCGTCCGGGCTGGAGGCGGCCCTTCTTGACGACGCGTGCGGGGTTGATATCGACGACGCCGGATTCGCTGGCCATGATGACGCGGTTATCGTCCGTGACCCAGTAGCGGCTGGGGCGCAGGCCGTTGCGGTCGAGGACGGCGCCGATCACGGTGCCATCGGTGAAGGCGATGGAAGCGGGTCCGTCCCACGGCTCCATCAACGACGCGTGGTAGCGGTAGAAGGCGCGCCTCGCCGCCGGCATGGTCGCGTGGTTCTCCCACGCCTCCGGGATCATCATCAACACCCCGTGGGCGAGGGAGCGGCCGCTGAGATGCAAGAGCTCGAGGCACTCGTCGAAGCTCATCGTGTCCGACGGCGCACCCGGCGTGATGATGGGGTAGGCGCTCTCCAGGTCGGGGATCAGTGGCGATGAGATCTGGGCGGATCGGGTGCCCATCCAGTTGCGGTTGCCCTGCACGGTGTTGATCTCGCCGTTGTGGGCCAGGTAGCGATATGGATGCGCGAGCGGCCAGGTGGGGAAGGTGTTGGTCGAGAACCTGCTGTGCACCAGCGCGAGGGCGGACTCGATGCGCGGGTCGCGCAAATCGAGGAAGAACTCCGCGAGCTGCGGCGTGGTCAACATTCCCTTGTACACGAATGTGCGACCGGACAGCGACGGGAAGTAGATGGACAGGTCGCCGGTAATCTCGTGCTCGGCGCGCTTCCGGAGTACGAAGAGTTTGCGATCGAGGTCGATGCCTGTCGCCCCGGCAGGGTCGTCGATGAAACACTGCCAGAACGCCGGCATGACCGAGCGAGCCGTCGGTCCGATCATCGAATCGTCCACGGGAACGCTGCGCCAGCCGATGACGCGCAGGCCCTGGCTTTCGGTGATGTCTTCCACGAGGCCTCGTACCCGATCGACTGCGTGCGGCGGAAGGAACGCGAGGCCGACGCCGTACGCACCCGCCGCCGGCAGGGTGAATGGCACGACATCGCGAAGGAATGCGTCGGGAACCTGGATGAGGATGCCGGCGCCGTCGCCGGTGTTGACCTCAGCGCCGGAGGCGCCGCGATGGTCGAGATTGCAGAGGGCGCCGAGCGCCGTGTCGACGATGTCGCGGCTCTTCTTGCCGGTGATGTCGACGACAAAGCCAACGCCGCAGGAGTCATGTTCGAATCTCGGGTCGTAGAGGCCGCCGGGTTCGGGCAGTGCGCTGAACGGCAGGGCCTGGCGGGTTGGCGCCGCGGGGAAGGAAGGGGCAGCGACGCTATCGGAGCCAACGCCGATGTCGCAGGCGTCCCGTTCGCCGTCGGGCCTGAGCGGTAGGTTCACGTCAATTCCCACTGGGGTGCACGGAAGTGACCAATTGTAACCCAATTCACAATCGGTGTCACGAGACGCACCCCGTATCTGGATTCCCGCTGGAAGACGCAACGAGCGCCACCGGCGCCCGTTGAGCCGAGCGGAGGCGGCACCCTGCCGCCTACGCCAAAGCACGCTCCCACAAGGGATTAAAGATCGTATCCCATAGAAAAGGATTTGACAAGCTTCGCGCCCAGCGGTGTAGATGGGCAGCGGGTGAGTTGCATGTGCGGCGAACAGCACTGGAGCCTTCCGCGGGGCACGCGTCCGGGTCCGCCCGGCGTGCGTCAGGACGGACTTTGCGACTTGGGAGCGCGGGAAACGGGATCGCCTACGAGGCGGCAGGCTCATAGACGCAGGAGGGCTCCTCGGCGAGGTGGTTGCCCGTGATGGCCCACGCGCGCGCCCGGGAACCGCCGCAGACGTCCTTGAAGTCGCAGCGCCCGCACTTTCCCTCCAGCCGCTCCAGATCCCGCAGCGAGCGGAAGAGGCTGGAGTTGCGGTAGATCTCGCTCAGCGCCGCCGAACGCAGGTTGCCGGCGCACATCTGCAGGAAGCCGCTGGGGAACACATCGCCGACGTGCGAGATGAAGCAGAAGCCCTTGCCGTCGTTCACGCCCTTCTCGAGCGGGGCATTCCCCTGCCGGAATGCGTAGCCCGCGCCCGTCAGCTCGAAGGTCTGTGGCTCGTCGGCCGTTGTGCGGGCGCGCCTGCGCTGGATCAGCACACGACGGTAGTGCTG
>Ga0326597_10002665_pt1 | contig 26447 bp, 21 predicted proteins | sample RVTome_12_FD_203789 | JGI IMG/M metagenome (GOLD analysis project Ga0326597, IMG submission 203789) | Soil microbial communities from uranium-contaminated site in the Upper Colorado River Basin, Wyoming, United States - RVT100D185 | ecosystem: Environmental > Terrestrial > Soil > Contaminated >... | reverse complement strand
ACGAGTTCACCAGGACGATGGGACGCTCCTCGGAGATCTTTCGCACGATCTTCAGCGCGTCATCGAAGTTCCCCCGGATCTGGAGGACCCGCGCCCCGTGGATCATGGCCTGGGACAGCTTCCCCAGTGCAATCTTGCCCTCGGGGATCAGGACAAAGGCCTGCAGACCCGCCCGCGCCGCATACGCCGCGGCCGACGCCGACGTATTCCCGGTGGAGGCACAGATGACCGCTCGCGCCCCCCGCTCCACCGCCTTGCTCATGGCCAGGGTCATCCCCCGGTCCTTGAAGGATCCGGTCGGATTCGCCCCCTCGTACTTCAAGTACACCTCGCAGGGGAGGCCCAGGTGGCGGCGCAGGCGATCGGCCAGGATGAGCGGAGTATTCCCCTCGTTCAGCGTGACGACGGGCGTCGCCTCGCTGACCGGAAGGAACTCGCGGTACTGGTGGATGAGACCCTGCCAGGCCATTCACGCTCCCATTGGCGCGGGTCGATTCGTCAAATGGTCCATTGGTCGATTCGTCAAAACCGTCAGACTCCTCTCCTGACTACTTGACCAATCGACACATCGACCAATTGACTCTCTTGGCTCGGGGCTCTCCCCTAGTCTTCGGCGCGGGTCGATTTGTCAATTGGTCAACTGGTCAAATCGTCGTTGCGTGCGCCCACGTATTCCCAATTGACCATTCAACAAAGTGACCAATCGACTCCGCCTGCCAGCCGCCCTTTGCGCCATGCGCTCTGCTCTTTGCGCTTGGCTTCCCCCGATTGCCCAATCGACCAATTGCCCAATCGACTTTCTTCTAGTCCTCGACCCCTTCGACCCGGATGCACATCGTATCCTGCGCGACCACGTCCAGGTGATTGAGGCGCTTCAGGGCCTTCTGCATGTCCCCCTCCGTCGCCTCGTGGCTCAGCATCACGACGGGGACGGCGGCCTGTTCGGCGCGGCCCTTCTGGATCATCGAGGCGATGCTGATGGCGTGCTCGCCGAGCACCCCGGTAACCTTGGACAGGACACCCGGCTTGTCCACCGCCATGACCCGCAGGTAGTAGCGGCTCCGGATGCGGTCTATCGGCCGCAGGGTCAAGCCCTCCCCCGCCGCCCGCGTGGGAAGCAGGGACACGCGCGACGGCCGGTGGAAGATGATGTTGTGGGCGATCTCCACGACGTCGGCCACCACCGAGGACGCGGTGGGCATCTGCCCCGCCCCCCGGCCCGAGAACATCAGGGACCCGGCGGAATCCCCCCGGATGTGCACGGCGTTGTACACACCGCCGACCGAGGCCAGGAGATGGGAGTCGGGAATCATGGTGGGATGGACGCGAACTTCCAGCTCTCCCTGATCCTCCTTGGCGATCGCCAGCAGCTTGATGCGGTAGCCCAGCTCTCGCGCGAAGACGATGTCCACCGCCTCGACCTTCTGGATGCCCTCGATGTGGATGTCGGAGAACGGGATGTACCCGTTGTACGCCAGGGAGGCCAGGATCTGCAGCTTGTGGGCCGCATCGATCCCGCCCACGTCCAGGGTCGGGTCGGCCTCGGCGTACCCCTTGGCCTGCGCCTCGGCCAGCACGTCTGCAAAGGCCTGCCCGCTCTCGGTCATCTTGGTCAGGATGTAGTTCGTGGTGCCATTGACGATGCCCATGATGGACTGGATGTTGTTGGCCACCAGGCCCTCACGCACCGACCGGATGATGGGAATGGCCCCGCAGACGCTCGCCTCGAACCCCAGGTCCACGCGCTTGGCCGCGGCCGCCTGGTAGATTTCCAGGCCGTGCTCGGCCAGCAGGGCCTTGTTGGCCGTGACCAGGTGCTTCCCCTTGTGGACGGCCTCCAGGCAGAGGGTCTTGGCCATGGTGGTCCCGCCGATCAGCTCCACCACGATGTCCACCTGGGGATCGTTGATCACCTCCATGGCGTCCGTGGTGAGCAGCTTGGAATCCACGGGCACCCGCGGCGTCCCGATCTCCGCGATGCGCCGGATGCGGAGGCGCGCGCCCACGCGCCGGTCCAGCAGGGCGGCATGCTCTTGGAGGAGCTTCACGACCCCCGAGCCGATCGTCCCCATGCCCAGGATTCCCACATTGATCGTTTTCATGGACACCCCTCGCTTCTCCCCAGGACCAGTGCGCTCACCCCAGCAGCCGGGAGAGGCCCGTGCTCCAGGCCCAGTGCAACGCCTTCACCGACAGGTGGAAATTGAACCGCCGCCCTCGCAGCGCCAGGTGATCGCCCCCCACCGCGCCCAGGACGGCACAGGGGACCCCGTGCTCCCGGGCGATCGCCCGCAGCCGCTCCACCTGCTCCGGTGGAACGCTCACCACGATCCGCGAGGCCGACTCGCCGAAGAGCAGCGCATCCGGCCGCATCTCCCCCGGAATCTCCAGCGTGGCCCCCAGCCGCGCCGCAGGCGCGGTCACGCAGGACTCCGCCAGGGCCACGGCGAGCCCACCATCGGAGCAGTCGTGGGCCGAGGACACGATCCCGGCCCGAATCGCGGCGAGGCACGCCTGCTGCACCGCCCGTTCTCGCCCGAGGTCCAGCCGGGGTGGTCGTCCTTCCTCCCGGTTGTGCACCACCTTCAGATACTCGGTCCCGCCCAGCTCCTCCCGGGTCTCGCCGAGGAGGGCCACGACGTCCCCGTCCCGCTTGAACCATTGCGTCGTGGCGTGGCCGATGTCGTCCAGGACGCCCACCATGCCGACGATGGGCGTCGGGAAGATCGCCCGGTCGAGGGTCTCGTTGTAGAAGCTCACGTTTCCGCCCGTGACGGGGGTGTCGAGCACCCGGCAGGCATCGCCCATCCCGCGGACCGCCTCGGCGAACTGCCACATGATCTCGGGGCGTTCCGGGTTCCCGAAGTTCAGGCAGTTGGTCATGGCCAGCGGGCGGGCCCCGGCGCAGACGACGTTCCGCGCCGCCTCGGCCACCGCCAGCTTCCCGCCCTCGTAGGGATCGAGATAGGTGTACCGCCCGTTCCCATCGGCGGCCAGGGCCAGGCCCCGGCGCGTGCCCTGGACCCTCAGGACCGCGGCGTCCGAACCCGGCTCCACCACGGTGTTGCAGTACAGCATGTGGTCGTAGCGCTGCCAGACCGGCTGCTTGGAGGCGATGTTGGGCGAGGCCAAGAGATCGAGCAGGACCTGATCCGGCTTGTCCGGCAGAGGGAGCCCGGACAGGTCCGCCCGCCCGGTCTTGTCGAGGTACGCCGGGCGCTGCATGGGCCGGCGATAGACCGGGCCCTGCTCGGCCAGGGCCTTGGCCGGGATCTCGGCCACCACGCGCCCGCCGTCCTTGACCCGCATGCTGCCGTCCCCGGTCACCTGCCCGATGATCACGGCGTCCAGGTCCCACTTCTGGAAGACGTCCAGCACCCGCTGCTCCGCGCCGCGCCGCACGACCAGCAGCATCCGCTCCTGGGACTCGGAGAGCATGATCTCGTACGGGGTCATGCCCGTCTCCCGGCGCGGCACCTTGGCCAGGTCGATCTCGATCCCGGTCCCCCCGCGGCTGGCCATCTCGCACGTGGAACACGTCAGCCCGGCCGCCCCCATGTCCTGGATCCCGAGGATGGCATCACCCCCCATCAGCTCCAGGCACGCCTCGATGAGCAGCTTCTCCCGGAACGGGTCGCCGACCTGGACCGTGGGCCGTCGCTCCGCAGAGGTCTCGTCGAAGGTCTCCGAGGCCATGGTGGCCCCGTGGATCCCGTCCCGGCCCGTCTTCGACCCGACGTAGATCACCGCGTTGCCCGGACCGCTGGCCCGGGCCAGGAAGATCCGATCCTTCCGCGCGATGCCAAGGCACATGACGTTCACCAGGGGATTTCCCGCGTACGTCTCGGAGACGTGAACCTCGCCTCCCAGCGTCGGGACACCCACGGCATTGCCGTATCCCGCGATGCCGGCGACGATGCCGCCCATGAGGTAGCGGTTCTTGCCATTGGTCAGGGGGCCGAACCGCAGGGGATCCAGCAGGGCGATGGGCCGGGCCCCCATGGTGAAGATGTCCCGGATGATGCCGCCGACCCCCGTGGCGGCACCCTGGTATGGCTCGATGAAGGAAGGGTGGTTGTGGCTCTCCATCTTGAAGACCACGGCCAGCCCGTCCCCGATGTCCACCACGCCCGCGTTTTCGCCGGGGCCCTGCAGGATGCACGGGCCCTCCGTCGGCAACTGCGTGAGGTGCACGCGGGAGCTCTTGTAGCTGCAATGCTCCGACCACATCACCGAGAAGATGCCCAGCTCCGTGAAGTTCGGCTCGCGTCCCAGGATGGCCAGGACCCGCTGGTACTCTTCGGGTGTCAAGCCGTGCTGGGCGACGAGGTCGGGGGTAATACCTGTGGGTTCGCGCATTCTCGGGTACCAGTCAATCAGCCAACCATGAAACCAAGGACAGAAAGGCGTTCGGTGGTTCGGCAGTTCGGTGGTTCGGTCGTTCCCTTGGATCCAGAACATCCGAACGGTCGAACGCTTCTCAGAAGCAGCGCGCCGGATCAGCGTCGGAGGGCGGTGGACAAGACGGATTCGAAGAGCAGGCGGCCGTCCTCGGAGCCCAGCAAGGCCTCGCTCGCCCGCTCCGGGTGGGGCATCAACCCCAGGACGTTGCGGCCCTCGTTGCAGATGCCCGCGATGTTCCCCAGCGCGCCGTTCGGATTGGCCTCGTCGGTGATGGCTCCGTCCGGGGTGCTATACCGGAAGATGATCTGGTCGTTGGCCCGGAGACGTCCGACCGTCTCGGGATCGGCGAAGTAGCGGCCCTCACCGTGCGAGATGGGAATCTTCAGCACCCGGCCTTTTCCCATCATGCGGGTGAAGGGCGTCTCGGTGCTTTCCGTCCGCATGTGGACCCAGCGGCATCGGTACTGGAGGGACTCGTTCCTGAGAAGCGCCCCGGGCAAGAGCCCGGCCTCGCACAGGATCTGGAACCCGTTGCAGCTCCCCATGACCGGCCCGCCGTCCCGGGCAAACTTGACCACCGCGTGCATGATGGGCGAAAAGCGGGCGATGGCCCCGCAGCGCAGGTAGTCCCCGTGGGCGAATCCCCCCGGCAGGATCAGGCCATCGTACCCCGCCACCGACGTGTCCTTGTGCCAGACATAGCCCCAGTCCACCTTGAGGACGTCCTGGAAGACGTGGGCGAAGTCCTGGTGGCTCCAGGTCCCGGGGAAGAGGAGGACGCCGAATTTCATTCGGACACCTCGTGGATCTGGAAGACGTAGTCCTCGATCACCGGATTCGCCAGGAGCTTCCGGCACATCTCGTCCACTTGGCTCTTGGCCTTCACAAGGTCCCGCTCGGCGAGGCGCAGCACGAGGAACTTCCCGACCCGGCAATGCTCGACCCCCGGGAAGCCCAGGGTGGCCAGGGCACTCCTGACGGTGTCCCCCTGCGGGTCCAGGACGCTCTTCTTCAGGGTGACGTGAATCTGCGCTTCAAGCATGCCACGGCCTCTCGTCCCCCCCGCTGTCCCTGTCCCTGTCGCCACCCGGGGGGTGCCCGAATTTCGCTGTCGCGAGCGTTCAGGTACAGACCCGTCGGAAAATCTCGTGATAGGTGGCGGCCTCGCGGGCGGGGCTGCGGCGCCCCCGATCCTTGCCCAGATTCTCCCGCGTGGTCCGGTCCCAGAAGCGACAGCCATCCGGCGTCAGGTCATCCCCGAGCAAGAACGCCCCCTTGTGCCGCCCGAACTCGACCTTGAAGTCGGCCAGCAGGATCTCGCGCTCGGCGAAGAACGGCAGCAGGATCCCGTTGGCCCGGAGCGTCGTCTCGCGGATGGCCTTGAGGTCCTCGGTCGTGGCGAGCCCCAGGGTCCGGACGTGATCCTCGTTCAGCAGCGGATCGCCGAGGGCATCGCTCTTGTAGAAGAACTCCAGCACCGGGGCGGGAAGCGGGGTCCCCACCTCCATGCCGAGCCGCTTGGCCAGGCTGCCGGCCGCGATGTTTCGCAGCACCACCTCCAGCCGGATCATCTCCAGGCGGCGCACCAGCATGTCCCGCTCCCCCACCACCTCCACGAAGTGGGACGAAATCCCGTTCTTCTGGAGCAGGGCGAAGAGCGCGGCCGAGATCTGGTTCTTCATGGCGCCCCGCCGCGGCAGCTTGGCCCGGGGCGGACTCGGGCCAACCATGGGGGCGTCCTTGAAGCGTTGGATCAGGAGACCCGGGTCCTGCGTCTCATACAGGATCTTCCACTTCCCCTCGTAGAGCTTGCGCCCCCGCTGCAGGACGTGACCCCTGGAACCTGGAAGCGGGACACTGGAAACCGATCCAGCGCCTTTCCGCGGCTTCGTTTTTGGCGATCCAGGTTTCATGATCCAGTTTCCGGCGTCTAGCCCAGGCCCACCCGACGGAAGATCTCGTCCACGTGGCGCAGATGATACCCCAGATCGAAGCAGCTTTCAATTTCGGCCTCCCCCACGACCGCACGGACCTCGGGGTCCTTGAGGAGGAGCGCCTTGAAGTCCTCGCCCTCCTCCCACGCCCGCATGGCGTTCCGCTGCACCATCCGGTAGGCCGCTTCCCGGGAGACCCCGGCCTTGGCCAGGGCCAGGAGGACCTGCTGGGAGAAGATGACGCCGTGGGTCGCGTGGAGGTTCCGGCGCATGATCTCCGGATACACCCGCAGCCCCTCCAGGATCTCGCGGAAGCGCACCAGGAGGTAGTCCAGGAGAATGGTGCTGTCGGGCAGGATCACGCGCTCGACGGAGGAGTGGCTGATGTCGCGCTCGTGCCAGAGGGCCACGTTCTCCAGGCCCGCCTGGACGTTGGAGCGGAGCAGGCGCGCCAGACCCGAGACCTGCTCGCAGGCCACGGGGTTCCGCTTGTGCGGCATGGACGAGGAGCCCTTCTGCCCCTCGGCGAACGGCTCCTCCACCTCCCGCACCTCGGTGCGCTGGAGATGCCGGATCTCCGTGGCGAACTTGTCCAGAGAGGTCCCGACGATGGCCAGGGCCGCCAGGTACTCGGCGTGCCGATCGCGCTGGATGATCTGGGTGGAGATGGGCTCCGGTGTGAGGCCCAGGTGCCTGCACACGTACTCCTCCACCCGGGGCGGGACGTTGGCGAAGGTCCCGACGGCCCCCGACAGCTTGCCGTAGCTCGCCACCTCCCGCGCCCGCTCGAGGCGCTCGCGCGCCCGACGGACCTCCTGCAGCCACATGGCCATCTTGAGGCCGAAGGTCATGGGCTCGGCGTGGATCCCGTGCGTCCGGCCGATCATGACCGTCGTCTTGTGCTTCGTCGCCAGATCCACCAGATGCCGTTCCAGCCCCGCCACGTCCTCCAGCAAGAGGGCCGCCGCCTCGCGCATCTGGCACGCCAGCGCCGTGTCCAGGATGTCGGACGAGGTCAGGCCCAGATGGAGGTACCGCGCCGCCGGCCCCACCCGCTCCCCCACCGCCGTGAGGAAGGCGATGACGTCGTGCTTGACCTCCCGCTCGATGGCCTCGATGCGGGCGATGTCGAAGCCCGCCTTGGCCTGGATCTCCGCCAGGGCCTCCCGGGGGACCTCCCCCAGCTCGGCCCAGGCCTCGCAGGCCAGGACCTCGATATTAAGCCAGAGCCTGAACCGGTTCTCCGGCTCCCAGATGGCGGCCATGGCTGGCCGCGAGTAGCGGGGTATCATGTGCTCTCCTTCGGAGAGGGTTCAAGGTGCTGCCGTTCGAGGTCCTGCGGGATTCATCCTCGAACGGTCAACATCGACCCGGCAAACCGCTGGAAGGCTACCACAGATGGGCGACGGAGACAACCGCGGGCGCGGGGCGCTGGAAACGCTCTATCACAAACGGCATCAGGGGTACATTCAGCAGGACGCTTCGGCGCCACTCACAGGGAGGTTTTCCTTTTGCAACACAAAACGGCCTGATGCCCCATCCCAACGAAGGAGACAATTCGGCAATGCATTATGGCTATGGCCCCTCACCTGCCTGGCCGAGGATAGACCGATAGAGAGAATCGTCGAGGAAAAAGCCAGCTGCAACCATATCGTCGAGAATAGGCCTCACGGCCCCTACCAACCCACGCAACTTGGCATGGAGCAGCAGCCCTAGCAGACCCACGACAGTCCGCCCCTCCGCTTCCGCGACGCGGCGGGCTGTTGCATCATCGAGAATCAGCACATCCGCCTGTAGTTCACGTGCCAACACAATGGCCTCAGCTCCGCCCTTTCCCACCCGGGCTCGTAAGGGGACTACGGCTGCTTGGTCCTGGACCTGGTGCCGGGAAATCCATTGCGCCTGGGCGACCTCCACGCTCCCGTGGCGCCCTTGGCCGGCCAGGACAACCTCTTCATAGACTGCTTCCGGGATGTGCACGGCTCTCGCAAGCTGGCGAAGCAGATCCAGGCGACCAATTCGGGCGAGGGTGATGAGGGCACTGGAATCCAGGACCAGGTTCACCCGCTCGTGCCTTCTTTTTGGCGCAGGGTCTCGAGGTCTCGCTGAAGGTCTTCTGGCGGGTAGTCAAACCAGGGGATTCGATATTGGGCCAGGAGTTCGGGGAGGCCCCACAACGGCATCTGCAATAGCTCAGCCGCCTTCGCACGGGAAAGTTTTCCCCGGCGGACGAGATCCAGGATCAGAGCAACCTTGGCTCCTCGCTTCGCCTCTTCCTCCGATCCGAGCAACGCCAGAAGCTCCGCGGGGAGGTCTATTGTGACAGCGCCCATGAAATCCACCCCCTTTGCCGTTGCGTTATTCTACCAGCCCGTCCCCTGAAAGCCAACCGCCTATGTTTATGGCCTGACTGGGGGGATCCGAGGGTCGGGGAATTCAAAGGATGGATCTTGCCCCGGCAGCGCACCGGGGCCGGGGGCCCGCAATAGGCCAGAACCTCTCGCCTTCCGCCCTGTGTCCATCCGACCCGGGTCCGCCGAAGATTTTTCAAACTCCTCGAGGAAGGTCTCGCCTGAGAATGCCGAAGGCTTTCAGGAGGGAGTCCACCGGGTCGGTGTAGAACGTGAAGTCCAGGCGGCGGACGATGTCCTGAGGCACCCCCGGTCCCCACTGTTCCGAGGCCGTCGAGCCTGGCCGACACGCTCGCCCCTGGGAGCGACGCGCCGGAACTTGTTTTGGAACTACGTCCTGCATTACTACGTCCCGCAATATACAGGCGCGGGGCGCGTCAGTCCCCACGCCAATGGTGGGAGCCGCCGGTGGACACGGCCCATTCGCCGAGCTGGCACCCCCCGCCAAGCGAAGGCCGGCGCGCGCACCCACGACGATGCTGCGCCACTACCCTAGGCCAGGAATGGCTCAAACCTTGGGATAACGTCCGCTACGCACTTGACCATTCTCCCTAGTGTCACCTCAACAGGCTCGCGCGGCATCGCAGGATTCTGGAGAGCTATGAAGACCGCGGCGTCAAATTCCGCTTCGACCTCCTCATCGGCCGATGCGCTCACAATCGTCAGGCTCGTAGCACCGGTCGCGACCACCCCATTAGAGTCCCGGACATAGATGTCGCCTGGGCCAACGGTGTGGGCAATGGTCAAGAGCGGCAGCCGATGCTTGTCCTCGTTTACGAGCTCGCGGAGCGAGGCGAGCGACTCGTGCCCAGCGTGGTACGGCTGAACCTTCTCGAGCTCCGCCAGTGCCACCGCAGGGATTGTGTACCTAGCCAGGTGTTTCAGATTGTTGGCGTACGCCTTGTTGTCCGAAAAGATTGGGAAGTACGGCCTGTCCTTCCCAACAACCAGAGGCGTTTTCGTGTGTCGCTCTGCGAGCTGCCACATCACGTAATCAAGGGCGGATCGGAGATTGCTGACGCAGTCCCCGATGATCGCGCTCAATCTCACCGGGGGCGGGGTTTTCATGCGCGGGAACACATCGATTCGGTCACCATGGCGCTCGGTGGCGGCCTCATAGGGCCGAGTGTCCAGATAGCGGCGAGCTTCGAACCTGAGCGCGTCGAGGTGCTCTTGTGCCCGGACTACCTTTAGCCGTGCGCTGTCCAGAGCCTTCATACTGAGAGCATGGTCGGGCTTTACGAAATTGTCGAGTCCCAGCACGATGTCGGTGATAGCGTACGATCCCGTGCGCTGGATCTTCACAATGGAAGCCGACGCCAGTATGGGGTAAGGGCTGTCGGCGCGAAGCTTCGTGGCTGTGACGATTTGCTCGGCTTCCTTGCTTTCTGATTCCGGAAGGTCCCCCTCGACAGCTACCAACCAGACCCGGTTACCGTTCGTCAGTTTGATCTGCCCGACCGTCTGAAAGCTCAGGCCGGGAAACCGCACGGAAGTTATCCGTGCCCCCGGCCGCGAGATGAGGATCATAAACTGCAGCTTCTTGCCGGGCTTGGGCGGTCTATGCCAGACGACCTTGGCGCCCTCATCAACATGGGCGGGAAGCGGGCGCTGCAGTGACGTTGCCGGAATCACAACTGACGGTCCCTGCGTCCAGCCCGGCGTGAATTCGGGAGGTCTCCGCCATCTCCGAATGATGCGATCTGCCCGGAGTTCCTCTTTCAGATCCCGATTCGCTGTCCACGCTATGCGCCAGTCACCGCTCTCGTGAAGGCTAACCTTGAGGTACTGTCCCATCATCCGAACCGCGAGGTAAACGTCATCGCGGGTCACCCAGAGCCGCCACACCGACGACCGAGCTTCCGTCCGGGTGCCGACTGCGAAGCGAAGCGTGTCACGTTCTCGGGTGGCCACTAGATCGCCGGAGGAAGAACGGGGGCGGGGCGAGACAAACCACCCCCGGCGCCTTCCGCTCACGCAATCTCAGGATCGGGGACGGGGAGGTCGTCAAAGCACGGTTAGTACGACCAGTCGCCCGGTTGGTCGCTCGCCAGGCCATCGGGCGGGTCGGGTGGCGCTCGGATTGGGCTTGGCGCTCACCGGCGCTCGGCTCAATTCAGCCGGCCGATGGTGGTCAGCGCGTAGCGCTCCGGCTCGAAGAGGGACCGGTTGAGTTCTGCGAAGGTCTCGGGGGACACCGCGTCGATGCCCTGGATGATCTCGTCGAGATCGAAGTACCGGCGGAAGTAGAGCTCGGTCTTGGCCAGGCGAGTCATGCGGCTGCTGGTGCTCTCCAGCCCCAAGAGGAGGTTGCCCTTGAGCTGGGCCTTGGCCCGGTGGAACTCCGCGAGGTTCACCGGCCCCTGACCGAGACGGGTGAACTCCCCCCGGATCAGATCCACCACCTGCGGGTACGATTCCGCGCTGGTGCCGGCGTACACGGCGAGGAGGCCGGAATCCAGATACGACGCCTGGTACGAATAGATGGAATAGGCCAGCCCCCGTTTCTCCCGGATCTCCTGGAACAGGCGGGAGCTCATGGAGCTACCCAGGATGGCGTTCAGCAGGTAAAAGGCGTAGCGGCCCGTATGGTTGTAGGGCAACCCCTGGGCCCCCAGGACCAGGTGGAGCTGGGCCGAGTCCCGCTCCTCGTGGTGCACCGTGTGGAAGGGAGTGGGTGAGGAGCCGTTGACGGTGATGGCCCGCCCCTCCCACCGGCCGAAGGCGGCGGTCACCAGATCGGTCACCCGCTGGTGCTCCAGGTCCCCCGCGGCCGCCACGATGACCCGGTCCGGCTGGTAGAAGTCCCGGAGGTGATCCAGGATGTCCTGCCGGGTGATGGCCTGCAGCGTGTCCCGGAAGCCCAGGACCGGACGGCCCAGGGGGTGGTCGCGCCAGAACTGCATGGCGAACAGATCGTGGATCAGGTCGTCGGGGTCGTCCTCGACCATCTTGATCTCTTCCAGGACGACCCGCCGCTCCTTCTCGATGTCCTCGGGGGCCAGCCGGGGATGCAGCAACAGGTCGCTCAGCAGGTCCACCGCCAGCGGCAGATGCTCCCCCAGGACCTTGGCGTACAGGCAGGTGTTCTCCCGCGAGGTGAAGGCGTCGAGCGTCCCGCCCACGCTGTCGATCGCCTGGGCGATCTCCTCGGGGGTCCGGCTCTCGGTGCCCTTGAAGAGCAGGTGCTCGATGAAGTGGGAGATCCCCGCCCGCTCCCCCTTCTCGGCGCGGGAGCCCACCTTGACCCACACCCCGATGGACACGGAGCGGACCTGCGGCATCTGCTCGGTCAGGACCACGATGCCGTTCGGGAGGACGGTCTTCTTGTAGAGGCCGGTCACCTTCCCGATGGCCGCTTCCCTTCCTGCGGCTGGCCCCGGTCCTCGGCCCCGGCGCCCTCGGCCGACGGTGCCGATGCCGACGCCGCCGCCTTCTCCGCGTCCTGCAGAAGCTCGCGGCGGCTCAGGCGGATCTTGCCCATCCTGTCCACCTCGATCACCTTGACCATGATCTCCTCGCCCTCCTTCAGCACGTCCTCCACCCGCTTGATCCGCTCCTTGGCGATCTGGGAGATGTGGAGCAGCCCGTCGGTGCCCGGCAGGATCTCCACGAAGGCGCCGAAGTCCGTGATCTTGACCACCTTGCCCAGGTAGACCTTCCCGACCTCGGGCACCTCCACGATCCGGCCGATGATCTCCATGGCCTTCCGGGCGGCCGCCTCGTCCACCGAGGCGATGGCCACGGTCCCGTCGTCCTCGATGTCGATCTTGACCCCGGTCTGCTCCACGATTGCGCGGATGACCTTGCCGCCGGGGCCGATGACCTCCCGGATCTTGTCCACGGGAATCTTGAAGGAGATGATCCGGGGCGCGTAGGGGCTGAGGCCCGGCCGGGCCTTGGCCAGCGCCCGGTCCATGTGGTCCAGGACCTCCATCCGGGCCTCCCGCGCCTGGCGCAAGGCCTGCCGCAGGATCCCCTCGGTGATCCCCTGGGTCTTGATGTCCATCTGGATCGAGGTGACGCCCGTGCGCGTCCCGGCAACCTTGAAGTCCATGTCGCCCAGGTGGTCCTCCAGCCCCTGGATGTCCGTCAGGACCACCGTCTTGTCCCCTTCCTTCACCAGCCCCATGGCCACCCCGGCCACGGCGGCCCGCACGGGGACGCCGGCGTCCATCAGGGAGAGGCTGGCCCCGCAGACCGTGGCCATGGAAGAGGACCCGTTGGACTCGAGGATGTCGGAGACGATGCGGACGGTGTAGGGAAACTCCTCCTTGGAGGGCAGCACGGATTGGATGGCCCGCTCGGCCAGCGCCCCGTGCCCGATGTCCCGCCGGCTGGCGCCCCGCATGAACTTCACCTCTCCCACCGAGAAGGGGGGGAAGTTGTAGTGGAGCATGAACCGCTTGAAGCTCTCGCCCTCGATGTCGTCCAGCCGCTGCTCGTCCTCGGAGGTGCCCAGGGTGGTGGTCACCAGGGCCTGGGTCTGCCCCCGGGTGAACAGGGCGGAGCCGTGGGTGCGCGGCAGCACCCCCACCTCGCAGGTGATGGGGCGCACCTGGGTCACGGCGCGCCCGTCGGCGCGCCGCCCCTCCTCCAGGATCAGGCGGCGCATCTCGTGCTTCTCCAGCTCCTCGAAGATGTCCTTGACCTGAAGCTTCATCCCCTCCGGTTCCGTCGCCACCAGGCCCAGGGCCTCCTCCAAGAGGAGCTTCCGTCGAGCCTTCTGCTCTTCCTTCTCGGGCACGAAGGCGAGTTCCCGGATCCGGGGACGGGTGAGGGTCGCCACCCGCTCCTGCAGCGCCGGGTCCACGTGGGGCGAGACGAACCTCGACGGGCTCACCCCCGCCTGCCGCGCCAGCTCCTGCTGTATCTGGATGATGGCCTGGAGGGCCCGGTGGCCGTGGAGCAGCGCGTCCAGCAGCACATCATCCGGGACATCGCGGCCGCCGCCCTCCACCATGACGATGGCAGGTTCCGTCCCGGCCACGACGACGTCCAGGTCGCTCTGCGCGAGCTGGGCGTAGGTGGGGTTCAGGACAAAGCGGCCCTCCACCCGCCCGATGCGCACGCACCCGATGGGGCCCAAGAACGGAATCGGCGACAGGCAGAGGGCGGCCGAGGCCCCCACCACGGCCAGCACGTCTGGGTCGTTCTCCTGGTCGGCCGACAGCACCGTGGCGATGATCTGGACGTCCTGATGATAGCCATGGGGAAACAGGGGGCGGATGGGGCGGTCGATCAGGCGGGAGGTCAGCGTCTCCTTCTCGTGGGGCCGTCCCTCCCGTTTGAAGAAGCCGCCGGGGATCTTCCCGGCGGCATAGGCCCGCTCCTGGTAGTCCACCGTCAGGGGGAAGAAGTCGATGCCCTCCCGGGACTGCTTGGAGGCCACGGCCGTCACCAGGACCACCGTGTCTCCGTACCGGACCCACGCCGCGCCATCGGCCGCCCGGGCCACGCGCCCCGTTTCGATGCTGAGGGTCCGTCCTTCGAGACTGAGCTCACTCCGATACGTCATTTGCGAATACCCAACCTTTCGATCACGCGTTTGTACCGCTCGGCATCTTTGACCTTCAGATAGTCGAGGAGCTTCCTGCGGCGGCCCACCAGCATGAGGAGGCCGCGCCGTGAATGGTGGTCCTTCTTGTGGAGCGTGAGGTGCTCGGTCAGATACCCGATCCGGCCGCTGAGCAGCGCGATCTGCACTTCGGGCGACCCCGTATCCTGCTCGTGCAGGCGGTAGTGGCCGATGATTTCATCCTTCTTCACGGTTTCCTTCGCCATGATCGCTCTCCTCCCCTCACGGGTGACGCCCTCCGAGGCAACCTAGCACAGGCCCTCAGGAGTGTAAAGCCCATTCTGGCCAGGGGAGGCCACGCGCGGCCTGCCAGACGGCCTCCGCGGCCTCGCGATCCTTCGCGAGTTGTGCCGCGAGCGCCCCGGCGTCGGGGAAGCGCTGCTCGTCGCGCAGCCGCCGCAGGAAGAAGGCGACGATCCGCTCGCCGTACAGCGGCTCGTCCCATCCCGGCATGTGGATCTCCAGCCGCCGTTCTCCGGGGCCGAAGGTCGGCGCGCGCCCCAGGTTCATCATGGCGTCGCGGAAGTCGCCGCGCACCCGGACCCGCCCGGCGTACACCCCATCCAGAAGCGGCGGCGGTTCCGGCAGCGGCACGTTGGCGGTGGCGAACCCCAACTCGCGCCCCCGGCCTGCGCCGGGCTGGACCTCGCCGGTGAGACAGAACGGCCGGCCGAGGAAGCGCTGGGCCTCCGTCACCTTCCCCTCCGCCAGGAGCGCGCGGATCATGCGGCTGCTCACCACGAGGCCGTCCTGGCTCACCGGCGGGATCACCTCCAGCCAGAATCCCGCCGCCGGTGCCAGGGCCTGCAGCAGGTCAGGATTCCCCCGCCGGCCCTTGCCGAACCCGAAGTCGTACCCCACGCACAGCCCGACGATCCGCAGGCCGTCCACCAGGATCTTCCGAACGAAGTCCTCGGCCTCGAGGTCCGCCAGGACGGCCGAGAAGCGAATCACTATCGCAGCCTCCATGCCCAACTGGCGGAACAAGGCCAGCTTGAGCGGCAGCGGCGTGATGAGCGGGGGCGCCTGCCCGGGGCGGACCACCTCGAGCGGATGCCGCGCAAAGGTCACGACGGCCGGGGTCGCGCCCAGGGAAACGGCGCGCTCGCGGACCCGGCGCAGGAGCGCCTGGTGCCCGAGGTGGACCCCGTCCAGGGTGCCCATGCCGAGGACGGGAGTCGGGACGTCCCAGCGGAAGTCCTCGAACCGCACGGCCTCGATGACACGCATGCTCGGAGGGTCCTCAGGTGATCACGGAGGCGCCGGAGAAGACCCGCACCGGATGCAGCACCGTGCGTGTCGGCTCGCAGGCTGCGAAGTCCGCCGAGGCCACCGTCGTCTCGGCCAGCGCCAGGAGCTGCTTGCGAAATCCGAGGACCCGCACCAGGGCGCCTCGGGGGAGGTCCGCCGGAAACTGCACGGCCAGCGCCGCCGTCACCGCCCCCCCGTGCAGGATGAACCGTCCCGCCTCCGGCGCTACGCGGACCGTGGGCAGGTGGGCCAGCGCCTCGGCGATGGGCATCAGCACCTCCGGCAGTCGGCCCTCCCGCACCCGGTCCTCCAGCTCGGTGAGCGTCAGGATCCCCTCCAGGGTGAAGCGGCCCGAGCGGGTCCGGGTCAGCTCGTACAGGTGCCCCCCGCAGCCCAGGGCCCGCCCCATGTCGTCGCACAGGCTCCGCGCGTACGTCCCCTTGGAGCATGTGGTCCGCAGCCGCACGAAGGGCGGCGCGAACTCCAGCAGCTCCAGGGCGTAGATGCGAACGGTCACCGGCTGGCGCTCCACATGTTCCCCTCGACGGGCCAGGCGGTAGAGACGTTCCCCGCGGTATTTCTTGGCCGAATAGATCGGCGGCACCTGCTGGATCTCTCCTGTGAAGCGGGGCAGGATCGCCTCGAGATCCTCGCGCCGCACGGCGATGTTCTCGACCCGGGCCGTCTCCTTCCCCGCGGCATCCAGCGTGTCGGTGGTGATGCCCAGGCGCAGGGTCATGACGTATTCCTTGTCCGCCTGGGTCAGGTACTGGGCGATCCGCGTCGCCCCTCCCACACACAGGGGCAGCACACCCGTGGCCTGGGGGTCCAATGTCCCCGTGTGTCCCACCCGCCGCATGCCCAGGATCTTGCGGACGGCATCCACCACGTCGTGGGACGTCATCCCCGCGGGCTTGTTGATGTTCAGGACCCCATGGACTTGCGCTCTGATACTCATCGCGCGATTTTTGATTGTGGATTGAGGATTGCCGATTGGGAAGAAATCAGCAATCCCCAATCACACATCCTCAATCAGATAGGATGACGCGGCTGCCAGGATGCGGGTCTTGGCCTCGGGCAAAGCATGAGGGAGTGTGCAGCCCGCCGCATTCCGGTGTCCGCCGCCGGCAAAGGCCTGTGCCAGCCGCGCCACGTCCACGGGTCCCCGGGACCGGAGGCTCACCCTCACCTCGGTGGGCGAAATCTCCTTGAAGGCCACGGCAATCTGCACGCCCCGCACGGCGCGGACGTAATCGATGAAGCCCTCTGTGGCCTCCAGCCCGATCCCCGCCTGTTGCTGGGCGGCGATGGTGACCTCGATCCACGCCACCCGCCCGTCCGCGCTCACCTGCAGGGTGGCCAGGGCCTGGCTGAGCAGTCGCCACTCCCGCGGATCGTGATTCTCGTACAACCCCGCGGTGATCTGCTCGACCGCGGCCCCGCGCTCCACAAGATCCGCCGCCGCCCTCAGGGCGGCGGGCGTCGTGTTGCCGTACTGGAAGGACCCGGTGTCGGTCTGGATGGCGGCGTACAGGTTCGTCGCCACGACCGCGGAGAGGGGGAATCCCCCGTGGTGAAGGATCCGGTACACCAGCTCGCCGGCCGAGGAGGCCTCGGGGTCCACCCAGTTGACCGTCCCGAACCGCGTGTTCGCGGCGTGGTGATCGACGTTGACGACCACGGCATGGTCCGGCCGCGAATCCAGCAGCCCTCCCGTGCGGGTCAGATCGCTCGTGTCCAGGACCAGGTAACATGCGTAGGCAGTACGGATGGGCACTTCCCGCAGGACCTCGTCCGCCCCCGGGAGGCTCTCGAGGCCGGGGGGGAGGGGGCTGGCATTGTAGGCCGCCGTCACCTTCCCCACTCCTCGCAATGCCAGCGCGGCTCCCAGGGTCGCCCCGATGGCATCGCCCTCCGGGTTGACGTGGGATAACACCGCCACCGAAGGCGCCGCCCGGAGCGTCGCGACGACCCGATCCAGGTCACTCACCCTGATCCCCCTCGGGAGGCTCAATCTGTTTGAGCAGCGCCGCGATGTGCAGGCCCCGTTCCAGCGAATCGTCCACCTCGAAGGTCAGCTCAGGCGCGTACCTGAGGCGCAAGGCTCGGCCCAGCTTCCCTCGGAGGAAGCCCGCCGCCGATTCGAGGCCTTTCAATTCTTCGGGGAGACCGTCCTTGCCACCCGGGCCCGTGAAGTACACCCAGGCATGGCGCAGGTCCGGGCTGACGCGCACCGCGGTGATGGTCACCCGATGCAGCCGCGGATCCTTGACCTCGCGGAGCAGCAGGCGACTCAGCTCTTCCTGGATCAGGCCGGCCACCCGGTCGGCGCGCTTGAACGGTAAGGGCATCGGCAGTCGAGTCGGACCGTGGGAGGTCGCGTGTTTCAGTCTGCAAACACCCATTTCACCGCAGGGCTTGCGAAGATCACAACGGCCCGCGGGATATCAAAAACCCGATGGGACCCGGCCGGTCAGGGTATTCCGGACCCTGTCCCAAACTCTCCCCCGCCAGACCTGGGAATATCGGGGGATTTTTTGCGTGCTTTGCGGTTCAATGGCATTGTCTGGTCTGAGAGCAACGGCACAGAACAGAGGATGACCGTGGGGCCCGATCCCGGGATCCAGGCGGGGTCAGTGCGTGACCAGATCGATCTCGTAGTCCACCACCAGGGCCTCGTGGCTGGCCTCGATCCAGTTCACGACCTTGGAGAGGGTCGCGTCCACCAGGCGGGCGTCGTTGCTCACGGACACCACCCCCAGCGTGGCCCGCTGCCAGTCGTCCAGCCGATCCACCTCGGCGATGCCGACGTTGAATCGCGCCTGGACCCGGTCTTTGAGGCTCTTGACCACCCGCCGCTTCGCCTTCAGCGACCCGCTGTCCGGGATCCGGAGTTCGATCTTACAACTCCCGACCGTCATGGCTCACAACCGGAAACCGCAACAAGTGCCAAGGAACGCCACTCCCCCCTGAACCCATTCGCGTGCAGTTGCGTCCGGTTGCGGTGGCGTTGTCTGGCTGGCTAGAGCTTGGGGGTGATCTCCTCCAGCTCGTAGGCCTCCAACACGTCGCCGGGGTGGATATCGTTGAAGTTGGCCAGCCCGATGCCGCACTCCATCCCGCTCTGGACCTCGCGGACGTCGTCCTTGAACCGTCGCAGCGAGCCGATCTTCCCCTGGTGAGTGACCTTCCCGTCGCGAACCACCCGTACCCGGGCGTCCCGGGCCACCTTGCCGTCCGCCACGTAGGAGCCGGCGATCGTCCCCACCTTGGAGATATGGAAGATCTGGCGCACTTCGACGCGGCCCAGCGCCCGCTCCACGTACTGCGGCTCCAGCAGGCCCTCCATGGCGGCCTTGACCTGGTTGATGGCGTCGTAGATGATGGTGTAGAGGCGGACGTCCACGTGCTCCTGCTCCGCCAGCCTCTGCGCCTTGGGCTCGGGCCGGACGTTGAACCCAACGATGATGGCATTGCTGGCCGAGGCCAGCATCACGTCGCTCTCCGTGATGGCCCCGACGGAGCTGTGAATGACCTTGACCTGCACCTGCTCGGTGCCCAGGTGCCCCAGGGACTCCTGCAGCGGCGCGACCGAGCCCTGGACGTCCCCCTTGAGGATCATGCGCAGCTCTTTCACCTCGCCTTTTTGGATCTGCTGGTGCAGGACCTCGAGGGTGACCTTGGGCTGGCTCACCATCACTTCCTGGCGGTGCTTCTGCTGTCGGGCCACGGCGATCTGGCGCGCCTTCTTCTCGTCCCCCACCACGGCGAAGGTGTCACCGGCCAGCGGCACCCCCGACAGGCCCAGGATCTCCACCGGGGTGGCCGGTCCGGCCTCCTGGAGCTTCTTGCCCTTGTCGTTGATCATGGCGCGCACCCGGCCGTGATGCATGCCGGCCACCACCGCGTCCCCGACCCGCAAGCCCCCGCTCTGGACCAGGACCGTGGCGACGGGGCCGCGCCCCTTGTCCAGCTCCGACTCGATAACCACCCCCCGGGCCGGCTTTTCCGGGTTCGCCCTCAGTTCCTGGACCTCGGCCAGGACCAGGAGATTGTCCAGGAGATTGTCGATCCCCTCCCGCCGCTTGGCGGAGACGTGGACGAAGATCGTCTCCCCCCCCCACTCCTCGGGGACCAGACTGTACTCCGCCAGCTGCTGCTTGATGCGGTTGGGATCGGCGTTGGGCTTGTCGACCTTGTTGATCGCCACCAGGATCGGCACCTTCGCATCCTTGGCGTGGTTGACGGCCTCGATGGTCTGAGGCATGACGCCGTCGTCCGCGGCCACGACCAGGACCACGATATCGGTGGCGTGCGCCCCCCTGGCCCGCATGGCCGTGAAGGCCTCGTGGCCGGGGGTATCCAGGAAGACGACGCGGCTGACGGCGTGACCCGGGACCTCGACCTCGTACGCCCCGATGTGCTGGGTGATGCCGCCCGCCTCGGTGGCGGTCACGTTGGAGTGGCGGATGGCGTCCAGGAGCGAGGTCTTGCCGTGGTCCACGTGCCCCATGACCGTGACCACCGGGGCCCGGGGTCTGAGCAGGGCGGGGTCCTCGACCTCCACCATTTCCTCCACCAGCTCCTCGGGGGAGGCGCGCTCCACCGTGTAGCCGAACTGCTCGGCCACCTTGCCGATGGTCTCGGGGTCGATGGGCGTGTTGATCGCGGCCAGGACGCCTAGCTTGATCAGCCGCTTGATCACGTCGCTGGGGGTGGCGGACATCCGCCCGGCCAGTTCCTTGGGGGTCAGGCCTTCCCCGATCTTCAGGACCTTGACTACAGGCGTCACCGGCGGGGGCGGGGCCCCGGGCCTTCCCCGGGGAATGGGCGGCGCCTCCTTCACCGGCACCCTTGGCGCCGGTGGAAGCGGAAGCTCGGGCTCGATGGGAGGCAGGTACTCCGCCGGCGGGGGCGCTTCCAGCACACCGATGTCCGGCGCCTGAACCTCGGCGACGACCGGCCGCGGGGGCTGCACGGTCGGCCGGGGCGGCTCCAGCGTCGGTCGCTGGGGCTCGGCCCGCGGCGCCGCGTGCGGGGGCTGCATGCCCGCCTGGCCGGCGGCCGGGGGCCGCACCTGTTCCTCCCGTCGAGGGGGTCGGTACTCTTCCTGCCTCCGGGAAGGGGGTGCCGGCGGGGCGGGGCGCACGCCCCCGGGCGGAGCAACTCTTCCCGGCACCTCCGGCGCTGGTCTTCGCGGCGCCTCGGGCGCTGGCTTCGGCGGCTCCATGCCGGGTCGTGCGGGCTCACGGATCTCCGGCGGCCTCACCGGCGGGGGTGATGGAAGGGTGACATCCCCCTTGGGCGGGACCTCGAGGGCCGGAGCGGCCGCAGCCGGGGGCGCCGCGACAGGCGGTACCGCCGCCTCGGCGGGTGGGGCGATCAGCGCCGCGGGCTCCACGGTGGGGGCATCCAGCGTCACGACCAGGGGCTTCAGGCGAGCCGCGCTGGCCGCGACCGTCCGCCGGGTCCGGGGTCTTGGCTCGGCCGCGGTCTCTCCCGTGGCCACCTTCGTTCGGGTCCGCGGCTTGGCCGGCGCCTTGGCGGGGGCGGTGGCGCTCGCCTGGACGGTGCTCGCCTGGGCGCGGGGCGTGCGCCGCGACGCCGGCTTGATCGGCATTCCGCTGCCCGGCCGGATCGTGCGGGCCGGGATCCGGGCCACTGGCTGGGCCAGGATATCCCGGGCCGACTGCTCCTCCACCGAGCTGGTGAAGGTCGTGGCCTCGATTCCCGCCGCCTGGAGCCGCTCCAGGACCTCCTTGGTGGTCAGGCGAAACTTCGTCGCCAGATCGTAGACTCGAACCGTTCCCACGCTGACATCCTCCGCGGGACGATGGCGGCTGTCCCGCTTCCCTGCATCGGAGCGAACCTGGTTACTCCGCGATGACCCCCCGTCGCTTCAACTCCTCCTCGAAGCGCGCACGCAATGCCCCGGCCTCGAGCCGCGGAAGCTTCCGCCGGAAGGCCCGCGGGAAGGCCCGCCGATCCCAGGCTCGAGCCAGGCAGGCCAGGGAGGGGCAGAGGTACGCCCCCCGACCTTGGGGGCGCCGCGGGTGCACGATCACCTCCCCGGCAGGATCCACGCTGACCCGAACCAGCGCGTGCTGCTCTTGGCGCTTCCGGCAGCCCACACAGGTCCGCAGGATGGGCCGCGCCATGCGGCGACGTTCCCTCGGCGCCTACCGCTCCGCCCCCGCGGGGGCGGCCTCCCCGTCGGGGATGGCCGCTTCCAGGGCGGGCGTCTCCGGCGACGCGCCACTCGTCGCATTGCCCAGCGCTTCCCGCGCCGCCTTGAGGATCTTCTCTGCGCTCTTGGGCCCGATCCCCTCGATCTCCTGCAAGGCCTCGGACGAAACAGCCGCCAGGGCCGCGACTCCTGTATAGCCGGCCGCCACGAGACGGGCGGCCAGCTTCTCCCCCACGCCCGGCAGCCCCGTGAGCTGCTCCAGCGCGGCCGCCTCGTCCACGGCCGGCGCCGCCTCCGGCCGCGGCTCGCCCGCCATCAACACCGACAGGGCGGCCTCGGCCTCACGCTGAAGCTCCGCCATGCTCCGGATATCCACCTTCCAGCCCACGAGCTTTGCGGCCAGCCGCGCGTTCTGCCCGCGCCGCCCGATGGCCAGAGAGAGCTGGTCATCCGCCACCACCACCCGGAGCGTCCGCGTCTCGGATTCCACGCTGACCTGCTGCACCTCGGCCGGGGCCAGCGCGGCGCGGACGAAGGCGCCCGGGTCCTCCCGCCAGGGGATGATGTCGATCTTCTCCCCCTGAAGTTCCCGGACGATGGCCTGCACCCGGGCCCCCCGGTAGCCCACACACGCGCCGACCGGATCCACCTTGCTGTCCTTGGAGACCACGGCGATCTTGGCCCGCTCTCCGGCCTCGCGCGCGGCGGCCCGCACCTCCACGATGCCCTCGTAGATCTCCGGGACCTCCAGCTCGAACAGGCGCTTCACGAACCCCGGGTGCGTTCGCGAGACGACGATCTGGGAGCCCTTGGAGGTCTTCTTGACGTCCAGGATGTAGGCCCGCACGCGGTCGCCCACCCGGAATTCCTCGCGGGGCAACTGTTCCCGCACCGGCAGGATCGCCTCGGCCTTCCCGATGTTGAGGATGGCGTTCCCCTTGATGACCCGCTGCACCACGCCGTGGACCAGCTCGCCCTCTTTCTCCTTGAACGTCTGGTACACCGAGTCCCGCTCCGCCTCGCGGACCCGCTGGATGATCACCTGCTTGGCGGTCTGGGCGGCGATCCGGCCGAAGCTGCCGGCCTGGACCGGGACCGGGCTTTTCACCTCGTCCCCGATGTGCGCCTCCGGGTTGATCTGCTGGGCCTCCTCCAGGCTGATCTCGACCTTGGGATTGGTGGGGGTCTCCACCACGCGCCTGACGGCGTAGAGCTTGAACTGGGCCGACTTCCCGTCGAAGTCCACCCGTAGGTCCAGGGCCGCCTGCGCGGGAGGCAGGCCCTTCCGGGACGCCGAGAGGATGGCGGCGCCGACGGCGTCAATCAGGATCTCCTTCTCGATCCCCTTCTCTCGTCCGATCTGATCAATGACCTGCATCAGGTCCATACGGTGCCTCCCATGGGTGCCCCCTGGGCGCCCAGGTCGTTGAGCTATAGGTCGACTTCCAGCCGCGCCTTGAGGATGAGCCCGCGCGGGATGGTCACCCGCCGGCCGTCCGGAAGGTCCAAGAGCACCGCATCCCCCGCCAGGCCGGCCAGTCGGCCGCGGAAGTTGCGCTGGCCTTCCACCGGCTCGCGCGTGCTGAGCCGCGCCGCCTTGCCCGCGAAGGTCACGAAATCGCCGTCCCGCGTCAAGGGACGATCCAGACCGGCAGAGGAGACCTCCAGATGATAGGGATGGCCGATGAGGTCCTCCACGTCCAGATGGTCCCCGAGTTCCTCGCTCACCCGCTGGCAGTCCTCCAGCGTGACGCCGCGCGGCCGGTCCAAGTACAGGCGCAGGATCCACCCCTGGCTTTCCCGCCGGAACTCGACATCCACCAGCTCCAGCCCGCGATCCGCGAGGATCGGCTGGGCGAGGCTGCGCACGTGCTCCACGACTTCCCCCGGACGCTGTTCGACCCCTGAACCGCCGCGTTGCGTCATGTGGATTCGCTGGCCAGCTGTCCGGCCGGCCGCGGCTTCCCGCCAAAACCTCGCGCGGGGGACCCTCGAAAAACAAAGAGTGGGCAGAATGCCCACTCCGAGGCGCACGATAGCACGGCACCCAGAGGCACGCAAGGGAAAAATCGCGCCTCCGGTGCCTGCCCCGCCCCGCCCAGGCGGGGGATTATTCCTCTTCCTCTTCCACGGGGCGCTTCACTTCGGCCACGATCCGCTCCTGGATCTGGGCCGGGACCTCCTCGTAGTGGGAGAACTCCATCGTGTAATCGCCCCGGTCGCCCGTGATGGACCGGAGCCTGGGGTCGTACTCGAGCATCTCCGCCAGGGGGACGTGGGCCTTCACGGCCTGGTTGCGTCCCTTGGCCTCGATCCCCAGCACGCGCCCGCGCTTGCTGTTCAGGTCCCCCACGATATCCCCCATGCAGTCTGCAGGCGCGGCCACCTCGACCGTCATGATGGGCTCGAGCAGGGTGGGCTTGGCCTGGGCCACGGCCTTCCGGAAGGCCAGCCGCCCGGCCAGCTTGAAGGCCAGCTCGGAGGAATCCACGGCATGGGTGGAGCCATCGTACAGGGTCACCCTGAGGTCCACGACCGGATAGCCGGCCAGGGGTCCCCGCTCCATCCCCTCGACGATGCCCTTCTCCACGGCCGGGATGAAGTTCCGCGGGATGGCGCCGCCCACGACCTGGTTGACATACTCGAAGCCGCCCCCCCGCGGCATGGGCTCCATGTGGATCCAGCAGTCGCCGAACTGCCCTCGACCCCCGGTCTGTTTCTTGTGGCGCCCCTGGATCTCGCGGGCCCGGGTCTTGACCGTCTCCTTGTACGGGACCCGCGGGGTCTTGAGGGTCACGTCCACCCCGAACTTGCGCTTGAGGCGCTCCGCCACGATCTCCACGTGGGCCCGGCCCATACCCGACACGACCGTCTCCCTGGTCTGGGGATCGTAGCGGACCTGGATCGTCGGATCCTCCTCCCGGAGACGCGTGAAGGCGATGCTCATCTTGTCCTCGTCCCCCTTGGCCTTGGGCTCCACGGCGAAGGAGATGACGGGCGCGGGGAAGACGATCTCGGCCAGGCGGATGGGTGCCTTCTCGTCGCACAGTGTGTCACCCGTCCCGGTCTCTTTCAGCTTGACCACGGCCCCCATGTCGCCGGCCCCCAGCGCCTCCACCGGGGTCTGCTGCTTGCCCCGCAGCAGCAGGAGTTGTCCCACCCGCTCCTTCACGCCCTTGGTCGCGTTGAAGATGGTGGAATCCGAGGTCATGGTCCCGGAATATACCCGGAACATCGTCACCTTGCCGGCGTAGGGGTCCGCCACGGTCTTGAAGACCAGCGCCGAAAAGGGCGCGTCGTCCTTGACCGCGCGGCGGACGGTCCCGTTCCCTTTCAGATCCGTCCCCTCGACGGGCGGCCGGTCCAGGGGCGACGGGAAGGCCTCCGCCAGGAGGTCCAGGAGCGGGGAGACCCCGATGTTCCGGGTGGGGGCGCCGCACAGGACCGGGAACAGCTTCTGCTCCCGGATGCCCCGGGTGAGCCCCTCGCGAAACTCGGCCTCGGTCAGCTCGCCGCTCTCCAGGTACTTCTCCAGGAGGCGATCGTCGGCCTCGGCCACGGCCTCCACCAGGGCGGCGCGCTGCGTCTCGGCGAGGGACTTCACGTCGGTGGGGACGTCCCCCTCCGTCGCCTTGCCGGAGCCGTCGGTCGCGAACCGGATCGCCCGCATGCGGACCAGGTCCACCACACCGGCGAATCCGGCCTCTTGTCCGATGGGGACCTGCACCGGCACCGCCTTGGGGGAGAGGTTTTTCCGCACGTCCTCCAGGGCGCGGGTGAGGTCGGCCCGCTCCCGGTCCATCTTGGACAGGTAGATGGCCCGGGGCAGGTCCTGGGCGGCGGCGTAGCTCCACACCTTTTCCGTCTGGACCTTCACCCCGTCCGGGGCGCCCACCACCACCACGACACCGTCCACCACCCGCAGGGTGTTCTTGGCGTCGGTGAGGAAGGCGGCGAAGCCCGGTGTGTCCACGAGGTTGAACTTGCACCCTTTCCACTCGCACCAGGCCAGGGCGGCGCTGATGCTGATCTTGCGCCGGATCTCATCCTCGTCGAAGTCCGTCGTGGTCGTGCCGTCGTCTACCCGGCCGAGGCGGGTCGTCGCCCCGGCGGTGAAGAGCATGGCCTCGGTCAGGGCGGTCTTGCCCGCACTGCCGTGGGCCACCAGCGCAACGTTTCGGATCTTGGCGGTTTCGGGTCTTTTCATCGCTCGCCTCGTGGTTTCGCGGACTTCCAGGAACGCTGGCGGCGGGTCACAGGCGGCGACCCGCGGACTTGGCGGAACCTGTTTCCTAACACATTGCCATCACGTCAGGCAAGGGAAAATGCGGCGCAGCACACCCCATCATGCCTTTCGCTGTCGCTGTCGGGATCGTTGTGCCTGTCGGCGCCCCTGTCCCTGTCCCTGTCGCTGTCGCTGTCGCTTCTGGCGGAAGGTCGACAGCGACAGCGATATCCGACAGCGATGGACCCGGATGACTAACTCCTTCTGTCGCTGTCCCTGTCGAGTTCGCTGTCCCTGTCCCTGTCGCTGTCGGCTTTTCTCCTACAGTATCGCCAGGATCGCGGCGGTCACCTCTTTCGTCTTCGATCGGCCGCCCAGATCAGGCGTCCGCACTGTGCCCTCGGCCAGGACGGTCGCCACCGCCTTCTGGATCCGGGCCGCGGCCCGCTTTGCCCCC
>Ga0326597_10002664_pt1 | contig 26453 bp, 28 predicted proteins | sample RVTome_12_FD_203789 | JGI IMG/M metagenome (GOLD analysis project Ga0326597, IMG submission 203789) | Soil microbial communities from uranium-contaminated site in the Upper Colorado River Basin, Wyoming, United States - RVT100D185 | ecosystem: Environmental > Terrestrial > Soil > Contaminated >... | reverse complement strand
CGCGAGGCGGCGTCCTTCAGTGCGCGGCTGCTGCCGAGCCTGCTGCGCCTGCGACTGGACGTCATCGACTGCTCCGCGACCCCGTACCTGCCCCTCTACGCGACGTGGCTCGGTACGCGCATCACGCGGACGCCCCTGGTCGCCACCTGGCACGAATTCTGGGGCGACCACTGGCTCGACTACCTGCCGCACCGCCCGGTGGTGGCGCGCGTGGCCCGGGCGCTGGAGGCGGGAGCGCGCCGGCTCGGCGACGTCCGCATCCCGGTCTCGTCGTTCACGGCGCAGCGGATGGGCATGTCGCATGAGCAGCAGGACATGATCGTGGGGAACGGCGTGGACCTGCAGTCGATCCGAGGCGCCCGCCGCGACCGGCGGGTCGTCGACCTCGTCTTCGTGGGACGGCTCATCGACGAGAAGCGGGTCGACCTGCTGCTGGGGGCGATCCATGCCCTGGCAGGGGACTATCCCGACCTGCGTTGCACGGTGATCGGCGGTGGACCGGAGCGCGCCGCCCTCGAGGGCCGAGCGATCCGGCTGGGGCTGAACGAGAGGGTCACCTTCGCCGGCCGTGTCGAGGGTTTGCGCCTGTACGCCGTCATGAAGGCCGCCCGCATCCTGGTGATGCCGTCGGTGCGCGAGGGATTCGGGATCACCGTGGCCGAGGCCCAGGCCTGCGGCACCGTTCCGGTCGTCGTGCGCGGCCCGATGAGCGCGGCACCCGCCCTGGTCCAGGACGGCGTCGACGGCCTCCTCTGCGATCCAAGCTCCGCCTCGCTCGCCGGCGCCCTGGCTGCCCTCCTCTCCGACCCCGCGCGGCTGGCGGTGATGTCGCGCAACGCACGCCGGGCGGGGCAGCACTACGACTGGGACGTGCTCGCCGATCGGATGGAGGATGTCTACCTCCAGGCTGCGGGCCGCTCGGTGCGGCTGGCAGCGGCGACATGAGGACTACGGCCTGGGAGCGACGCCCCGTGCGACCGGTCGCGCTGGCAATGCGGTGGCCATCGATCGACCTGTGGCCGCTGCTGCTGCTCGGCTCGATCCTGGCCGGCGTCGCCCTGGTGCTCGCGACCACCGAGATCGGGGGCGGCGACTACGGCCAGTGGCTGATGACCGCCCGGCCGTATCTCGGCGAGGGCGTGCCCGACTACCGCGCAGCGTCTGCGGTGCCACCGGTGATGCCGTTCCTCCTGAGCCTCGTGCTGAAACTGGCGGGCGACCCGCTGGTGGGGGTCCACCTCTTCGCCGTGCTGCTGCTGGTCGCGCTGGGGGTCAGCGCGTACCTCGCGGGCACGACCTTCTTCGAGACGCGCTGGGCGGGGCTGCTGGCGCTGATCGGCACCCTGCTGCTGACGGATCGGTTTCTCGACCTCTTCGCCTTCGGTGGCCTGCTCCAGGCGGGCGCGATCGTCCTGCTCTGGCTGGGAGCCGCCGCGCTGCTGCGCGCGGGGCTTGCCGGTCGCTGGGAGTGGGCGTGGTGGGCCGCCGGCGGCCTGTGCATCGGCCTTGCGGCTGCGACCCATGTCGGCACCGCCACGATCATCGTCCCGGCCGGTCTGCTGGTCGGGCTGCTCAGCGCGACCCGCGTCGCGCCCACCTGGCGCGGACGGCTGATCCGGCTGGCGCCGCTCGGCGCGGCCCTCTTCGTCGCCGGCGTCTACTGGCTCCTCTTCCTGCTCCCGGGAGGGACCGAGCTCGCCCGCAACCCGGCGAGCCTCGCCTACCGGGGACCCGGGCGCCTGGTCGAGGCACTGACCGCCTACTGGCCGGGCGTGCTGGTGACCGCGCTCGGCCTTGCGGGGATCATCGCGGGCGGGATCAGCGAGCGGCGCCGACGAGCCATCGGATCGTGGACTCTCCTCGCGGCCTGGATGGGAGTGACGGTGGTGGTGGTGCTGGGGGCCATCCTGGGCGGGGCCGCCACCGACTATCCGCGCTTCGCCACGCCGCTTCTGGCGCCCGTGGTGATCGCCGCCGCGGGGGCCGGCGTGATCGTGATCCGCGAGGCTGGCGGCTGGCTCGCCGCCGTGCTGCGGCGCGGCAGCCCTGCCGCATGGTCGGTCTCGCTGGTCGTGGCGCTGGTCGCGGCGAGCGTGCCGCCGGCGGTGATCGCCTTCGGCACCCAGGCCAACGGCTATCGGCTCGTCGATCCCGGCAGCCTGGTCCAGGCCGTCTCGTGGATCGACGGCCACGTGGCGGCCGACGCCACGATCGTGGCGCCGGTGCGGGAGGGGAAATGGATCGAGGGGCTGAGCGGACGGGCGGCCCTCTTCAGCTCGGCGGTGCGGTACAGCTTCCGCCCCGAGGAGTGGCGCCGCAGCCTCGCCGCCGACGCGCTGCTGCGCAGCGGTGGCGCGCTCGTCAATGAGTTCTTCTTCGCCCGATTCACCGATGGCGCAGCCGCCGACGCCGTGCCGCGCAGCCTGGTCATCGGCGTCAACCACGGCGGCGAGTACGTCGACCTCCTGAAGGTCGCGGCCACCGGGACACGCATCGTCGACGCCGATGGCGTCACGACCCTCGCCACGCTCCCGAACCTGGCGGGAGAGTCCCGCGGCGTGAGCAGCGACGGGAACGCCGTCAGCGTGACGTCGAGCTGGAGCGCCGAGCGGCACGGCGTGCCGGTGACGTTCCGCCAGATCGTGTCGGTGATGAGCGGCTCGTCGACGCTCGAGGTGCGTGCCTCCGCCGCAACGTCGACCGCCAGCGGCTTCGAGCTCGAGCTTACCTCGGCGGAGCTGGCGCTCACCGGGATGGGGCTGATCGACGACCAGGCGGAGCTGACCTTCGCCGTCGCGGGATCGAGCGCTCCGCGCATCCGGGTCGTGGTCTCCGGAGCGTCGGCTGCGCTCCAGCCGACGGACGGTGGTGGCATTCGCGTGCGCTCGTCGGGCGGTCCGATACGCCTCCTGATCACCGACCTCTCCGGAGCCGATTCGCCGACGATCGGCGCAGAGTTCCTGGACCCCGCCGAACTGGTCGCCGCTTACCAGGTCGGCGCCGTGCTGCTGGTGCGCGACCCGGCATTCGAGGGGCGCCGCATCCGCCTCGAGGCGCTCGGCTTCCACCTGGTCCAGACGGTCGGGCCATACGTCGTGATGGCGCCTCCGTGATTGCTCAGCAGCCGATCCTGGTGGTCGGCGCCTATGGCTATCGGAACGCCGGGGACGAGGCGATACTGGCCGGGCTGCTGCAGACGCTGGCAGGACGGCGCGTCACGGTCGTGTCGCGCTCCCCGGCCGAGACGGGCGCGCTCCATGGCGTAGATGCCATCGGCCTGCTGTCGGCCGTTGGCGCGCTGCGCCGGCACCGCACCGTGCTGATCGGCGGGGGAGGCCTGTTCGGGCGTGACATGGGGCGCATCGGACGCCTGCTGCCCGTCTATGGGCTCCTCGCCGCGGCGTTGGGCCGAAGCGTGCTGGTCGAGGGGGTCGGGATCGACCCGGCGCTGCGCGGGATCCATCGGCTTCTCGTCCAGCGCCTGCTGCGCTCGGCCAGCCGGGTGACGGTTCGCGACCGGGCTTCGGCGGCGATCCTGCGTGCATGGGGCATCGAGGCCGTCGCCTCGGAGGACCCCTCGGCCCAGATGTCCGCCGCACCGGCGCGCATCGGACGCGGGCTGCTGCGCGCGGCGGGCGTCGAGGACAGGCGCCAGGTCGTCGGCCTGTGCCTGACGGCGGTGAACGAGGCGCTGACCCCTCGAGTCACGGACGCGGCGGTCGCGCTCATGCGGCGCAACCCCGCGCTGGAGTTCTGCTTCATCCCGATGAGCCAGCACCCGTACGTGAAAGGCCACAACGACCTGCTCCTGGCCCGGCGGCTGCAGGCGAGCTGGCCGTCGATGAAGGTCGTCGAAGGGGTGCACCACCCGGCGGCCATCCTCTCCCTCTTCGGCTCGCTGGATGCGGTGATTGGGATGCGCTACCACAGCCTCCTCTTCGCGGAGCGCGCGGGCGTCGCGCTGGTGCCCATCTCGTACGCCGCCAAGTGCGACGCGTGGCTCGCCGAACGCGGCCTGCGACCGGTACCACCGACCGCGGCAGGACTCTCGCGGGCGGTGACCCGCACCCTCGCCTCGCGGAGCAAGGCGTCGTGAGCCCGGTACGACCGCGGCTCGCCCGCCGATGGGCGTGGAACGCCGCCCGCTGGGCGCTGGGCATCGGCGCGGTTGCGCTGATGGTGGTGGGGCTCGACAGCGCGGAGGTGATGGCGCGGATCGGCGCGGCCAGCGGCCTGCTGGTGGTGGCGTCGGTGCTCGGCCTGACGGCCGTGCACGCTCTGGGCGCATCGACCTGGTCGATCCTCTGCCGGCAGCTGGGCGGGCTGCGCCTCGGGTGGGGGACCGCGCTCCGCGTCTACTACGCCGCCCAGGCCCTGGGCGGTGTCACCCCGGCCAACATCGGCGGAGACGCGTACCGGGTCCTGGCGGTGCACCGCGCCAGCCCCGGCTGGAGCGCTGCGCTGGCGCCGGTCCTCGTCCAGCGTGCGACGAGCTACCTGGCGCTCGCCGTGCTGGCGCTGCCGGCGATCGGAGTGCTGATCCTCGGATCCCACCTCGCCAGCCCGATCCTGCCCGCTGCCCTGCTGCTGTGCGTCCTGGCAGGAGGGGTCGGGATCCTCATGCTCGTGGCCCCAGCCAGCCTGGCGCGGCTGGTGGCTCGTCTGCCCTGGACCCGTGCGGCGCACGATGGCGCGGCAGTCAGCCGCTGGCCACGGCCTGCGATCGGAAGCATCGCCACGGGCACCGGGCTGGGGCTGGCGTTCCATGCGGTCAGCGTCCTGCTGACGGCCCTGCTGATGGCCGCGGTCGATCCCGCGGCGGTTGGCGTGCCCGTCGTGGCGGCGATCATCGTGGCTCGGCTGAGCCTCGCCGTCCCCATCCTGCCGAGCGGGCTGGGGGCCAACGAGGCGATCCTGGTGCTCCTCTTCAGCGGCCTGGGGCTTGCCCCGCAGACCGCGCTGGCCGGCCTCCTGCTGGGGCGCGTCGCGCTGGTGCTCACCACGCTCGTCGGGGCGAGCCTCCTGCTCTTCGGCCGGCCGGTGATCGCCGGCGCGGCGGGTCTGCGCGTCGATGCCCCGCGGGCCGAGCGCGCCTGACCCCCGGGCCTACTGGCTGGTGCGCCTCCGGTAGAGCCACAGCCCAATCGGGAAGAACGCGACCAGCAGGCCGGCCGACCAGACCAGGGCGGGGATCGCGTCCGGCCCGCCGGTCCCGTCGAGCATGAAGCTGCGAACGGTGTTGGTCACCAGGGTCAGCGGCTGGCGCTCCGCGAAGAAGCGCAGCCAGTCGGGCATCGTGTCGGTCGGCACGAAGGCGCTGCTGGCGAAGGTGAGCGGGAAGACGGTCATGAACATCAGCCCCTGGAGCGCCTCAGGCGTCCGCACGAACGAGCCCATCGCCACCCCGACCCACGACAGCGCAAAGCCGAAGGTCAGCATCACCCCGATTGCCAGCAGCCCGCCGCTCACGCCCCCCTCGGGGCGGAACCCGACCAGCAGGCCGACGATCGTCATCACCGTCACGGCCAGCATCGCGCGCAGCAGGTCGGTGAGGGTGCGACCGGTCAGGACCGAGGACTGCAGCATCGGAAGCGATCGGAATCGGTCGATCATGCCGTTCTTCAGGTCGTTCGCCAGCAGCACCCCGGTGTACACGCCGGCGAACGCGATCGTCTGCACGAAGATGCCCGCCATCAGGTAGTTGACGTAGGTCGTGCCCTCGATCGGGATCGCGCCGCCAAAGACGAAGCGGAACAGGATCACGAACATGATCGGCTGGAGGGTCACATCCAGCAGCAGCTCGGGCGTGCGACGGATGTGGCGCAGGTTGCGCTTGACCATCTCCAGCGAGTCGGCGATCCACCAACGCAGCGTCATGAAGCAAGCTCCTCCGGAGCCGATGTCTCGTCGTCCGTCGGCTTCCCGGTGAGTGCCAGGAAGACCTCGTCCAGGGTGGGGCGCCGGAAGCCGATGTCATCCACCTCGACACCGGCGGCATCGAGCTCGCGCACGGCGCGCGTCAGCATCCCACCGTGCGATGAGACGGGCACGCTCACGTGGCGAGCGGCCTCGTCGACGAATGGCTTCTCGCCGCTGAGCGCGGCGAGCGCGGTCGCCGCCGCCGCCACCTGGCCCGGGTTGGTGACGAGGATCTCGAGGCGCTCGCCACCGGTCCGCTGCTTGAGCTCCAGGGCCGTGCCGCGGGCGATCAGCTTGCCGTGGTCGATCACCGCGATGTCGTCGGCCAGCAGGTCGGCCTCCTCGAGGTACTGCGTCGTCATCAGCACGGTGGTCCCGCCCTTGGCGAGGCCGCCGATCAGGTCCCACATCGAGAGCCGCCCGCGCGGGTCGAGGCCGGTAGTCGGCTCGTCGAGGAAGAGGACCGGCGGCTCGGCGACGAGTGCGCCGGCGAGGTCGAGCCGACGCCGCTCGCCGCCGGAGTAGGTCTTTGTGATCCGATCCGCGATCTCCTGCAGCGCGAAGCGCTCGAGGAGGCTGTTTGCCCGCTTTCGCGCCTCGAAGGCAGGCAGCCGGAAGAGGCGACCGATCATCTCCAGGTTCTCGCGTCCGGTCAGGACCTCGTCGAGGGTGGCGTTCTGACCGGCCACGCCGATCTTGCGGCGCACCTCGGGCGCATGTCGCAGGACGTCGATGCCCGCCACCTCCGCGTGACCGGCATCTGGCCGGAGGAGGGTGGTGAGGATGCGGACCGCGGTCGTCTTGCCCGCGCCGTTGGGGCCGAGCAGCCCGAGGATTGTGCCCTCGGCCACGTCCAGGTCGAGGCCGCGCAGGGCGTGGGTGGTGCCGAAGTGCTTCTCGAGCCCCTCGGCGACGATCATCGGTCGGGTCATGGACGGCGGATGCTAGCCGAGATCGTCGAAGGCCGTTTGCATGTTGACGCAACTGCTGAGATAGTTGCAACAACAACTAGCCTTCCTGCACACCAAGGAACCCGCGACGATGACCATGCGCGCCTTCGCCGTCGACGAATTCGGAGCATCGGGCTCCATCCATAAGCTCCCGATCGCCGAGCCCGGCCCGGGGGAGATCCTCGTGACCATTCACGCTGCCGGCGTGAACGTCATGGACCCCCTCTACGTCGCCGGCGTCATGAAGGACTACATGGAGCACCGCTTCCCGCTGGTGCCGGGGATCGACTTCGCCGGCGTCGTCGAGCGGATCAGCCCGGACGTTGACGCCTTTGCCGCCGGCGACGAGGTCTACGGCATCTCGGCCAGGCCATTCGTGGGGGCCGGGACCTTCGCCGAGTCCGCGGTAGTCGGCGTCGATGGCGCGGCTCCCAGGCCGGAGTCGCTGAGCTTCCCCGAGGCTGCATCGGTCCCGCACGTTGGTCTCACCGCCCTGGCGGCCGTTGAGGCGGCCGATCCGCAGCCGGGCCAGACGATCGTGGTGGTGGGTGCCACGGGCGGGGTCGGCAGCTTCGTCACCCAGCTGGCATCGGCACGAGGAGCGACCGTCGTCGCGCTGACGACGGCGGCGGGGGCCGCCCAGGCCCGCGAGTACGGCGCCACCGATACGATCGACTACCGGGCAGGCGACGTGGCCGCCGCGCTCCGAGACCGGTATCCCGATGGGATCGACACGATCATCTCCACCCACGGCGACCTGGAGCTCGTCGTCGGCCTGGCGGGCGCGCTGCGCGAAGGTGGGACAGTCGTATCCCCCGCGCTGCGCGCCGACGCGGCGAAGGCGGCCCTGGAGCCGCTGGGCATCGTCTTCGAGGGCGTGAACCGGCTGCCGCCCTCCCGCCTGCCCGAGCTGACGGCCCTCGTCAACGGTGGGCAGCTACGCGTGCCACCGATCGCCACCTTCCCGCTCGAGGCCGCCGGCGACGCGCTGAAGGCGATGGCGGCGGGACACGTCAAGGGCAAGCTGGTGATCGACATCCGCTGACGGCCGGGATCGGCCGCGTATTCTGCTCGCGTGGAGCTGACCGCGCCGATCATCGCCGAGCTTGGTGGCCTGCTGCTGGCGGCCGCGGGCGCCGGTTGGGTGGCGCGTCGAGCGGGCCTTCCGGCGGTGATCGGCTACCTGGTGGTGGGGGTGGCGGTCTCGCCGTTCACGCCGGGCTTCGTGGCGGACCGCGAACAGCTGCACGTGCTGGCCGATATCGGCGTGATCCTGCTCCTCTTCGAGGTCGGCATCGAGATCGACGTGATGCGGCTGCGGCGCGAGCAGCGCGGTCTCTTCATTGCGGCACCGCTGCAGACCCTGCTCACCACCGCGGTTGGCGCCGGAGCGGCGCTGGCGGTGGGCCTGACAATGACCGCGGCGATCCTGGTGGGGCTCTGCGTCGCCCTCTCCTCGAGCGTCGTGATCGTCAACATCACCCGCAGCAGCCGCCGCACCACGGATCGGGCCACCGAGCATGGGCTTCTCGGATGGAGCGTGCTCCAGGATCTGACCGGCGTGCTGGTGGCGGCGGGCGTGATTGCGGCGATCGGTGCCTCGTCCCGTTCGCCCCTGGCGACCCTGGCGGGGATCGGTGCCTTCGTCGCGATAGCGATCGCGACCGCCTGGATCCTGCCCCGCCTGCTACGGCTGCTCGCCTCCGACCACGACCTCTTCCTGATCGTGTCGGTGGCCAGCGGACTGACCATCGCCGGGGTGGGCGCTGTGGCCTTTGGGGTGCCGATGGCGCTGGCCGCCTTCGTCGCGGGCCTGACCATCAGCGAGAGCCACGCCGCCGAGGAGGCGCGCCGGCGCCTGCTGCCATTCCGAGACCTGTTCGCGGTGCTCTTCTTCGTCTCGATCGGGTCGCTCATCGATCCGCACGAGCTCGGGCGGGGGATCGGCTGGCTGGCCTGGCTGCTGGCGGTCCTGGTCGCCGGCAAGCTGCTGGTGACCTACCTCCTGGCACGCCTGACGCGGCTCGCCGGGCGGCCGCTGCAGATGGCCGTCGGGTTGGCGCAGATCGGGGAGTTCAGCTTCGTGCTCGCCTCCGTTGGCCTGGCGGCCGGGGTGATCGAACGGCCGCTGTACGCGGCCATGCTGACCGCGGTGGCGATCACGATCGCGGTCTCGACCATCGCGGTGCGCTACGTCGGGCCGCGCAGGGGATTGCAGGTGACCGCCGGCTAGCCCTCGATACCGGCCCGGTAGCCGAGCCCCCTGTCGCCCGCGATCAGCGTCAGTCGGTTGCCGTCGATCGCGACGCCAAACCCGTGGGACAGCACGGCGAGGATGTGCGCATCCTGGTCCCCGAGCGGCGCTGCGCATCCGATCGTGTCGTACGGATCAAGCGTCACCCGCACCAGCGCCTCGGAGATCGTGTAGCTGCCCGTGACCTCGCGGCAGCCGGTCGACGCCGCGAGCCTCCCGTCATCGCTGAACCGGAGCGTCGCCTCGGCGACCGTCGAGGAGACGACGTCGCCGCTGATCAGCGACTCGAGGATCCAGGCCTTGCCGACGAGATCCGCATCCGCGACGGGAGGGACGAGGACGAATCGAAGCTCCACCTGCGGGCCGGTCAGGACCAGGATGGTGCCGTTGCGCGCGGCCTTGGTGGCCCGCGGCAGGGCGGCGAGGTACGCCGCCTCCGATGCCATCCGGTTCTCCTGGCACGCCATCTCGGTCATCGACAGCGCGCTGATCGCGATCGAGGTGCCGTGGATCCGGATCGTGCCGCCGTAGATGTTGCAGCCTGAGCTGCCGCCGACCTGGTCGCCGTCGATCTTCAGGGTGATCTGGCTGCCTGCCACCATCGGGACCGGGTGCCCCTGGTTCGTCCCGGCCTGGAGCCGCCACTGACCGTCCATGGCAATCGATCCCGCGCCCGGCAGGAGCGAACAGCCGGACAGCAGCAGGGCCAGGACCATTGCTCTCATGCCGCAATGACGCCACGGCCGCCGCTTCGGTTGCGACCCTCGGCCTCAGAAATCACGGCGGCCGGCGAGATGCTCTCCGGCCTCGGGTCGGACCAGCTGGTAGATGGCGAGCCGATGGCCTCCCGTCGTCCGGAACGAGCAGACGGGTCCGTGCGGGATCTCGAAGGTCGGCTCGGGCCGCCAGCCCCGAGCCTCCAGCTCGCGCATGGCGCTTGCCAGGTTCGCGACCCGATAGACCAGCACCGGCTGGTCGCCGTCCAGATGACCCGCCAGCAGGACCCGTGGGGCGGCCTCCGTCAGCTCGACCATCGCCACCCGCGTCCCCATCCCCTCGACCGCGAAGACGAGCCGCCCGCCCAGGAGGTCGGTGAAGTACGCGATGTCCGCCGCCACGTCCCGGCTCGGCATGTAGACGAAGTCCAGGCTCTCGAACGTCATGAAGGCAGCCTATCAGCCACCGCCGACGGTCCCAATGTCCGTCGTGAACAGGCGCTCTGGCACTCGCCACCGGCCCGTCGCACGCTCCAAATGTGGGGAGACCCAAGCAGAATCGGGAGGAACACCGATGCGCGTACTTGTGACGGCGGCAAGCCGTCATGGAGCAACCGCCGAGATCGCGGCCATGATCGGGCAGGCATTGACCGATGCCGGCGTCGAGAACGAGGTCAAGCCGCTCGCCGGCCTGGACGCGGTGGCCGGCTACAACGGAGTCGTCCTCGGCAGCGGCGTCTACATGGGGCGCTGGATGCCGGAGGCGACGGAATTCGTGGAGCGGCACACGGTCGAGCTGCGCGCCCGGCCGGTATGGCTGTTCAGCAGCGGCCCGGTCGGCAGCCCCGACCCGAAGCCGGAGGGCGACCCGACCGGAATCGTCGAGCTGGCTGCCTCGATCAAGGCACGCGGGCACCGGACCTTCGCCGGGCGCCTCGACCGCGGCCGGCTGGGAATCGGCGAGCGTCTGGTGGTGGGTGCGGTCCGCGCGCCGGACGGCGACTTCCGCGATGCCCAGGAGATCACGGGCTGGGCACGCGAGATCGCTGCTCAACTCATGCCGGTGTCGATCGCAAGCTAGCGGAGAGGGCCGCCGGGTCTAGACTGCGCGCGCCGCTTCCAATCTGCGCCGCCGAGGAGATCCGATGCCCGAGCTGGTCCCCTGGTTTCTGGTCTTGCACGTGCTGGGGGCGATCATCGCCTTCGGACCGAGCTTCTCATTTCCGATCATCGGGGCCATGGGTGCCGCTGATCGGCCTCACGCCAACTTCGCGACTCGCGTCGCGCACGCCATATCGGTCAAGCGCACCGTGCCGGTGGCGCTGACGATGCCGGTGACGGGGATCGGCCTGATCTGGTCGGCGGGGATCGACCCGTTCAGTCGCGACGAACGCTGGCTGGCGCTCGGGATCATCCTCTACGTCGTGCTCTTCACCTTTGCGGTGACCGTCCAGATCCCGACCACGGAGAAGATCATCGAGATGACCTCGAGCCCGCCACCGCCCCCACCCGAGGGCGCCTCGCCGAGCGGCCCGCCACCGGCGTTGATGGCTCTCATCCAGAAGGTGCAGCGTGGTGGGCTGTTCCTGAGCGTGATGATCGCGGTGATCGTGTTCCTGATGGTGGTCAAGCCGGACTTCGGCTTCTGACCGTCGCTACTCGAGGGACTCCGCGACGCGGATCGCGTCCTCGAGCGACGGCGCACCCTCGACCCGGTGCGTGACGCCAGCCTCCTCCTCGCCGGCCAGGCGGATGGTGCTGTCAACGATGTGTCCAGTGGGGTCGCGGTAGAAGAAAAAGTGCTCCCCGCCCGCCACCCACCACGCATGCTGGTCGCCGACCTGTGTCGCCCGCACGCGGACACCTGAGTAGACAAGCTTCTCGAACACCTCCGGGCCGATGTCGGCGCGGAACTGCGTCACGATCGGAAAACGAAGAGGCCCGGCGATCTCTCGCCGGGCCTCGTGTCGCGTGACGGGCTAGCGCCGCGTGCTGAAGCAGTTGCTGCAGTAGACCGGCTTGGAGCCTGTCGGCCGGAACGGCACCCGGGCCTCGCCGCCACAGCCGTCGCAGGTGGCGGTGAACATCTCGCGCTGGCCGCCGCCGTAGCTGGACCCGCCGCCGTAGCTGGAGCCGCTGCTGTAGCCAGTGTCGCCCCGGGCTGCCTTGCGGACCGCGCGGCAGGACGGGCAGCGGCGCGGCTCGCTGAACTCCTTCTCCGCGTAGAACTGCTGGTCAGTCGCGGCGAAGACGAATTCCTGGTTGCAGTCGACGCAGCTCAGGATCTTGTCTGAATAGGTTGATGACGTATACAAAGAGAAAACTCCTTCTCGGGCGGCCTCAGCGATCCTGTCTCGCCGTAAAGCCGTGAGGAGGAGTGAACGTCGATGCCGCGGGTTTATGTGCCCCGCGTTCGGGGCGATGTGCCCGTACCGTACCACATCATCGGCCAAACGGGAACCGGAGGGACCTTGAACTGGGCCGTCCTCAGGTGAGGATCGGCATGGCGCCCGCCTGGAAGCCGGCCTCCAGCGCGGCCAGATCGGCCGCCAGGATCGCCGGGCGCTTTGCGCCGACGACCTCGCGGATCGCGCCGACCACCGACTCACGCGACACCCAGCCGACCCTTCCGACAAGGGCTCCCAGGGCTACGACGGTCACCAGCTTGTCGTCGCCGGCGGCCGCTGCCAGCTCGGTGCACGGCAGGAGCAGCTCGTCGACCCCGGGCCTGCCGGCCCACACCCCGCCGACGAGCGAGGTGTTGATGATCACCAGCCCGTGGTCAGAGACCCGCGGTCCGAACTTGAGCAGCGACGGCGGGTTCATCGCGACCGCAGCGTCATAGCGGTCGACGACCGGTGAGCCGATCCCCTCGTCACTGACGATCACCGTGCAGGAGGCAGTCCCGCCTCGCATCTCGGGACCGTACGACGGGATCCAGAACACCTCCAGTCCATCGGCGATCGCGGCCCTCGCCAGGATCTGGCCCGCGAAGAGGAGCCCCTGCCCGCCGAAGCCGGCGAAGACGACCGAACGCTCCATCTCAGCCACCCTTCCCAGACGCTGGCTGCAGGGTTGCGGTCGATCGATCGACGAGGACGCCGAGCGGATACACCTTTTCGACATCGGCGAGGTGCTCCATCGACTCGTGCGCCGTCATGCCCCAGCCGACCGGGCAGGTGGAGAGGACCTCGACGATCGCGAAGCCGGTGCCATCGATCTGCGCCTGGCAGGCGCGCTTGATCATCCCCTTGGCCTTGCCGATGTGCGCGGGATCGATCACCGACCCGCGGGCGGCATAGGCCACGCCGGGCAGGATGGCCAGCATCTCGGTCATCGGGATCGGGTAGCCGGCGAGCCTCGCTTCCCGGCCGGCCGGCGTCGAGGTGGTGCGCTGGCCGAGCAGCGTGGTGGGGGCCATCTGGCCGCCTGTCATGCCATAGATCCCGTTGTTGACGAAGATGACGGTGATCAGCTCGCCGCGTCCGGCCGCGTGGATGATCTCAGCCGTGCCGATTGCCGCCAGGTCGCCATCCCCCTGGTAGGCGAGTACGAAGTTGTCCGGCCGCACGCGTCGGATGCCGGTGGCCACGGCCGGTGCGCGTCCGTGCGGCGCCTCGACCCAGTCGAGCCCAAGGTAGTCATAGGCGAAGACCGCGCAGCCCACCGGGGCCACGGCAATGGTGCGAGGGCCGAGCTCCAGCTCGCCGAGGACCTCCGCGAGCAGGCGGTGAACGATCCCGTGCCCGCAGCCGGGGCAGTAATGCGTCGAGACGTCGTTGAGCAGCTCCGGACGGCTGAAGATCACCCGTGGAGCGGCGGCGGTCGTCATGCCACGCCTCGCGCGCTGACCCTCGACGCCAACTGTCGCAGCTGCTCGAGCACCTCATCTGGGCTGGGCACCATCCCGCCCGTGCGGCCATGGAAGGCGACCGGGCAGCGTCCGTCGACGGCCAGCCGCACGTCCTCGACCATCTGCCCCGCCGAGAGCTCGACGACGAGCATCGCCGCTGCCTGGAGCGCCAGCTCATGCAGCTGCGGCTCCGGGAAGGGCCACAGCGTGATCGGGCGGAAGAGCCCCACCCGCATCCCCTCGCCGCGCGCCTTCGTCATCGCCGAGTGCGCGACCCGCGCCGCCGTGCCGTACGCGACGACGACGAGATCGGCATCGTCGAGCTGCTCCCCTGACCAGCGGACCTCCCGCTGCACGATCTCGCGGTACTTCGCCTTAAGTGCGATGTTGTGCTCTTCGAGGCGCTCGGGCTGCAGGTGCAGCGAGCGCAGGACGCGCGGCGGGCGCCCATCCGCACCAGTCAGCGCCCAGTCGAACTGCCTGCGGCGCGGGTGCCGGAAGTGCGGCGCCACCGGCTCCATCGCCTGGCCCAGGATGCCATCGGCCAGCATGATAACCGGCGTTCGATATCGCTCAGCGATCTCAAAGGCGGACGCCACCAACTCGACAGCCTCGCCGATGGAGGCCGGCGCCAGGACCGGGACGCGGTAGTCTCCGTGGCCGTGGCCCTTCACGGCCTGGAAATAGTCGCTCTGGCTGGGACCGATGCTCCCCAGGCCCGGTCCGCCCCGCATCACGTTCACCAGCACGAGTGGCGTCTCTGAACCCGCCATATAGCTCATCGCCTCGGCCATCAGGCTCATCCCCGGGCTCGAGGTGCTGACCAGGACGCGTGCGCCGGTCGCCGCGGCGCCGAGCCCCATGTTGATCGCGCCGAGCTCGCTCTCAGCCTGGACGAACGCCCGACCGAGCTCCGGCATGCGGCGCGCCATCCACTCCAGCAACTCGGCCTGCGGGGTGATCGGGTAGCCGAAATAGGCGTCGCAGCCGGCCTGGATGGCGGCTTCGGCGATCGCCTCGTTGCCCTTCATCAGGACCCTGGCGCGCTTTGAGCGCTTCGGGCTGACGGCGCTGCGCCGCTCGAGGATGGCTGTCATCGGGCTGTCTCCCGCTTCGGTGGCGCGTAGACGGTAAAGACGGCGTCGGGACAGACCCGCGCGCAGAACGCGCAGCTGGTGCAGAGGGCCGCGTCGAGAAGCTGGATCGGGTGGTAGCCGAGGGCGTTCACGATCGTGCGGTCGAGCGCGAGGAGATGGTGAGGGCAGGCGGCCACGCACAGCTCGCACCCCTTGCAGCGGTCACGGGCGATGGCCAGCGGCGACCACGTGGCGGCCTCGACGACCTCCGCGCGACCCAGCGTGGCCACGGCGTCACCTGTCATCGCCCCGAGGGTGATCGGGGCGCCAGAAGGGGGCAAGGGCCGAACGGCTCCTCGAAATGTGGTGAAGGTCGCCATTGGGCTGCGGCGACCCCCGGTTCAGGCCGACCGGCACTGGCGCCATCCCGCCGCGATGGCCGACGCTCCAACCAGGTTCTCAATGCGACAGACGAGAGGTGCGGCATGGTCACGAGCATCAAGCCAACGGAGATCGCCGTCGAGGACGAGGCTACCGTCGAGCCGGCGGATGAGAAGCGGCGACTGATGGCCGCGGTCTCCATCGACGGGCTGGTCCGGGGAGTAGACGTCACGGTCCGGAACGGACTGGTCGGAGCGGTGATGGCGGCCGATGACGTCCGCCTGGAGCGGGCCTTTGCCCGGAGCATCTATGCGGGCGGCGCGCTGCAGATCCAGCAGGGCGGCAGCGGCATGATCGTCGCTGGCGGCGACGCCCACATCGAGCGGGCGGGGGCCCAGGCGATCGTGTCTGCGGGCTCGATCACGATGGAGTCGGCCGGCAGTGGGTTCGCGGTGGCACGCCGGATCCGCGTCGCGCACGGCGGCACGGCCGTGTTCGCGATCACGCCCAACCTCGAGATTCAGGAGGGCGGTCGGGTGCTGCTCGGGCGCGGGGCGTCGATCGCCGTGATGGGCGCCATCTGGAGCCTGGTGGCGCTGGTGGCCTACGCGGTGCGCCGTCGGTTCAATCGGGCAACGACGTAAGGGTCAGCCGGGCTCTGGCCTAGAGCCCGTCGCCAGCCTTCGTGATGCGTCGCCGCGTCTGGACGTCGACCTTAGAATCGCGTCCCTCGTGGGCGGGATGCTCGACCAGCGCGATCAGCCGGCTGGACATGAAACGCCCGGTGCGGACCGGGGTCCCACCACGGGTCACCTCGCTGACCTCGACGACGCCGCGGCTGGTCGTCACTTCGATCCGGCGCCCGGCTCGGGTCGCCTCGATCTCGAAGGTCTGCGTCCCCTGGCCGGTGTCCACCACGGCCACGACTCGATCGCCCTTCATCGTCCAATGCTAGCCGGATATGCTGCGCGTGGATATGACCGACCGATTCATCTCGCGCGGCTTCGTGGGGCGAGCCAAGGATGCCGGTGACAAGGCGGGCCGCGTGCCACCGGGCCAATACCTCACGGAGGGGTTCCCCGTCCTCTCCGCGGGACCCACGCCGCAGGTCCCGCTCGAAAGCTGGGAGTTCACCGTCACCGGCCTGGTGAAGGCGCCGGTGCGGTGGAGCTGGCGGGAGTTCACCGCGCTGCCGTCGCGCGACTGGACGGTCGACATCAGCTGCGTGACCAAGTGGACGAAGCTGGACACGCGCTGGAACGGCGTGAGCCTCGACGACGTGCTGGCCGCGGTCGAGATCGATCCGCGGGCGCGCTTCGTGACGGCTCAATCGTACGGCGGCTACACGACCAACCTGCCGCTGACCGATCTCCTCAACAACCAGGCCTTCGTCGCCTGGCAGTACGACGGCGCGCCGCTCGAGCCGGCGCACGGCGGCCCCGCTCGCCTGGTGGTGCCGCACCTCTACCTGTGGAAGAGCGCCAAGTGGGTACGCGGCCTGCAGCTCCGCGAGGATGACGAGCCCGGCTTCTGGGAGTCGCTCGGCTACCACAACCGCGGCGATCCCTGGCGCGAAGAGCGCTACTCCGGCGACTGAAGACCAGCAGAGACCGATGCCCGAGCCGCTCGCCTGGCAGATCTCGACGGTCACAGCCATCCGCGCCGAGACGCCGGAGGTCAGCTCCTTCACGCTGAAGCTGCCGAGCTGGCGGGCGCACCGGGCCGGGCAGCATTACGACGTCCGCCTGACGGCCCTCGACGGCTACCAGGCCCAGCGCTCCTACTCGATCGCCTCGCCCCCGTCGCGCACCGGCGAGGTGGACCTCACGATCGAGAAGATCGCCGATGGCGAGGTGTCGCCCTACTTCCACGACACGCTGCAGGTCGGGGACCGGGTCGAGGTGCGCGGGCCGATCGGCGGCTACTTCGTCTGGGAGCCCGCCCTGGGTGGACCGCTGCTCCTGGTCGCAGGTGGCTCCGGCGTGGTGCCTTTGATGGCCATGCTGCGCGAGCGCGCAGCGGCGGACGCGAAGCCGCCCGCCGTCCTGCTCCACTCCTCGCGCACCTTCGAGGACGTCATCTATCGCGACGAGCTGGCAACGCTCGCCGACGGCGACGCGGGACTTCGGGTCATCCAGACCCTGACGCGCTCGCAACCTCCTGGCTGGACAGGGTACGACCGCCGCATCGATCGCCCGATGCTGGCGGAGGCGATCGCGGCAGCCGGTGCGTCGCCGCTGGTGTACATCTGCGGCCCGACGCTGCTGGTGGAGGCTGCCGCCAACGGCCTGGTGGAGCTCGGAGTACCCCCGGCGCAGGTGCGGACCGAGCGCTTCGGACCGACGAGCTGAGAGGAGGCCATCCGATGGACGATCCACTGGTGCTGGACGCGAACGCGGTCGCGGGCGACCTGGCGGAGCTGTTCGGCTTCGAGATGACCGCCGCCGGTCACCGATGCGCCCACTGCGGCAATGTCGGGCAGATGGGCACGTTGCTGGCCTGGACACAAGGCCCCGGCATCACCTTGCGCTGCTGCATCTGCCGCGACGTCGTATTGCGGATCGTTCGCACCCCTGCGCGCACGCTGATCGACGTCAGCGGCGCAGCCTACATCGAGGTCCGTCGCGGCTGACGACCAAGAGCCCGAAGATCGCTGCCGGTAAGGGCCGCCGACTACTTCGCCGATGTCGACCCGGTGCTGGAGGTCGCGCTGCCGGTGAGCGGCCCGTAGCGGGCCAGCGGTTGCGCTTGGCGGTGGCGGGCCCCAGCCGGTGCCAGGGTCGTCGCCTGTGGCTTGATGTACCGCACGGGCTGGCGGATACTCGGCGTCGGCCCCAGACGAGGAACGAGATTGATCTGCCAGAGCTGCGGTGCGACGAACGAGCAGGGCAAGAAGTTCTGCGGCGAGTGCGGCAACGCCCTGGCCACCACCTGCCAGGTTTGTGGCGCTGGCAATCCCGCGGGCAACAAATTCTGCGGCGACTGCGGATCGGCCCTGAACCTGGCCGCGACGGAGGCACCGCGCGGCGCCCTTCCGGCATCAGCCTCCGATGATCAGCCAACCGCCGAGCTGCGCCTCGTGTCGGTCCTGTTCGCGGACCTCGTCGGGTTCACCACGCTGTCGGAATCCCGCGATGCGGAGGAGGTTCGCGATCTCCTGAGCCGATACTTCGCCACCGCGACCGAGATCCTCGGCACGTACGGGGGCACCATCGAGAAGTTCATCGGCGACGCGGTGATGGCGGTCTGGGGAACTCCGCTGGCTCACGAGGATGACGCCGAGCGTGCGGTTCGCGCCGCGCTGGATCTCGTAGAGGCCGTCCACCGCATCGGGGAGGAGATCGGCGCCGAGCTCAGCCTGCGCGCCGGGGTTCTGACCGGCGAGGCGGCGGTCACGCTGGGTGCCGTGAACCAGGGCATGGTGGCAGGCGATCTGGTCAACACCGCATCCCGCCTGCAATCGGTGGCCGCGCCGGGAACTGTGCTCGTCGGAGAGAGGACGTTCTCGGCAGCCAACGGCGCCATTGCCTTCGAGCCGGCCGGCGAGCACTCCCTCAAGGGCAAGGAGATGCCGATCGTCGCGCATCGCGCGTTGCGAGTCGTGGCCAGGCGTGGCGGGGAGGGGCGAAGCGAGCAGCTCGAGGCCCCGTTCGTGGGGCGGGCCTCGGAGCTCCGCCTGCTGAAGGACTTCCACGTCGCCACGGCCGCTGAGCGCCGCCCGCGGCTGCTCTCGATCATGGGTCAGGGGGGCGTTGGCAAGAGCCGGCTCGTGTGGGAGTTCCAGAAGTACATCGACGGTGTCACTGAGGTCGTCTATTGGCATCAGGGGCGCTCACCCGCCTACGGCGAGGGCATCAGCTTCTGGGCGCTCGCCGAGATGGTGCGCGGGCGCGCGGGGATCTCCGAATCAGAGGATGTCACGGCGGCACGCTCCAAGCTGACGGCGGCGATCGCGGAGTGGGTCACCGATGAGGCGGAGCGCCGTTGGCTCGAGCCTCGCCTGCTCCAGCTGCTCGGGCTCGACGCGGCGGAGAGCGAGGAGCGGCCGGATCGCGAGTCGCTGTTCGCCGCCTGGCGCGTCTTCTTCGAGCGCATCGCGGAGCGTGGCGTGGTCGTCATGGTCTTCGAGGACCTCCAGTGGGCCGATGACGGGCTGCTCGACTTCATCGACCACGTCCTCGACTGGTCGCGGGAGCGTCCGATCTACATCATCGCGCTGGCCCGGCCCGAGCTGCTCGACCGTCGCAGCGACTGGGGCGCCGGACGGCGCAACTTCACCTCGCTCGTCCTCGAGCCGCTCGACGACACCACGATGCGCGAGCTGCTTGCCGGCCTCGTCCCCGGTCTGCCGACGAATGTCGTCGAGCGCGTGCTCGAACGCGCCGAGGGGATTCCGCTGTACGCCATCGAGACCGTCCGGATGCTCCTCAGCGAGGGGCTGGTGGCACCCGAGGATGGCGTCTACCGGCCGGTTGGCGACCTCTCGGAGCTGTCGGTCCCTGCCTCGCTGCACGCGCTGATCGCCTCACGCCTCGACGGACTGGCGCCCGAGGATCGGTCCATGCTGCAGGCGGCATCGGTCATCGGAAAAACCTTCAGCGTAGATGCCCTCGCCGCTGTGGTGGGTGAGGCCGCCGTCGATGTAGCAGGGCGGCTGCACGCACTGGTACGTCGCGAGATGCTGACTCTGGAGGCGGACCCGCGCTCGCCGGAGAAGGGGCAATACGGCTTCGTGCAGGGCCTGATCCGCGAGGTGGCGTATGGCACGCTCGCGCGGCGCGATCGGAAGCGGCTGCATGTCTCGGCCGCCCGCTATCTCGAGACGCTCGACGACGAGGGGATTGCCGGCGCACTTGCCGAGCATTACCTGGCCGCCTACCGCGCCCGACCCGATGGGCCGGAAGGCGACGCGCTCGCCGCGCAGGCGCGTGTCGCGCTCAAGGCCGCGGCAGATCGGGCGCGCTCACTCGGCTCCTTCCTCCAGGCCCTGCATTTCCTCGAACTGGCCCTCGGCGTGACCTCGGACCCCGAGGAGGAGCGAAGGCTGCACCTTGCGGCCGGTAACGCCGGACTGTCCGCAGGGCTGATCGAGGAGCCCGCGGTCCACATGGAGCAGGCCCTCGAGCTTGCCCGTGGCGCCGGGGATCGTCGGGTCCTGCTGGAAGCGATCGTCAAATACGCGTTTGCGCGAAACATCGCCGGCCACCTCGCCGAATCAGCGGAGATGCTCGAGCCCGTCCGCAAGGAGTTCGGCGACCTTGGCGAGACGGTGGAGTTCGTGAGGCTCAACGCCGAGCTCGCTCGCACCTATCTCCTCCTGGGCCGGACTGCCGATGCCGTCGCGATCGCCGACGAGACCCTGCCGACCGCTGAGCGCCTGGACCTGCCGCGCGAAATACTCGACCTGCTGGTGACGCGAGGGCCGGCGCTCGCAGGCCTCGGTCGCATCCGCGAGGCGATCGTGACCCTGGTCGGCGCCCTGAGCTCGGCCGAGTCCAATGCCTGGCCGGACGTGGAGCTCCGCGCCCGCGTCAATCTGAGCTACGCCGCCGCGGCCGACGACCCGAGGCTCGGGTACCAGGTGGCGCGTGAAGGCCTCGAGCTGGCTCGGCATCTCGGCATGCGCGGCTACGGTTTCTACCTCCTGGGCAACTCCGCGGAATATGCGGTGCAGATGGGCGACTGGGATTGGGCGCTGACGCAGCTCGACGAGGCCGTGGCCGCGATCCATACCGATTTCACGGCGCAGATGCGACGTGCCCAGATCCGCGGGCTCCGGGGCGTCGAGGTGGAGGAGGAGTTCGAGCGGGTGGCTGCCTCCATCGCCGACACGACCGAGGTGCAGGCTCCCGCCTCGCTCGACGAGGTGCGGGCCGAAGTGGCTCTGGCCCGAGGCGCCTTCACGGAGGCGCACCGACTCGCGAAACGGTCGTATTCGCAGAACATCGCCCCCGACAGCACGGCCCCGCGGACGGCAGGGCGAGCTGCTGCCTGGCTCGGGCAGCAGGACGACGCGCGCGAGGCGCTCGCCCTGCTCACTGAGCAACCTGGCCGCGTTAGCGCGGTGGTCAGGCGCGAGATCGAGTCCGCCCTCGCCGCACTCGACGGGCGCCGCGCGGAGTCGCTCGCCGGGTTCGTCGACGCGATCCGCCGCTGGCGCGAACTGGGTGCCGAGTTCGAGGCGGCGGTCTGTGCACTGGACCTGGTGATCATGCTGGGTGCCACGACGCCCGAAGGGCGCGTCGCCGCCGACGAGGCGGCTGCCTTGTTCCGCAGCCTTGGTGCCGAACCGATGCTCGAGCGGCTGAACGAGGCGGCGAGCGCAACGCGGCCTGCAACGGCCTCCACGGCTCAGGTCGAAGCCGAGGCCCCGTCGACGGCGGGGACGCCGCGCGCATAGAGACGGCGGGTGGACCTGCGCGTTCGACGGGCGGAGGAGGCCGACCTGGCGGCGATGGTGGCCGTGAAGCTCAATGCCGGGGTCGCAGCCTGGAGCCACATCCTGCCGTCGCCGGTGCTGGAGACGCTGCGGTTCCCGGACCGATGGGCCTCGGCCCTCGACGCTCGGGACGCGCGCATCCGGGTCCTGGTGGTCGAGGCGGATCGGGAGGTGGTCGGGTTCGCTGTCACACGCCCCTCGGGCGACGCGGACGGAGATCCCGCGACCGGTGAGCTGGAGGCGTTCTTCGTCGATCCGCGCAACTGGGGGTTGGGGGCCGGTCGAGCGTTGCTGGCCGCGGCGGTGGCCACGCTGCGCGCGGCAGGCTTTCGCGACGCGACGCTGTGGACCGCCGCCGAGAACCATCGGCCACGGCGCATCTACGAGACCGCGGGCTGGCGCACCGACGGGACCGAGCGGCGCCGCACGTTCGGCGGCGTCGAATTCGTCGAGGTGCGCTACCGGATCGGACTCAGTTCGTGACCTTCGGCCGGTGACACGTGGTCGCCGACCCATCACCGTGACTCCCACACACCAACCGCACAGGAGTTGAACCGATGCAGACCGAGGCTCCGCCCCGCACCGAGGAATTCCGCATCAACGGCGACCAGCTGCTGGCCAAGGCCAAGGAGCTGATCCACCAGGGCAACGTCCGCCGCCTGATCATCAAGAACGAGCAGGGGCGCACTCTTGTCGAGTTCCCGCTTACCTTCGGCGTGATCGGCGCCGCGCTGCTGCCGGTCTTCGCCGCCATCGGCGCGATCGCTGCTCTTGCGACCGACTGCACCATCGTGGTCGAGCGCCGCGACGACGAGGTCACCCCCTCCGCCTAGGGCGCAGAGGGGGCCGCTGCGAAGGTGCCGCTCAGGCCCCGGTGATCAGGCGCTCGAGATCGGATCCGGCGGGTTCGACAAGGGCACGAACGACCGCGGCATTGACGTCGGCCACGAGGATCTCGCCAACCTCGTCGTTGACCGATCTGAAGATTCCCAGCTCGAGCATCCGCGCGCCCTGGCGGTGATTGTCATCGGTCGGGGTCAGGTAATGGACCGATGTCGCGCGGTAGCGGTGGATCAGGAAGAGGTGCAGCAGCGTCATCAGGCGCTTGCGTCGCAGCGCCTGGACGAAGGTGTTCTGGTCGCGCACCGACAGGATTGAGCGGCCGCGGCGGTCGGCAATGGTGGCGAACACGATGTTTGCCACTTTCTCCCCCGACGGCTCCAGGACGCTGAGCTCGAGCACCTCCGAACCCGCCGTATGCGGGCGCAATGAGACGCTGAGGGTGTCGGGGAGGCCCTGATGCCTGGCCCAGCGCGCGAGCCATCCGGCCAGCAGCTTGGGCGGCACCTCGGTCTGGACGAGGTGCTGCGTCTGGGTCGAGCCCGGTCCCATCGCCTTCGTGGTTGCCGTCTGCCCGGAGGCGGCCAGCAGCGCAGCATCGGCGCGGGGTCCGCCGACGAGCGTCTGCGGCGTCCGATACGGCGACTCGAGCAGCCGGAGCCTGCGCTGGAGCCTGGCGAGAGCGACCATCCCATCCTCGCGCAGCGCGGTGGCGAACTCCTCGGCCGCCAGCCCGTCGATCTGGTGGCCTCCATAGGTGATGAAGTTGAAGACATAGCCCAGCTTTCCGAGCTCGGCAGGGAATCGGCGCATCTCCTCGTCGGTCATGCCTGTCGTGTCCCAGTTGAAGGAGGGGGACAGGTTGTAGGCCAGCATCTGGTCTGGGTAGACCGCGTGGATGGCCTCGGCGAATTGGCGAGCGTCGGCCAGGTCCGCGGTCTTCGTCTCCATCCACAGCAGGTCCGCGAAGGGCGCCGCCGCCAGTGACTTCGCGATGGCGTACGGGATCCCGCCCTGGACCTGGTAGTAGCCCTCGGGTGTCCGGGCCCGCTCCGGGTCCCACGCGACCTGGAGCCCCAGCTCGGCGGCCTTCGCCCATGCCGTGCTCCACGAGGCGCCCTGGGCGAAGGGCAGCCATTCGGAGACGCTCGTCTCGGGCTCGTAGCCCTCATCGGCCCGAAAGGTGATCAGATCGGCGACTGCCTGGCCCAGCGTCTTGAGTTCGGCGCGTGCCTGCCAGGCCTCCAGGAAGCGGTCCGCCACGCCGTCGAGCGCATCCTCCGGCGTGGAGCTCGCATCGGACAGGTGAGCCGCTGCCGCTCGATCGATGACCTCGCTCAGGCCGATTTCGTCGAGCCAGGCGTCGGCCGCCGCGTACTCGGCTTCGGGAATCGCGTAGAGCAGATGCCCATTGATATCGGTCACTCCCGCGCGGCGGAGCCGGCGCATCACCGCGAGGTAGGCAACGCGATAGGCCGGCACCTCGAGGTTGGTCACGCCCAGGATGAAGGGCTGGTCGCGCTCGTCGGCCGAGCCGTCGAGCAGGTTCGCGGCCTCGGCATCGGTCCGGGCAACGATGATCCCTGCCACCCCCATCGTGTCCAGCTGGAAGCGTGCGGCGTTGAGGCGCTTGATCTGTTCGTCGCTGGGGACCAGCACCTTGCCGCCCTGGTGGCCGCACTTCTTGGCGCCCGGCTTCTGGTCCTCGATGTGATAGCCGGGCACGCCGGCCTCCACGAAGCGGCGGATCAGGTTGCGGACGTGCGCGTCGCCGCCGTGGCCGGTATCGGCGTCGGCGATGATCCAGGGCTCGTAGTCGATCTCAGGCGTCGCGTCGCGCTGCGCATCGGTCATTCGGGAACGGGCGAAGCGCTGGTTGCGGTCGGCAGTGAGGAGCGCCCGCACCAGGCCGGCGGCCTCGTTGGGGACCTGGGCGAGCGGATAGCTGGCAAGGTCCGGGCCGGGGTCCTCGTCCATCGATCCCTTCGCCGATGTGGCCCAGCCGCCGAGATAGATCGCCTCGATCCCGGCCCGCTTCAGGGCGACCGCCTGTCCTGGCGAGTACGGGCCGTAGGAGGTGATCGAGCGGCGCTGGTCGAAGAGCTCGCGCAGGCGGGCATGGAACCGATCCGCCGCGCCGCGGGCGACAGGATAGTCCGTCTCGATTACCCCGCGCTGCTCGACGACCTGGCGCGGAGCGTAGAGGCGGGTGGTGCGGGCGAAACGGTCGCCCTCCATCCAGCGGCGGGTAGCCTGCAGCTCGTCCTCGAGCGCGGCCGGCGAGCCCGGAGCCGGCGATGCCGGCGGGGAGATCACCATGAGGGCCGCGCGGCTACTCGTTCTGGTGGTCGCGGTCGCAGAGATCCGGGCAGCGGCACTCGGCCAGCTCAGCCACGGTCAGGCGCTGGGTCTCCTGTTCGGGGAGTTCAGGTCTCCACTGCAGCCACGCGTTGGCCCGATCGGCCTGGCGGGCCGACGAGCGCAATTGGGGGAGTGTTGTCGTCATCATTGCCCTACCCTGACGGGTCGAGTAGTATCAGTCAAGGCGATTCTATTTATGGGTAGCATCAGCATGACCGATACAGCAGCTCCGCAGCTCGCACAGCTCCAGGCCTTCCGCGAGGTGGCTCGTCTCGGCACCATCAGCCGCGCGGCAGAGGCCCTCTTCGTCAGCCAGCCGGCTCTCACGGCGCGCATCCAGGGCCTCGAGCGCACGCTCGGCAGCCCGCTCTTCGTTCGCGGCCGGCATGGGAGTCGCCTGACCGAGGCCGGCCGCGCCTTCCTGTCCCACGCTGAGCGGGCGCTCACCGCAGTGGAGCGCGGGCGGGCCGCCGTGGCGGAGGTGGTGAGCGGGAGCGGCGGGCGGCTCACCATTGGTGCGGCGCCCGCGGTCAGCACATACGTGCTGCCGACCATGCTGCATCGGTTCCAGGCGGACCATCCGGGCGTGCACCTGTCGGTGCGCAGCGGTCACTCGGAGGATGTGCTCGAGATGGTGCTGCGCGAGGAGGTCGACCTCGGTCTGATGCGACCGATCCAGCACGCCGAGGTGATCTCCTCGCTTCTCTACGAGGACGAGCTCGTGCTGGTCGTGCACCATGGGCATCCGTTCGCATCGGCCGGCGAGATCCGGATGGAGCGGATGGCGACCGAGCACCTGATCCTGTTTGACCGGACCAGCTCGTATCACGAGCTGACTAGCTCCGTCTTCCGGCAGGCGGGGATCGCGCCGCGCGGCTACCTGGAGGTCGACAACATCGACGCGGCCAAACGGATGGTCGAGCAGCGCCTGGGAATCGCCCTCCTCCCCCGGACCTCCGTCCTGGCGGAGATCGGGACCGGCCGTCTCTTCCCGGTCAAGATCACTGACATGGCACCACTGAAGCGGCAGATCGTGGTCGCCCGGAGGAGCGATGCCGGGGAGATGGGCCCCGCGGCCGCGGCCTTCCTGCGCACCCTGGACGGGTTGCGCCCGGACGAGGAGCTCTCGCACCACTTCCTGGCCTGACAGCGGCCCGACGCATCCGATTCACCGGCCCTGGGGCGAGGCTAGCACGCCGGCTCCGCGGTCCCAGAGGCGCCATGACCATTTCCCGTCTAGGCAAGCCCGCCAGGGGCACCGCAATCTTCCGCGTATGTCTGAGCTTGCGGAGGCTCTCAGCCTCTCATCGCTCGTCGCCGGAAGCCTCGAGTACGCCATCCTGATCCGACATCGGGAGGAGCGACGCCGGAGCCTGTCCTGGCTCCAGGAATGGGAGAGGGCTACACGTGAGGCGCTGACTCGGGTGAACCAGCCCGTCAACCGGTGGCCGATGCGCCGTTGGACGGCGGACGGTACGCGGTTCCGCGTCGAGAGTCCATGGCCGCGCTGGCTGGCTGCCCATCGAGACCGGGATGGTGACTGATCCGCAGCTATCCCGCGGCGCGGCGACCCCAGCTCGCTAGACCTGCTCCAGCTGCTCGACGGGGGCCTTGAGCTTCACGCCTGTCGCGTGAACAGGGCAGTAGCCGCTCGGGTTCTTGGC
>Ga0326597_10002663_pt1 | contig 26455 bp, 29 predicted proteins | sample RVTome_12_FD_203789 | JGI IMG/M metagenome (GOLD analysis project Ga0326597, IMG submission 203789) | Soil microbial communities from uranium-contaminated site in the Upper Colorado River Basin, Wyoming, United States - RVT100D185 | ecosystem: Environmental > Terrestrial > Soil > Contaminated >... | reverse complement strand
ATTGAGTGCGCGTACCTGGTCGGGCTGGCGCAGAAGGACTTCGAGATCAGCGTCCAGTACGCGAAGGACCGCATCCAGTTCGGCCGGCCGATCGGCAGCTTCCAGGCGATCCAGCACAAGGCCGCCGACATGATCACCGACGTCGACGGCGCGCGCTTCATCACCTACAAGGCAGCCTGGTCGGTCGCGGAGGACACGGACGAAGCGGACATCGACGTGCACATGGCGAAGGCCTGGTGCAGCGAGGCGACGCGTCGCGTGGTCGCGCACGGCCAGCAGATCCACGGCGGCATCGGCTTCACCAAGGAGTACATCATCCAGCTCTACTTCCGGCGGCAGAAGGCGGCGGAACTGGCCTGGGGCGACGCCGACTACCACCGCGAGCTGGTCGCCGAAGGGCTGAAGCTCTAGCAGGCCCCGGCCTCCACAAGCGGGCCCTCTCATCCGGTGCGCGTCGTCCAACCTCAGCGGACGATTCGCCAATAGGAGGAGGACATGATTAAGACTCTCGCAGCGGCGGCTTCTGCCGCAACCCTAGTTCTGACCATGGCGCTGACGCCCATCAGCCTGGCTCGGGCCCAGACGCCGCCGGAGGCGGACCTAACCGCCGTCTTCCAGCAGTTCGTCGACGCCGTCAACACAGGCGACGCCGACGGCGCGGGCGCGCTCTTTACGGAGGATGCGACCTGGGTGCGGGGAGGGCAGTGTCCGCCGGGCGCCTGTGTCGGGCAGGCAGCCATCCGCGGGGAGTTAGAGAATAATGACTTCGCAAATGGCCACCGGATCGACATCGTAGACATCCAGGTATCTGGCACCACACTGACGGCCCGTGTGGAGCTCCGGACGAACGGCACGCGGGCAGCGGGGATCGAGCGCATTATCCAGGTGTTCACGCTTGAGTTCCGGGAAGACAAGATATCGGCCCTCCAGGTAAGCCCGGACCTCACCGATCCGGAAACGGCTGCCCACGCCGGCGCCGGCCGCCGCCTGCCAACGACAGGCGCCGGGCCCGCGCCAGCTGCCGAGACATCGGCGCCGATCGCGGCGCTCCTGGGGCTGCTGTTGGCCGGTGGGGTCCTCGCTACACTCGCGATCGGAATGCGGGCGGCGCGACAGAAGCGGTGACGGCGCAGGACTGTCTCTTCTGCCGCATGTCGTCCGGCGAGGTGGACGTACCGAAGCTCCACGAAGACGACCTCTGCTTCGCCATCCGCGACATCAACCCACGCGCGCCGGTGCACTTCATGGTCATCCCGCGCGAGCACATCGCAACCGTGCGAGAGCTCGAGGAATCGCACGCGCCGTTGCTGGGGCGGCTGGTCGTGGTGGGGAACCAGGTCGCGGAGGCCGAGGGCATCGCGGAGCGCGGCTACCGGCTCGCCTTCAACTGCGGCGACGACGGAGGCCAGACGATCTACCACATCCATCTGCACGTCCTGGGTGGCCGGCGGCTCGGCGCCGAGGGGTAATTCTGATCGCTAGTCGCTGGTAACCCGTAGGGGCGGTTCGCGAACCGCCCCTACGGCGACCCGTCCCCCGCAGGCCGGCTGTGCTACACTGAAATCGACAGAGAAGCGGATTTCAGTGAGGTATAGAGAGCACAGATGAACGCACTCAAGACCACGCTCCTGCTGGCGGCGATTACGGGGCTCTTCCTGCTGATCGGCGTGCTGCTGGGCGGAATTACAGGCCTGATCATCGCCTTCGTTGGGGCCGGCGCGATGAACTTCTTCGCTTACTGGTCGTCCGACAAGCTGGCGCTGCGCATGGCGGGCGCGCGCGAGGTCTCGCAGGACGACCAGCCCCGCCTGCACTCGATGGTCGAGGAGGTGGCGGCGCAGGCCGGCATGCCAAAGCCGCGCGTCTACATCGTCGAGAACGCGACGCCGAACGCTTTCGCGACGGGCCGCAACCCGAAGCACTCGGCCGTCGCGGTGACGACCGGCATCATGAACCTGCTCGACGAGCGCGAGCTGCGCGGCGTGCTCGGGCACGAGCTCGGCCACGTGCGCAACCGCGACATCCTTACGAGCTCGATCGTCGCGACGCTCGCCGGCGCGATCAGCATGCTGGCGTGGATGAGCCTCTGGTTCGGCGGCATGGGGCGAGACCGCAACAACCCGTACGGCGGCATCATCGCCCTGGCCGCGTTCCTGCTCGCGCCGATCGCAGCGATGCTGATCCAGGCGGGCGTCTCGCGCACGCGCGAGTTCCAGGCCGACGCCACGGGCGCCGAGGTGACGCACGACCCCGAGGCGCTCGCCAGCGCCCTCGAGAAGCTCCACAGCGGCGTTCAGGCGCGCCCGATGGAACCGACGCCAATGGCCCAATCGACGGCGCACCTCTACATCGTCAACCCCTTCCGCGGTGGCGGCGTGGTCAACCTGTTCAGCACGCACCCACCGATCGAGGAGCGCGTGCGCCGGCTGCGCAAGTTGGCGTACCCGGGCGCGTCGTAAGCGCGGTTCGAAACGAACATCAGAGGCCCCTCAGGAGAGGGGCCTCTTGGTATGATGGGCAGCGGGCGCTCGCGCACCTATGCGCGGCAGGACAGACCTGCGGTGGTGCCCCTGGCGTGGACGATCCTGGTTGAGCGGCGGCCGCGCTGGTGGCGGTGCAAAAGAACCTGCGGCGTAGGATCACAGGAGGCCGACCTCGGCCCACCCCTCGTGGGAATTCGCCGCCGCTGAGGGCGGATGGTGGAACAGGGAAGGGGTTGAATAGCATGTTTCGCTGCTCAGACACGATCTTGCCAGATCACTTCTTCGACCGAGGCAGCTTGCAGGAGGACTCAGATGGCTCTCGGTGAGGATGTCACTGTTAGGAAGAGCAGACTGGAGGAAGAGCTGCGGCGTGCTGAGGAAGATTTCGGCCTCAACCATCCCAACGTGGCCACGGCCGCATGCAAGCTAGGTAACGTCCTGAGAGAGTTGGGGGATCTCCGCGGGGCTAAGGCCCTTTACGAAAGAGCCTTGCGAATCGACGAGGCCGTCAGCGGAGGCGAAAGTATGAACGTCGTCAGGGATCTCAGCAACCTAGGAGGAGCAGCGGCAGATCTGGGAGATCTCCATCGTGCAAAGGCATACTACGAGCGGGCTCTAGATATCAATACCGCAGTGTGCGGCTCATGGGATGTCAGCATAGCGGTCCGACTGGATAACCTCGCCAGGGTTCTAAAGGAGCTGGGCCATGTCGACGCCGCCCGCGATGCATCGGAACGCGCGCAGCGCATCAGGAGCAAGGCGAAAACCACACCACCCGACTCGCTTGCCGTGGAAACGAAGGGCGTTGCGGTTGGTTGGTGGATCGCCTTGGCTAGCCTCCCACTCCTCCTAGCCGTCGGCAGCTACGTGGCCTTTGAGATGGGCACGCTTTCTTATTTCCTGGGCGGGTTAGCGTTGGCAATAGGGGGCGCGTTGCTGGCCATACTTTCGGCAGCCATGAACGACCAGTGGGAGCTGTACGGCGTAGTGCAAGTACCAGGCGTCATTCTGGGAGTGTTTCCTACGGCTGCTGGTGTGTGGATGGCCGTTGCCGCATTCGTGCCTTGGGCTCGCCCATGACCTCCCGCCGCGACCTCGGTGACTTTGGCGAGCGGGTGGCCAAGGTGCGCCCTCACCCCAAGGCATCTTCGCCCCGTGCCGTCAGGCCGCGAATCGCCCCTCTCCCGCGAAGCGGGGAGAGGGGACAGGAGTGAGGGAGTCGGTGCGCCCTGTGTTTATCATACGCCCATCCTCCCGCTCCCTCGGTGACTTCGGAGAGCGCGTGGCGATCGCGCACCTATGCGCGACAGGACAGACCTACGGTGCTCCCGCTGGGCTGGACGATCCGCATGAGCGGCTATACTGAGGGTCGTGAGCGATGTCGTCATTCGCCGCGTTGAGCTTTCCGACAGCGCGCTCCTTCGGCGCGTTCGGCTGCGGGCACTTGCTACAGACCCCGCTTCATTCGGCTCCACGTATGAGCGCGAGGCCGCCTTCCCGGATCAGACATGGGCCGAGCGGGCGGTGCGCAGCGCGGCCGGAGACGACGCGGCGACTCTTCTTGCCATCCAGAATGACGAGCCCGTGGGCATCGTCACGGCAATGCGCAACGAGGCGCAGATACAACTCTTTCACGTGGTCGGAATGTGGGTCGCTCCCGAAGCTCGCCGGGAAGGAGTTGGGCGAAGGCTCCTCAACGGGATCGAAGGATGGATCGCCTCGTGCGATGGCACCAATGCGCACCTGTCCGTGACCGACGCAGCGACAGCCGCAATGCAACTCTACGAAAGCGCGGGGTACAGACCGGATGGCATCTCGACCGAGTCGAGGCATACGCCTGGATTGATGGAGGTCAGCCTTCTCAAAAGGCTCGAACGTTCCACGCAATAGACCCATGACCTCGCGCCGCGATCTCGGTGACTTTGGCGAGCGGGTGGCGCGGGCGCACTTGGAGGCGCCAGGACACGCCTACGGTGATCCCGCTGGGGTGGACGATCCCGATGTATGGCGACCTGGAACCCTCCCGCGGTAGCTGTACAATAACGGTGGAGGTCGCAATTGGACAGCACTATCCAAGCCATAGTCGTCACCGTCTGCGCGATCATCGCGGCGGCGGGGATAGGCTACTGGATATTGACTGGTAGTTCAGGTGGCGGCGCTCGACAGATCGCGGACTGTGGAGCGCCCCTCTTCATCTGCAGCCCAACCAACACTTGCCCGACTAACGTAGCGCCCGGGGACACCCCGCGAACAACCCCGGATCTCTCCGTATTGTGCTAAGTAGTCCAGCCCTAGCGCATGAGTAGCCGTAAGGACCTCGGTGACTTCGGCGAGCGGGTGGCGAAAGCGCACCTGGAGGCGAAGGGCTATCGCATCCTCGCCACCAAGTTCCGCTGCGGCGACGGCGAGGTCGACATCGTCGCGCTGCGCGACGGCACGGTGGCGTTCGTCGAGGTGAAGACGCGGCGCGGCGACGCGATGGGCGCGGCGGCCGAGGCGATCGGCGCGCGCCAGGCCGAGCGGCTGCTGCTCGCGGCCGACGCCTTCGCGGCGAGCCAGCCTGGCCTGCCCGAAGACCACCGCATCGACCTGATCGCGATCGACCTCGATGCGCGCGGCAAGGTCCGCTCCGTCGAGCACATCGAGAGCGCGGTCGAGGAGTAGGGGCGCCCGCCGAGCCTGGAAAGGCTCGGCTACGGATAACGGCCCGGGTCCACGCTATACTTGAGGCGCGATGCCGATCTACGAGCACCGCTGCCAGGCCTGCCGCAAGCGCAGCAGCGTCTTCGTGCGCAGCATGAGCGCGGCGGTCGAGCCGCAGTGCCCGCACTGCGGCAGCCGCAAGCTGAGCCGTCTCATCTCGCGCGTGGCCGTCGGCCGGGCGGCCGGCGGCTCGCTGGACAGCTTCGACGAGCGCATGCTGGCGGGCGTCGACGAGAGCGACCCGCGCAGCATGGCGCGCCTCGCGCGCAGAATGCGCGACGAGATGGGCGAGGAGATGGGCCCGGAGTTCGACCAGGCGATCGAGCAGATGGAAGAGGGCATGATGCCCGACGACGGCGGCGGCGACTGGCCGGACGAGGACTAGCGATGCCGATCTACGAGTACCGCTGCGCGGACTGCGGCCGGCTCACCAGCGTCTTCGTCAAATCGACAAGCGCGGAGCAGCGGCCGGCCTGCTCGCACTGCGGCGGCGAGAAGCTGGCGCGCGCGTTCTCGCGCTTCGCCTACCACAAGTCGGAGCAGCGCGTGCTGGAGCAGTACGGCGCCGAACCCAAGAGCCTGGATGACTACAAGGACCCGCGCCAGATCGGCCGCTGGGCGGAGCGAAAGTTCCAGGAGTACGGCATGGAGATACCCGAGCAGGCCCGCGAGATGATCGACGCCGCGCGCGAGGGCGAGCTGCCGTCGCCGGTGGACGAGCTGTAGCCGTGGAGACTGTCGGCGACCAGCTCGAGCCGATCATGGAGCGCGTGCGCGCCGTCTTCATCGACAAGAACGAAGCGCGCGAGCACGCGCTGCCGCTCTGCCGCGAGACGGTGCGCCACTCCGCGAACGCCATCCGCGCCGTCCACCGCGGCGACTTCCCTGCGGCCGAAGAGCTGATCGGCCGCGCGCGCGACCTCGTCGGCGCGGCGAAGGCGCACCTGCGCGGCCATCAGGACATCTACTTCGCCGGCTTCGTCCACGACGCGCAGAAGGAGTACGTCGAAGCCTGCGCGACACTGGCGGTCATCGCCGGCCGGCCTCTCCCCACGCCGGACGAACTCGGCATCGAGCTGCCGGCGTACCTCAACGGCCTGGCGGAGGCCGTCGGCGAGCTGCGCCGGCACCTGCTCGACCGGCTGCGCGCCGGCGACGTCGACCACTGCGAGGCGATCCTGGCGGCGATGGACGATATCTTCAGCGTCCTCGTCACGGTCGACTACCCGGACGCGATGACGGGCGGCCTCCGCCGCACGACCGATTCGGTGCGCGGCATCCTCGAGCGCACGCGCGGCGATCTGACCGTGTCCGCGCGCCAGCGCGAGCTGGAGCGGCGCCTGGGCGAGTTTGAAGGCCGCCTACGCTAGCCGGGACGCTTGACAGCTCCCCAGGTTTGCTATAATCTTGCCCATTCGCATCTTTCGGGGGTGGCGCGCGCATGTCCGGTGCACCCGACGGTACGGTCACCGTGCTCTTCACCGATCTCGTTGGCTCGGCGAGCCTTGCCGACCGGCTGGGAGACGACGTAGCGCAGACCCTGCGCCGGGCCCACGCGCGCATCCTGCAGCGGTTGTTCGAGCGTTTTGACGCCAGCCTGATCAAGGGCACGGGCGACGGCTTTATGGTCGCCTTCTCTTCGGCGCGCCGTGCGGTCGAGTGCGCCGCAGAAGTGCAACGAGCCATCGCCGCGCAGCACGAGGAAGGGCGCTACCGGGAGCTGGCCGTCCGGGTCGGCATCCACACCGGCGAGCCGGTCGCGCAAGGCGGCGACCTGCTCGGCAGTGATGTGGACCTGGCGGCGCGCATCACATCCGAAGCCCGGGGTGGCCAAGTTCTCGTCTCGGACGTCACACGCGCGCTCGCCCGGCATAGCTCTGCAGTCCGTTTCGAGGCCCTGGGAGAGCGCGCGCTGAAAGGGTTCGCTGAGCCCGCCACCCTGTTCGAGGTGCTGTGGGAGGAAGCGCGTAGCGCCGGTTCCCGGCCGCCGCGCTTCGTTGGCCGCTCGGACGAGCTCGTCCGGTTACGAGGCAGCCTGGAGGCGGCCAGTCGCGAGCAAGGAAGCCTGGTGCTGGCGGCCGGCGAACCCGGTGTCGGTAAGACACGTCTCGCATCAGAGCTGGCGATCGAAGCCGCCGACCGCGGGTTCCAGGTGCTCACCGGCCACGCATACGAGACGGCGGGAATGCCGCCGTACCTGCCGTTCGCCGAGGCCCTCAAGCAATATACACACGACCGCAGGCCGGCGCAGCTGTGGCAGAAGCTTGGCAGCGCTGCGCCACAGATAGCGAAGATCCTGCCGGAACTGCGGGACCTACTCGGCGACATCCCGGAACCAGAGCCGCTCGGCCCCGAAGCCGAACGATACCGGCTTTTCGAGGGCATCAGCGACCTCCTCCTCAACATCGCCGCCGACGAGCCGCTGCTCCTGTTCCTGGATGACCTGCACTGGGCGGACGAGAGCTCCGTGCTCCTCCTCCGGCACCTCGCTCGCCGCCTTGCAGCGGCACCCATGCTGGTGGTCGGAACGTACCGCGACGCGGAGACGGGCACGCACCATCCCCTCACGGGTCTTCTGGCCGAACTGTCGCGACAGCAGCTCGGCTACAGCATTACGTTGAGGCCCTTCAACCGCGATGAGGCCGCCACCCTGATCGAGGCCGTTGGCGGCAGGCCTCCCACTGCACAGATCGCCGACGCGCTCTATGCCATTGCCGAAGGCAATCCATTCTTTACGGAAGAGATGGTCCGGCACCTGCAGGAAGAGGGCCGTGACCTCGCCGACCCGCGGGCCAGCGTCGCCGACTGGGCCGTGCCCGAGACCGTGCGCCAGGTCATCAGCAACCGTCTGGCCCGGCTGCCGCCGGACGCCGGCCGCGTGCTCGCTTACTCGTCGGTCCTGGGGCGGGACCTCTCGGTGGCCAAGGTCGCGACCGTGGCGGAGCGGGACGAGGACGTGCTGATCGAGCTGCTCGATGCGGCTCTAGCAACCGGGCTCCTATGCGAGGCGGACGATGGCTACGTCTTCGCGCACCCGCTGATCCAGGAGACGCTCTACCAGAGTCTGAGCGCTCCTCGGCGTGGCCAGCTCCACCGCCGCGTGGCGGAGGCGTTGGAAGAGCTGTACGGGCCGGACCCACAACCGCAGTACCTGGCGGAGCTGGCGCACCACTTCTCCCAGGCCGCGCCCGTTGGGGAGGTGGATAAGACGATCGAGTACGCGACGGGCGCGGCGAAGGCCGCGCTATCCCAGCTCGCCTACGAGGAAGCGGCCGGGCTCTATCTCATGGCATGCCGGGCACTGGAGATGAAGGCCTCGCCCGACGAACGGCAGCGGTGCGAGCTGCTTCTGTGCGCGGCGGAGGCGTACGATCGAGGCGAGCGGACGGAGGAAGCGGATGGGGCGTACCTCGAAGCCGTCGAGATCGCGAGAACGGAGAAGCTGTCCGAGCAACTGGCGCGCGCGGCCCTCGGCTTCAGCTGGGTGACGGGTGAGACCGGGGCGAACGAAGATGCCATCGCCTTGCTGGAGGAAGCGCTCGATGCGTTCGCGGATGAGGACAGCGAGCTCCGGGCGCGGCTGATGGGGCGGCTCGCCGCGTCCATTTACTACACCGCCCCGCGGGAGCGGAGAGCGGCCCTCAGTCAGCAGGCCGTGGAGATGTCGCGGCGGATCGCAGACCCGGCGACCCTCGCCTATACGCTCTATACGTACCGTCACGCGGTCTGGGGTCCCGACAACGTCAACGAAAGGCTGGCGGCGACCACGGAGCTTGTTCGCCTAGCCGAGCAGGTCGGAGACTGGGAGCTGGCCGCCAGAGGCCAGCACTATCGAGCCGGGGACTTGCTCGAGCTGGGAGACACGAGCGGGATGGAGGCCGCCATCCAGGCACATGCCGAGCTGGCGAACAAGCTGCGCCAACCGGGACTTTTCACGCGAATGGCCGTGCTTGCAGCAACGCGGGCTCTAGTAGCCGGGAGGTTTGCTGAGGCTGAGCATTCGGCGCGGCAGGCGCTGGAGTTCGGAGAGCGCGCTGGGTCGCCAGGCGCCCTGATGACCTACGCGATGCAGGTGTTCGCGATTCGCAGGGACCAGGGCCGCCTCCAGGAACTGGAGGGCGCCGTGCAGAGCTTTGTCGAGCAGTTCCCCGCGTTGCGCTGGCTGATGGCTCTCGCCTACCTGCACAGCCAGGTCGGCCGAGAAGATGAGGCGCGGCGCGAGTTTGAGGGCTTAGCGGCGAACGATTTCTCGGACATTCCGTGTGACATGTCCTGGTTGGTAGAGCTGTCGCTTCTGGCGGAGATCTGCGCCTGCCTGCGGGACACAAAACGGGCACAGCAACTCTACCGCCTCCTTGAACCGTACGCCACGCACTGTGTTGTCGCGCCGACGGCGACCGCGAGCAATGGCGCGGTCTCACGCCACCTGGGCTTGCTGGCGGCCACGATGGAGCGATGGGGGGAGGCCGAGCGCCACTTCGAAGCAGCGCTCGACATGAACGCGCGGATGGGCGCCAGGCCGTTCGTGGCTCATACCCAACATGATTATGCAAGGATGCTCCTTGCTCGTGGCGGTCCGGGTGACCAAGAACGAGCGCACGAACTGCTCGGCGCGGCCCGTGACACCGCCCAGGAGCTGGGCATGAGCAAGCTCGTCGAGCAGGTTTGTGAGCTGGCTCATCAGAGGAACTGAGAGACTGGAAGGCGACACGAAGACCGGATGCGGATGGCTACGGCACCAGCGAAGGAGGATGCACCATGGCAGGCGAGATCCAGTACGCACACGTGATCAACGTCCAGATTCAAGCGGGCAAGGTCGAGGACGGGATCAAAGCATTTCGAATGGAGATCATTCCCGTCCTCCGCCGGCTGAAAGACTACCGAGGCAGCTATCTGATGGTCGACCGCGACAAGAACGAAGCGTCGGTGGTCAGCTTCTGGGCAGTGAAGCGGCGGGGACGCGGGGTTGTCGCCCAGCATGGACCCGGCATTCTTCCCTCGGTCCTGCGCCCTGTTCGACGACGCCTGCTCACGGGCCGTCCGCAACTGGAACACTATGAGCTGGCCTTGCAAGACCGGCCGCGGGGGCCTGGTGCGGGCGGTCCGGGGCGACCGCCCGGCCGCACCGCGACGGGACGGCCAGGCGCGCGACGGCGGCCGCCTCGTTAGTCGGAGCAGGCAACAGAACGACGCACCTCCAGGACGCTCCGCGGTCAGCGGGTAACGCGCTCGCGCGGCGCCGGCTAGGCGGCCTGGCGGGCCGCCTCCATCGACCGGTCGATCTGGTACTGGGCGAGCACCTGCGCGTAGACGCGCACCAACGTCAACAGCGGATTGATGCGCGGCGATTGCTCGTCCGCGGAGAGCGCGCGCAGGGTGGCGGCGTAGATCCCCAGGATCTCCGCCGGGCTTGCGCCGCGAAACACGAGCATCCGTACGAGGGCGTCCTCCGCGCGCCCGGCCGGCTCGGGGAAGTTCCGCATGGACTCCGCGATCACGCGGCTGAAGGCCCGCACCAGCTCCAGCCACTCCGCCGGCGCGTTGCTCTTCTCATCGTGATCATCGAACGAACCGAGGAGCCAGCCGGCCTCCTCGCGCGCCACGGTGAGGCTGCCGTTGCCGGCCTCGATCAGCGCCTGGCGCCGCTCGTCGCTCTCGGTGAACTCCTCACGCAGGGCCCGTTGGAGCGACCGCATGATGCCCGAGGTAAGCATCTCGTCCTTGGAGACGTAGTCCACCGCCCCGCCCTTCAGCACGGACGCAGCGATCCGGTCATCCCGTTCGCCGGTGACGACGATCGTCCGCAGATCGGGATGGGCCTCTGCCAGCCGCTGCAGGAGCGTGAGGCCGTTCATGCGCGGCAGATTGTAATCGATGAGCGCCACGTCGCACGGCTGCGTCTGGAGAAACGCGATCGCCTCCTCGGCCGTATCGACGGCGTACACGCGCTTGATGCCGAACGCCTCGAGGGTCCTGGCAACGACGAGACTGTCGTCCGGGTTGTCTTCGACGATCAGGACGGAGGCATTCTTCAGATTGAGTGCCTGCATAACTAGACCTCCGGGCCGGCTGAAGGCAGCTTCGCGAGCCTCGACCGGTAGTTCTGGACCGTCGTCACGATCCAGACCAACGACCCCTGGGTGATCGGCTTCCGAATGTGACTGTGCGCGCCCAGTTCTCGACCTTGCTCAATCGCCCGGTCATCATCGGCTCCGGAAACGATCACCACGGGGATCTGACGCAGACGATCGTCTTCCTTCAGCCAGCGCAACACGTCCATGCCGGGCTTCGCCGGCAGGTTGAGGTCCAGGAGCACCACATCCGGCGCCAGCCCGCCCCCCGATCGCAGCTCCATTCGGCGTCGCGATAGCTGCTCCATCGCCTCGTCGGCCGTCGTGGCGGTGGTGACGCGCACGTCGAGCCGGAGCTTGGCTGCCATCCGGACGATCGCTTCGATGTCATCGGCGTCGTCCTCCACCAGGAGCACTTCCATTTACGCCGTCTCCTGCGTGCGTCTAGCCGCCAGCTGCTCCATCAGCGCCCAGTACTGCTCGACGGCCCGGAGGATGCGCGCCGCCTCAGGCGGAGTGATCGGTTTGACGAAATACATGTTCCCGCCCAGCGCCATGCACTCCATCATCGCCCTGCTGCCGCCCTGGCCGGTGAGCACGGCAACCGGGATCGCGCAGAGCTCCGCGTTGCCCTTGATCCGGCGGAGCACCTCCGGTCCGTCGATGCCGGGCAGGCCGAGGTCGAGCAAGACGAGGCGCGGGAGCTGCGAACGCTCCCGTCCGAGCAGCAAGGCGTCGATCGCGTCCGCCCCGTCGCGCGCCACCTGTAGCGTCACCGCTATCCCCGCTTGCGCGAGGACACGCTTCGTGACCTCGACGTCGATCTCGTTGTCCTCGACGAGCAACACGCTCACGCCGCCGATATCGTCCATAGCTAGTTCCTTTGCATCGCCGGCTGCGACGGACGCTTGGGCGGCGTGCCGGGCTGCCTCCAGTAGCGCCGCACGCCAAGGAGAATGTTCATGACATCCGCCACGTCGAGCGGCTTCAGGAGGTACATGTTCGTGCCCAGCTCCATGCAGCGGCGCGCCAGGCCGATGTCCGAACAGCCCGTCAGCACGACGATCGGCGTGTCGCGCAAGGCCGGGTCCTGTCGAACCGCCTGGATCACGTCGATCCCGTGGCTGATGGGCAGGAGTAGATCGAGGATGAGCACTACGTCGCTCCGTGGATCCTCGTGCGTCCGGGCGCGCAGCACCTCGACGGCCTCGGACGCGTCGCGCAATACCAGGAGGCTCGCGGCCGTGCCGCTGCGGCCCAGCGTCCGGCGCACGATCTCCACGTCGTCCTCGTTGTCCTCGACGAGCAGGAGCGTGGCCGGGTCCTCCACGCGATCCACGTCTGAGCGCTCCTTATGCGGCACGAAGGTCACCCATCCTCTGGTCCGGGGTCTCGCCCAGATGCCGCCTTTCGATCAGCTGGAGAAAGGCGCGCGTAATCTTCGGGTCCCACTGGCGGCCGGCGCCAGAACGGAGACGCCGCACCACCTCATGCATCGGCAGGCGCCGCTGGTACGGCCTGTCGGACCGCATCGAGTCGAACGCGTCGACGATGCTGACGATGCGCGCGAGGAACGGGATCTCTTGTCCCTGCAGGCGATCTGGATAGCCCGTGCCGTCCCAGCGCTCATGGTGATGGCGCACGATCTGCGAGACCGCCGGCGCGAGCTTGAAGAAGCCGCACATGCGCTCCCCCACCACGGCGTGCTGGCGCATCTCCTCCGATTCGTCCTCTGTCAGAGGCCCGGGCTTCTGGAGGACGCTCTCGTGCACGGCCAGCTTGCCGATATCGTGCAGCAGCCCGCCGCAGCGCAGCGTGGCCAGCTCGCGCTCTTCGAGGCCCAGGTCGCGGCCAAGCGCCATCGCGTAGTAGCTCAGCCGTTGGAGATGGCCGCCCGTCGTTGCATCACGGGCCTCGACGCCCTCCGCCAGCGCGAGCAGGATCTGCTCGTCGAACTGGCTGCGCTCCTCCTCCCGGCGGAACCGCTCGAGCGCGTCTTCCGTCGTGCGTCCGAGCAGGTCGGCGGAGAGGGTGTCCTTGGGCACGTAATCGTAGGCGCCGGCGCGGATTGCCTCGGCGGCGACGCGCTCGTCTCCCTGGCCGGTGACCATGATCACGGGCGGCAGGTCGGCGGCATCTGCAGCGCGGCGGAGGAACGACAGGCCATCCTCGTCCGGCAGGTGGAAGTCCAGGATCACCACGTCCGCGCCCTGGCCGCGCAACGCCTTCAGGCATTCCCGTGTCGACGTTGCCACACGTACGTCGAAGTGGCCGCCGCTGTAGCGCGCGAGCATCCGCCTGATGAGGCTGGCATCATCGGGATTGTCATCGACGACGAGCACGCGAGTCGTTTCACGCGTCATGGTGGCACCACTCACTCCGGCAGCGTCGCGACTTCGAACCAGTAGGTCGCGAAGATCTCCAGGATCTCCTGGAAGCGGCCGAACGCCACGGGCTTTTGGATATAGCTGTTCGCGCCCAGGCGGTAACTCTCGGTGACGTCCTCCTGTCGCTGCGATGCGGAGAGCATGATGACCGGCAGCGTGGCGAGCGCTTCGTCCGCGCGCACCTGTCGCAGCACGTCGTGCCCGCTGATGCGGGGCAGCTTGATGTCGAGCAGCATGAGCTCCGGCGGGTTGCTTGCCCTGCGCAGCAGCTCGACGGCTTCGTGCCCATCCCGCGCGATGGTGAGCTCGTTCACGACGCGGCTCGCCCGGAATGCCCGCTGGGCGATCATCACGTCGTCCGGGCTGTCATCGACCAGCAGGACCTGGACGGGCCGGTATCGTCCCATGTTTTGTCGCCTCACTACGCTGCCTGAGTCCGGGCCGCACGGCCGGCCTCCCAGACCGGTAGCCGCACCAGGAAAGTCGCCCCCTGCCCCAGCGCAGACTCCAATTGCACGGTCCCGCCCAGCGCCTCCACGGCGCGCTTGACGATGGCGAGCCCTGCGCCGGTGCCCTCATACTCCTCGCGCTTGTGGAGCTGCTGGAAGACCTGGAAGATCCGCTCGTGGTACTCGGCATCGACGCCGATGCCGTTGTCCTGCACATAGAACGTCGCCCGCCCATTCGCGACCGATCGCACGCCGATGCGGACCAGCGGTTCGGCCGCCCGGTTGAACTTCAGTGCGTTCCCGAACAGGTTGCCGAAGATCTGCTCGGCGTGGTACACGTTGCCCGCGATCGCGGGGAGGTCGCGGTCGACCTCCACACGAACCCCATGTTCGTCTACTGCCACCTGCATCGCGCTTACGACGTTGCGCACGAGCTCTTGCATATCAACGCGCACGAGCTCTTCGAAGCGCTGGCCGACACGGGCCAGCACCAGCAGCTCCTCGATCATCTGACGCAGGCGCACGCCAGCCCTTCCCATCCGCTCCAGATAGTCCCGCGCCTGTTCGTCCAGCTTGTCCGCGTAGTCCTCCAGGAGGAACTGGCTGAACGCTTCCAACGTGCGCAGCGGCTCCTTCAGATCGTGGGACACGCTATAGGTGAAGGACTCCAGCTCGGACGTCTTCCTCTGCAGGTCTCCGATCGTGCGCTGCAGGCGCGCTTCGGCGTTCGTTCGCTCCGTCACGTCGGTGGCCACGCCGATCATGCCGGCGATGAGGCCACGGGCATCTCTGGCGGGCGTCACGTGGACCTGGTACGCCACGTCGCCCAGTTGTGTGGTCACCGCATGCGTCTCGCCGGCCAAAGCGCGACGGACCGCGCCGGCCAAATCCGGGTAGTGGCCGAACACTTGAAACGCGGAGCGCCCCTCCAGTGCTCCGCCGGCCACGCCGACAGCGCCCAGGCCGCTCCCCTGACAGAGCGAGATCATGCCTTCGCGATCGGTGGCGAAGAGGACGATCGGCGCGCTCTCCACGACGGTGCGCAGGAGGTTCTCGTTCTCGCGGATCGCCTGCGCCGCCTGCTCGCGCTCGATCGCGTAGCGAATAGCTCGCGGCAGCTGTCCGCTGTCGAGGCCGCCCTTCATCAGGTAGTCCTGGGCGCCCTCGTGCAAGGCGCGCAGCGCCACCGCCTCGTCGTCCAGGCCAGTCAGGACGATGACCGGGACCTGCGGCGCGCATGCGTGCACGCTGAGAAATGTTTCCAGACCCTGGCTGTCGGGCAGGCCGAGGTCCAGGAGCACCACGCTCACGCTGCCGGATGTGAGGAGCCCCAGCGCGGTCTGCAACCTATCGGCGAGCAGCAGCTCCAGCGCCCACGCGGGCGCGTCGACCAGCAGCTCGCGGATCAGCCGGGCGTCGCCCGGATTATCCTCGACCAGCAGGACTCGTGTCGGCTTATCTTGCGCTTCCATGGTCAGTCGGTAACTTCACGAGGCAGAGCCAGAAGTTTTCGATCGAACGGACGACCGTGATGAACTGCTCGAAGTCCACGGGCTTCGTGATGTAGCAATTGGCGTATGACTCGTAGCTGCGAATGATGTCCTCTTCCGCCTTCGACGTCGTGAGGACGACGACGGGGATCTGACGTAACCGCTCGTCTTCCTTGATCTCCACCAGCACCTCCCGGCCGTCCTTCTTCGGCAGATTGAGGTCCAGCAGGATGAGGTCCGGCCGCGGGGCGGCCGCATAGGGCGCTTCGTGTCGCAGGAACGCCAGCGCCTCCACTCCGTCGACCGTGACGCTGAGGCGGTTGCTGATCTTCCCTTCACGCAGCACTTCCTGCGTGAGGCGGACGTCTCCCGGATTGTCTTCGACCAGCAACACCTCCGCGGGCCTCCCTCCGCGGTCGAAGGTGATCGTGCCGTTATCCAACTGCCACAAGCTCATTCATCCTCTCCTTCGTCTCCACTTCCGCGACGTCGGGGGCGCGCAGCGTGAAACGGAACGTCGCGCCGTACGCCCCGTCCGACTCCACCCAGATGCGACCACCGTGGCGCTCGACAATCCGCTTGCAGATGGCCAGGCCGATGCCCGTGCCGGGATACGCCTCGCGCGTGTGCAGCCGCTGAAAGATCACAAAGATGCGGTCGGTGTACTGCGGCTCAATGCCGATGCCGTTGTCCTGCACAGCAAGCGTCCACTCGTTTCCAATGCGGGCGGCCGAGATGTCCAGGCGTGGTGGCTCGTCGCCGCGAAACCGGATGCCGTTGGCGATGAGGTTCTGGAACACCTGGGCGACCTGGCCGCCATCTCCTATCACGACGGGCAGCGCATCGTGCGTGATGACCGCGCCGGTCTCCTCGATCAGCGTCGCGAGGTTCGCCAGCGCGCGATCGAGCGCATTCTGGCAATCGACCGGCTCCAGCACATTGCCCAGGCTCCCCACGCGGGAGAACGCGAGCAGATCTTCGATCAGCCTCTGCATCCTCGTCGCGCCCTCGACGGCGTAGTCGATGAACTCATCCGCATTCGCATCGAGCTTCCCCTTGTAGCGCCGGGCGAGGAGCTGGCTGTAGTTGGCGACCATGCGCAGCGGTTCCTGCAGGTCGTGCGACGCGACGTAGGCGAACTGCTCCAGGTCCGCGTTGGACCGCGTCAGGTCGCGGCTCTGTGCTGCCAGCTCCCCATTGGAACGCGCGAGCTCTTCGCCGCGCGCGGCGAGCTCCCGCGCCTGCTGGGCGAGGGCTACCTCATCGTGCCGGCGCTCTGCTTCCCGTACTTCCAGCGTCGCGGCCATCTCGTCGAACGCCCGCGCGAGCTGGCCCAGTTCGCCTCGATCGCGACCGAGCCTGGTGCGCGCGCTCAGGTCGCCCAGCCTGACCCGTTCCGTCGCGCGGAGCAGGCCCCGGACGGGCGAGAGCACGGCGAGACCGCCGCCGAACCAGGCGGCGACGAGCGCAAGGGCGGCCGCGATGCCGAGGAAGACGAGGTCTCTCCTCAGCTCGGCGTCCGCGCCGCCGAACGCCTCTGCGGTCGAGATGCCCATGGAGACGTACGCGCCGGAGTCTTGTATCCCGAGCGGGGCAAAGGCATACAGCCGTTCCAGGCCGTCGACCCCTTCCGCCTGGACGGTACCTTCGCCTTCCTCCAGCAGCGCGTCCACTAGGGGCACTTCAGAGACCGCTTCGCCTACGTATCCCTCTGGATCCGGGTACCGGGCGAGAACCACTCCGTTCCGATCGATGACCGTGAGCACGCCCCCGAGAGGAAGGGGCACTCGCTCCACAAAATCGCTCAGCCAAGTGAGGTCCAAGCCACTGACGAGCACGCCGGTCACTTCCCCGCCGTCCTCAAGGAGCGGGTACGCGAAGGGAAGCGTGGGCACATCGAGCACGCGTGCGATCAGGTATTCGCCCGTGGCGAACTCGCGCGTTTGCAGCGCGCGCTGGAAGTAGCCCCTGTCGGCCACGTTGACCGGGCCCGGGAGTGGAACGCTGCTGCAGACGATATCGCCGTTCGAGTCGGCCAGCGATACGCCGACGTACTGCTGCTCGACTTCCTGCACGCTCGTCAGGTAGGCATTGCATGAGGCCGGGTCATCGCCGCGGAGCTGCGGCGCCTGCGCGATCTGCGAGAGCAGCGCTCTCGCACTCTCGACGATACTGCTTTGCTGGCTCGCGACGAACTGCGTGACCTGCACCGCGTCGTCGGTAGCCGCGGCTCGATCATCCTGCCTCTTCTGGAGGCCGTTGTAGACGATCAACCCGAACGCGGGCACCACGGCGATCAGCACCAGCAACACCAATCGCGCACGCAGGCTCGACCAGGGCAAGCGGATCATGCACGCGCCTCCTCCACCATAGGTACTCGGAAGCGCGGCGCCGCTCAGGTATTCGCCGGAGGGAAGAATTGACGTCGGCCCCTAGGCGCACGTCAACGACGACCACCGGGATAGGGGACGACCGCGATGCCCTCTTCCGGGAGGGCTAGGGCAGGCCTACTGGTCCGCGGCGTAGCGGCGCTCGAGCTCTCGCCAGCCGGGGACGCCGATCATCTCCTCGAACTCGCCGAACGAGACCATTGCATCCTGGCGTCGGGCCGTCGTCTTCTCCTCGAAGAGCGCCCGGTAGGTCTCCTCGACGGCCCTGGCCGCGGAGAAGAGCGCCGAGAGCGGGTAGACGACCATCTTGTAGCCGAGGTCCTGCAGCTCCGCCGAGCTGAGGAGCGGCGTCTTGCCACCCTCGATCATGTTCGCGAAGAGCAACGCGTCGGGGATGGCGCGCGCTACCTCGCGCAGCTCGTCCGCCGACTGCGGCGCCTCGACGAAGACGACGTCGGCGCCGGCTTCGCGGTAGAGCTTGCCGCGACGGACCGCTTCCTCCAGCCCGAGCGGCTGGCGCGCGTCCGTGCGGCCGATGATCACGAGGTCGTCGCCGCCACGCGCGTCGGCGGCGGCGCGCAGCTTGGCCGCCTGCTCCTCGGCGGGGATGACGCGCTTGCCCTCGAAGTGACCGCACTTCTTCGGCCACTCCTGATCTTCGAGAATGATCCCGGCGACGCCGAGCGCGACGCATTCGCGCACGGTGCGGATGACGTTGAGCTGGTTGCCGTAGCCGGTGTCCATGTCGGCCACAAGCGGCACGCTGAGCGCCCGCACGATGTGGCGGACGCGGTCCATCGTCTCGGACATCGTGAGGAGGCCGTAGTCGGGCACGCCGAGGACCGTCGCTGCGAAGCCGAAGCCGGTGGTGAAGACGGCGCTGAAGCCGGCGCGCTCGGCGAGCTTCGCGGTGAGGGCGTCGTAGGCGCCGGGGAGGACGATGATCTCCGGCTCGTCGAGCATCCGGCGCAGGACGGTGGACGGGCGCATGGGCGTGCTCCTTTCCGGCAGAGAGTGAGAGTTAGTCTACCACGGGCGGAGCTAGCGCCGTACCGATGTCACGTGATTGATGCGTACAGCGATCAACGGGCGCGGGCGGGGCGGTCTGGCCGCGGAGCGTTACGGGGCGAATGGCGCAGGCCGGGTTGTTCCCCGGCCTGCTGGATTTGTTGCCCGCACGGACGCTGTGTTAGTCCAAGGATGTTCGCTGACGGGCCGCGTAGCCGCCCGTGAGCAGCAGGACGGCGCCCGCGGCGGCGAGGCCAATGCCGTTGCCGGCACGGTCCGGCGTGGCGCCCGATCGCACAGGAAACGCCGAGCCCAGCCAGCCTGCGCTGTACTGAAGGATCAACTGCGCGTCATCGGCGTCGATGGCGCCATCGCCGTTCACATTAGCGTTCTGCGGGCAGATCAGATCGTCGACCATGCGCGCGTTCCACCACAGCACCCACAACGCGTCAACGCTGTCGATGCGTCCATCGCAGTTCACGTTGCCCAAGAGGTCCGGCAGCGGCGTCGCAGTCGCTCCCGGTAGCACCGGCGTATCCGTCGGCGTGTCTCCGGGCGAGGCGGGCGGGTCGACGGGGGTCGGTTCCGACGGGACAGGCGTCGGCGTGTCCCCGGGCGACGCGGGCGGGTCGACGGGGGTTGCTTCCGGCACAACCGGCGTGTTCGTCGGCGTGTCCGCGGGCGACGCGGGCGTGTCGGTGGGGGTCACGTCCGGCGGTAGCGGCGTGTTCGCCGGCGTGTCCCCGGGCGATACGGGCGTGTCGGTGGGGGTCGCTCCCGGCGGTACCGGCGTGTTCGTCGGCGTGTCCCCGGGCGATACGGGCGTGTCGGTGGGGGTCGCTCCCGGCGGTACCGGCGTGTTCGTCGGCGTGTCTCCGGGCGGTACGGGCGTGTTGGTGGGGGTCGCTCCCGGCGGTACCGGCGTATTCGTCGGCGTGTCCGCGGGCGGTACGGGCGTGTTGGTAGGCGTGGCGGTCGGTGGCACCGACGTGTTCGTAGGCGTGCTTGTCGGCGGCACGGGCGTGTTGGTGGACGTGGGCGCCGCCTGCTGGACGATGATGCGCCCCCGCATATTGTCGGGATGCACGGTGCACAAGTAGAAGAAGGTGCCCGCCGTGTCAAACGTTCGAGACCAGGAGAACGGCGATGAGCCAGTCGGTGAGAACCAGGCCGCCCCGGCACATCCAGAGGCGTTGGCCCAAGCGGCGCCGCATTCCGTGGCGTTGTGGAAGCCTGAAACGAAGTTCCAGGTGGCGGTGTCGCCAACACTGATGTTGGTGTCGCAGACGCCATTATTGAACGAGGAGTTGCAGAACCAGGTATTGCCTACGTCGATCGTGACGGTGGCGGCCTCCGCGGAACCGTCGCCACCCGGCCGCATGACCGCGAGCAGCGCCACCAGGACAGCGAGCACCGCCCCAGCGCCTGCCAGCCTGTGCCATCGTCTCTCCATGACCTTTCCTCCCCTCACGGTACGCTCGGGCCCGCGCCGGTGTGGCGGGCGGCTTCCTTAGCATGTTCGGCCGGTCGTGCAGTGCCCCGTGAGCCATCCGGCCCCTTTTGGCGTGCCCCATTGGTCACACCAGGCAGAAGCCGCGCCGGGACCGTAGGGGAATCAGGAGGGAGCGGTGTCCTCCTGCGAAGGCCGGTGAGAGCGCCCGACCAAGCCGCCATAGGTTGCGGCCAGCGCCGTACCGTCGTATGCTGCCCGTTGCTGGACAGCGCGGGACCAGGGAGCCCGTGTAGTGGTTCCCGGTTGTTTACCTACGAGGAGGCCCTGATGAAAGTCGATACCGGGCTGCCGCTCGACCTAGCGCAGGTGCCCGCCGCCGCCCGGCGCGCGGAGGCGCTGGGCTACGACGGCGGCTTCACGCCGGAGACCGGCCACGACCCCTTCCTGCCCCATGCGCTGGCCGCGGAGCACACCGAGCGCCTCACCCTGGGCACGGCGGTCGCGATCGCGTTCCCACGCAGCCCGATGGCGACGGCGCAGATAGCATGGGACTTGCAGAAGCTCTCGAAGGGGCGCTTCGTCGTCGGGCTGGGCACGCAGGTGAAGGGGCACATCGTGCGGCGCTACGGGATGTCGTGGAACCCGCCGGGGCCGTGGCTGCGCGAGTACATCATGATGATGCGCGCGATCTGGGACTCCTGGCAGAACGGCACGCGGCCATCGTTCGAAGGGCAGTTCTACCGCTACACGCTGATGACGCCGTTTTTCAGCCCGGGCCCGATCGACTTCCCGCAGCCGAAGGTCCACATCTCCGCGATCAACCCGTACAACTGCCGGCTCGTCGGCGAGCTGTGCGACGGCATCAAGCTGCACGGCTTCAACACGCCGACGTACCTCAAGGAAGTCATCCTCCCGAACATCGCGGCGGGCGCGAAGAAGGCCGGACGCGACCCGAAGGACATCGAGATCTGCGGCCTCGGCTTCATCATCACGGGCAAGAACGAAGAGGAGGTCGAGAAGGCAAAGCAGCCGGCCCGACAGCAGATCTCATTCTACGCCTCGACGCGCACGTACAAGCCCGTGCTCGACATCGAAGGCTGGGGCGACCTGAATCAGGAGCTCTTCGGGATGTCGGTCGAGGGCAAATGGCCGGAGATGGCGTCGAGGATCACGGACGACATGCTGGAGCAGTTCGCCGTGATCGGCACGCACGACGAGATCGTGAAGAAGATCAAGGAGAAGTGCGCGAGCGTCATCGACCGCGTGAACTTCTCGCTGCCCACGCGCACGCCGGACGACGAAGAGCGCCTAAAGGCCATGATGAAGGAGCTGCAAGCGGCCTAGCCTGGTCGCTGGTCGCTCGTTGCTGGTCTCGTTTGACAAACGGGCGAGGGGCCAGTACAGTAGCCGTCACCGAACGCCCCTCAGTAGGAAAGGAGTCAAGCCATGTCCGACCCGGCAGCCATCGCGCGAGACTACCTGGAGAGCTGGAACCGCCGCGACTGGGACCGCTGGCGAGAGCTGTTTCACCCTCAGTACACGTACACCGGCAGTGACGGTGTACGGCAAGACGGCCCGGAGGCCGGGATGGCCGTGGGCCAGATGTTCGCGGCCGCCTTCCCGGACGGCAAGCTGGAGATCAAGGGAATCCACGTCGCGGGCGACGTTGCCGCCGTGGAGTTCATCGGCCGGGGCACCCACAAGGGTGAGCTGATGGGCATTGCGCCGACCGGCAGAACGATGGAGCTTCCGATCTGCACTGTGCTCGACATCAAGAGCGGCCAGATCACCGCCGAACGCGAGTACATGGACATGGCGCACCTAATGCAGCAGCTCGGCGTGATGCCCGCGGCCGCGACAGCGTAGCGCCCCGGCTACCGCCGCTTCGCGCCCAGCAGCACCTGGCAGCAGAGGGAGCCCTGCGACGCCGCATCGTAGAACGACGCGTCCGGCAGCCAGTCGAGCGCGTGGTACAGCGTGACGCCCGCGGTCCCGTCGCGCGGAGGGAGGCGCGGCTCTCCCGCCATCGAGGCCTCATACACCGTCATGCGCAGAGCGTACGTCGCGCGCTGCTGCTCGCCTTCGCCGACCGCGCGCAGCGCCCCCAGCTCGACGCCGAGCTTCTCCTGACCGAGGCGCCGCACACCATCTTCGGGTGGCTCGCCCTCGCGCAGCGTCGTCGCCGGCAGGCCCCAGACCCCGGGCAACTCCTCGCCCGGATCGTCCGGCCGCTGGACGGCGAGGAGCAGGCCGTCGGCGCGGCGGATGGCGGCGGCGACGGCATGCCGCAGTTCAGACGACGACGCCATAGGTTCTAGGTTCCAGGTTCTGCGTTCTTCTCGTCCGGCCACGAGAACTCCAGCGTCTCGACCGTCGAGAGCCCCTGCTCGACCAGCGCCGCCACATCGAGCGCGCGCTCCGCGTCCTCGGCCTCCGCGATCGTGCTGCGGGTCGCGGGGTTGCGCGGCACGAAGAGTGTGCAGCAGTCCTGGTCGGGCTCGATCGACGTCTCGAAGGTGCCGAGCGCGCGCGCCTCGCGGATGATCTCGTCCTTGTCGCTGCCGACGTGCGGGCGCAGCACGGGCAGCGCCGCCACAGCATCGATCGTCGCGATGTTCGACAGCGTCTGCGAGGACACCTGTCCCAGGCTCTCGCCGGTCACCAGCGCCTCGGCGCGCTCGCGCTTCGCGATCGCTTCGGCGATGCGCACCATGAAGCGCCGGTAGAGCACGACGCGCAGCGGCGGCGGGCACGACGCGACGATCTGGTGCTGCACGTCGCCGAACGAGACGACGTGCAGGCGGCTCTGGTACTGCCAGCGAGTGAGCAGGCGCGTGAGCGCGATCGCCTTGTCGCGCGACGAGGCGTCGAGGTACGGGAAGGACTGGAAGTGCACGAACGTCACCTGGCAGCCGCGGCCCATCAGCCGCCACGCCGCCACCGGCGAGTCGATGCCGCCGGAGAGGAGCGCGACCACGCGCCCGCTCACGCCGACGGGCAGGCCGGCCGGCCCCTCGACGCGCTCCGTGTGGACGTAGGCGCCGCCGGGCATGATCTCGACCTGGAAGTTGGCCTCCGGGTGCTCGAGGTCGACGCGCGCCCCCGAGGCCGCCTTCACAGCAGCGCCGAGCGAGCGCTCCAGCTCCTGCGACGTGCCAGGAAAGCGCTTGTCGCTGCGCTGAACGGTGATCCGGAAGCTCTCGAAGGTCCGCTCCGAGGCGACGCGCAGGACGGTCTGGCGGATGGTGTCGACGTCCCAGGGGAGCACCTCGCACAGCGAGAAGTTCTTCGCGCCGAAGACGCGCCGGAGCCGCTCGCGCGCTTCCGGCCAGTCGAATGCCGGGCCGGGCACGACGAGCGCGCGGTTCGGGCTCAGCTCCACGTTGCGGACGTCCAGCCCGTGGAGCGCGCGCCGGACGTTGCGGCCGAGCTGGCGGATGAAGTACGGGCGGTTCCGCTTCTTGAGCGTGATCTCGCCCATCCGGACGACGACCACGCTGGGACGCGCCTCGCCCGGGCGGCTGGCTGCGGTCCGTTCTTCTAGCTGCGTCATCGAAGGACAGGGTAGCAGATGGCGAACAGCGTTTGAGCAGCAGCCCAAACGCGTGCGCGCCCAGCTCGAGTGGCCCCTCTGCGACGACTTCCTGTAAGGCTCTACTCGGTCGCAGATTCCGCCCGAAGCCTACCTGCGCGACAGAAAAGGCTTTTCAATTCCGGCCTCGCCGATGTTGAAGATGTACAGAACGTCGGCATCGTAGTCCGGCTGGTAGATGTACCAGAATGCCCTTCCCTGGTAGGGACGGCCCCAGAAGATGCGGTAGGCCTCATCTGGAATGTACGGCTGTGCTGGAAAGACTAGTTTATTCTCTCCGTCGGCCGTTGGATCCAAGAAGAGCTGGCGCACCTCGTCCAGGATGTGATCGAACAGACCCTTGAAGGCGCCGACTCCCTGCTGTGCATCAAGGAAATCCTGAGCTGACGGTTCAAAGCGTGGCTTCAATCAAACCCGTATCTGTGCTTCATCTCTGCAACCGACTTGCCGCCTTCTAACGCCCGTTCGCGAAGGTGGTGCTGCCAGTCCTTGGGACTTGGGACTGGTACCTCGCGCTGCGCACGTCTCATGACAAGCGGCTTCCCTGGACGAGCGCTTCGAAATGGCTCCGTATCCTTCGACAACGCAACAAGCTCGCGCATCGCAAGAGAACCATACTTTCGAACAACATCCTCTACGATCGCAGCAAGAACAGGATCGAACTCGGGCTGGGCGGGCTGCGTTAAGTGGTGCGTGCGCGCCTGATCACCACCCGGAGCAGGCCGAATATCTATCACTCCCTCCTCCTCCAAACGCGCCGCTTCCTTGATGAGCTGATGTCCGGACGCATTTGGACCGTACTCGTCCCAGATGTAGCTCAGGCCAGTGGCCGTCTTACCCTCATTACAGAAGTAGAAGTAATCGACGAGATAGATGAGCTTCACGAGTTGCGTTGTATACACACCCTCGTCCATCTCGGACACGATCCTTAGGATGAGATTCTGAGCCTGGCTACGTCCATTAGATGCCGTCATATACACCACCTTAGCACGGTTGTTCTACTCTGTCAAGCCCTGTCCTAGCTACTCCGTGAGCTTCCGGTACAGCGTCGGCAGGCGGTTGAGCAGCGCCTCGATGTCTGCGAGCACAGGGTAGCAGATGGCGGCGAAGGCGACGTAGAATGCGGGCATGAGAAGCCTGGCGCGGGCATGGCTTGTCGGGATCCCCATCGTGCTGCTCGTCGCCTGTAGTGGTGGTAGCAGCGACGGACGCGAGATCGTCATCCCGCGGAGCGCCATCGACAGCCTCGACAACTACGCCTTCACTACCGACCTCGATCTCTCATCGGCGCAGGGAGACCTCCAGGCTGACTTCACAGGCGTGTTCCAGGCTCCCGACAGGTTCCAGGGCACGCTCCATACGGCCGGCATGTCCCTGGGCCGGCCGGCAGAGACAGAACTCATCATCATCGGTGAAGATGTGTGGTGGCGCGAGCCCGGCGGCGAGTGGCAACGCGGGATCACCTTCGGCGACGAAGGTCGCGAGGCGGTTGACCCGTTCTACCTCTTTGCGTACTGGGCGACCCCTCCGTTCTACGTACAGGGTCTCGACTTCAGCTCGCTGCGTCTCACGACCTCCGGCGACGCGAAGACGATCAACGGGGCGCGTGCTCTGCCGGTTGTCTTCGACAGACCTGCCCTGATGGCCATTCTGGACCAGGGCATCTTTGCAGAGGAAGCGGGCAAGGACCCCGAGATCGTCCGCGAGGATACCGAAGCGTTTTTGCCTGAGGACATTAGAATCGAGGCGTGGTTGGCGGAGGAGAGCCTCTATCCGGTTCGGATCCTCATCACGCTCAGCGCAGACGAGGACGAGGAGTTCAGCGTGTACTTCGAGAAACCACTCCAGATACGCCTGCAGCTGGACATCACCGACCCCGATGCTGGCATAAACATCGTCCCGCCGGATGTGAGCGCGCGGATCGCCCCTACTCCGTAAGTTTCCTGTACAGCGTGGGGAGGCGGCTGGGCAGCGCTTCGATGTCCGCGAGGACCTCGTAGCCGACGTCCTCGCACATCTGGCCCAGGTAGTCGTGCCCCTCCTTGTCGACCGTGAGGCAGAACGGCGTGATCGACTTGCGCCGTGCCTCGATCAGCGCCTGGCGCGTGTCGTGGATCGCGTACTCCTTCTCCGTCCGGTCGCGTCCGTAGCCATGGTCCTGCGGCCGGCCGTCGGAGACGAGAAAGAGGATCTTCACCTTCGCGTCGTGCGCCTCCAGCTTGGCCGTCGCGTGACGGATCGCCGGGCCCATGCGCGTCGAGCGGATCGGCGCCACCTTGTCGATGCGCGCCTTGACGCGGTCTGAGAACGCCTCGTTCAGGTCCTTGATCACGTAGAACTCCACGTTCTCGCGTCCGTAGCCGGAGAAGCCGAAGATGCCGTAGGTGTCGCCGATCGTTTCCAGCGCGTTGATCAGCAGCACCGTGCTC
>Ga0326597_10002662_pt1 | contig 26458 bp, 24 predicted proteins | sample RVTome_12_FD_203789 | JGI IMG/M metagenome (GOLD analysis project Ga0326597, IMG submission 203789) | Soil microbial communities from uranium-contaminated site in the Upper Colorado River Basin, Wyoming, United States - RVT100D185 | ecosystem: Environmental > Terrestrial > Soil > Contaminated >... | reverse complement strand
CGCGGCGAGCCTTCCCCAAAACATTTTGTCGCCAGCTCCGACGGTCACGACGGCGTCGATACGTTGCTCGTCGATCAGCTTCCGCATACGCGCCAAGATGCGATGGTCGTATTTTGTTCGAATCAGGCCGCTGTGGACGGTCACTTCGTTTGCGGCAACTTCGCCGAGCGGGCCTATCTCCTTCAAGCAACACAGTTCGGGCAGAATCTGCTCGCGATCCAAGCGTCGCATCAGATTGACGAGCAATGTTTCGGCGCCGCCGACTGGCATGCTCGTAATGACGAACATGGTCCGTAACGGGCCTCGATCGAGACGCTGTGTGAGTGATCGCTCTTTGTTGAACATGGAATGAGTTCCTTACGTCGAGGCCGGAACGCTCATGCCGAGCGCCGTGCGGCCACGCTGAAGCATTGCGATAAGACTGTCTGATAATTGCGTTTGTTCTGAGTCGTCGAGGAGCCATCCTTCGCGATGGGCGATAAAGCATGCGAGACCGGTGACGGCGACCGCTTGCCAGCCGCCCAGGCACAATGCGAGTGGCAACAGGCTAGTAAAGATCACACCGCGATCCCAACGCATGCCGTTGAGCCAACTCAGATAATAAATCAACGCCAACGCGATGGCATTGGCGGCGGCCGTCGCCACGACCACGCCGACCAAACCGAAGATCGGAGCCAAAAGGAAGTTGAGCCCCACGTTGGAAACGAGCCCGGCTCCAAATGCCACACACCCGATTCGTGCATTTTCCGCGCACAGCAGGTAGTTGTTGGCAATAGCGCCGATACTGTACCACAAACAGTAAATGAGTGTGCCTGGCAAAATGGCCAGCCCCGCGTCGTACTTGCCTCGCAAGGCCCAAGTGAAAACGAGCGGTGCGGCGAGCAATACCAGTCCCGACCCGAAGGTAAATGCCACCGACAGCGACTTGACGGCTTGATTCAGCCGGCGGCAAACGAGTTCGCGGCGTCCGGCTTCCCAATCCCTGATCAGATGCGGAAGCAAGCTGCCGCCAACCATGAACGCGAGCGACACCAACAGCAGCGGCACGACACGGCTCGAATAGTACTGGCCAACCAGCGCGTCGGCCGAAATCGCATCGACGTTGGAGAAGTGCTTCAGCATGAATTGATCCGCCGCCTCGAACATGTTTCCAACAAAGTTTGCCACCCACATCCATGTCGCAAACGGCATCAATTGCGCCCACAGATCGTACTGGCCGAGCCGCGGTTCGTGCTTTGGCAAATCGCGCCAGAAGCGAGCCAGCACGAACGCTCCTCCAATCGCCGCGACCAGCGAACCGACACCATACGAGACGATGACGGCCTGCTCTCGCATGGTCGTGAAGTAGAGCAGGCCGACGCCGGCGAGCGCGAAGCCCATGCTGTTGACCATCTGTAGCAGCGACACGATCCGAACTAATCGCATCGCCGTCAGCAATTCCATGATCGAGTTGAAGGCGAGAACTGCCGACAGCGTACCGGCCAACCACCACACCAACTGCCACTGCCCGCGATCGCCGAACAGCAACCAAGCCAGTGGCTGTGGGAACGTGATCATTCCGATTACCGCGAGCGCGGTCAGCAATCCGGAAATGCTGATCGTCCGGCGCAGGAACGCTCGCAGCTGTCCTTGCTGCCGGTACTTTTCCACGTAGCGGCCGAACGAACCGGGAATTCCAAGCACGACGAACGGTGCGGCGAGCAGGAGAAAGTTGTACGACAGCGACCAGCGACCGAGTTGCTCGGATTCCAACATGTCGCAGAACAAGACATTTCTCAGCAATCCAACCAGACGTTGCGCTCCCGCCAACACAACTAAGACGATCATGCTCGCTCGCAACGAGTCGCCTCGGTGCAGCGATGAGATCGCTTCGGACTCAGGCGGTTGTTGGTTGGAAGTTGCCATTGAGTTGCGGTCAGCCGGTGTGCTTCAGGCCTTCGCCGTACGAAAACCGTTCGGTGCGAAGGACTTTGCGAGGATCAACGGTCAGCCAGTTCTTCAGCCGCACAATCTCGGGGTCGGCATGAATGCGTTGCAAGTGAAAGGCATCGTCGCCCGGAAGGTTGTAGCCTCCGTAGGCCGAGCAGACGCCGGCGAAACCCGCTTCTTCCGCAATGCGAAATGCGGCCGCGTTGAGATTATTGTGCATTCCGTAAGGAAACGCAAAATGGCGAATCGCGATACCGAGTGCCTGTTCCAGGTCGTCGCGACCGCCAACGATCTCGTCGGCCAATCGCGACTCACTGGTTATCTTGCCGAGATCGGCATGAGTGCGCGTGTGGCCGCCGATGTCGATCCCCGCGGCGGCGAGCGACGCAAGTTGCTCGGTCGTGTTGGGTCGAAGTGGCTTGCCCACGGCAGTATCGTGCGGAAACGGCTCGCCTTTTAAAGTGTGATGGCTCGTCACGAAGTACGTACACGGTATCCGGCGGCTGATCAGCAGTGGCAATGCCTGGTCACAGTTTTCGGTATAGCCGTCGTCAAACGTGATGCTAACCGCCGCGCGCGTGTTCCCGACTCGGACGCGTCGCTGTGCCTCGTCGAGCGACACCAAGTCGAAGTTCGCTTCGAGCCAATCGATCTCGCGCCGGAACTGTGCATTGGAAATCGTCCAGCCGTTTGGCGTGTGATCGGCGACGCGGTGATAGTAGATGACCATCACGGGAGCGTTGCCGGCGCGAGCCATCTGGCCATTCGACCACCAGCGTCCCGGCAGCGTCGCGTAGTAATACGCGCCGAGCAGGCCGCTCTGCCAAGGTGATAGGCTCGATGCCATGGTGGTGTCTCGCCGCCTATTTCATTCCGGTCAACGTCAGGCCACTCTTGACCCAATTCTTCATGGTAGCTCCCGCCAGCCAGATGCCTTGGCGGAGATGTGCGGCGGTTCGATTCGCCGAGACGCGAAGTTTAACGGTCGTTTGTGGTTGGGCGTTCCAGTCCGCCTTGTACCGTTCGTCTCCACGGAGAAGGTCGTAAGTCGTCCGAGACGATTCGATCGAATGTCGCATCAGCGCCATCGTCATCAGATGTCCCGGCGATTCTTTGTGAGCCGCGGGCTCGATCCCGCCTTGATACACATACGTCGTGTGGGCATCGAGCAAACAGTATTCGACCGCCACCGGTCGGCCGTCGAGTTCGACCCAAGACAGCTCCAACGTTCCGGCGGACCAAAGCTGCTTCGACACGCCGTCAATGAAAGCGGCAAATCGCTTCGACGCAAAACATCCCGGCTTGCCGAGGCTGAGTCTTCGCTTTTGATGAAGATCGACGAACAACTTCATCGTTGTTTCAAACTCGTCGTCCGTGTTCGCCGTGTGGAATTCGAGTCGGCCGCTGTCGATCGCAACACGCTGCAGTTTCCGGAACACTCTGCGGCGATTCTTCGAGAGCCCTCCGGAGACGTCGTCCCAAGATGCCGGCAAAGACAGCTTCCAACAGTTGAGCCCCGGTTGGCGATGGACGCCGCAACCGGCTTCGGCTAGTGTGCCCACCAGCTTTGCCATCGCTGTATCGTTCGTTGGAATACAGTCTAGTTCCAGCAGATCCCACACGTCGGCATCATTCGCGTTGCGGCCGCTGGCCTCGATCAACCAATGTGCGATCGCATCGATGACCAGATCTTCGTGTTCGCTCGTCGAGAGAATGGTCACATAGTCGGTGCAAACTTCGCCCGACCCAAGCAGCTGCAAGACGCGGCCTCGCGTGGCACTTCGTTCTCGAAAGAGCGGTAACATACCAAGCAGCGTGCCAAGTTCGTCGTGCGCCGCGAGGACGTATAGCGCGCGATCGGCTCCGTAGTGCTCCCACCACGTCGACAGCCACTCCCAGCTTCGAAATGGAACGCCGCGAGTCAAGCAATTCCACGACGCGGAACATTGTTGCAGCGCGTCGGGTGTAGCGATTCTCGTGACCTGCATCGAAAGAACTCGCGAAATGCACAAGATGAAGACAGCACGGTGCTGAACTCTCGGTCACAAACCAAGAGAAGCAAACGGACTTGGCGGAACCGGCGGAGATTCGCCGGACGATGTTGCGAAACGGCAACAACGTTGCGTCGAGGCATCGGTACGTGGCGTCTCGCGCCGCGAAAGTCCAGGATTGGACTTAACGTACGATAATCGCTCCGGCGATCCCGATCCCGACAGCCATGAGGATGACGATTATGCCCAGGGCAGCTTCCTCGTGTCCCATGATGGCAAGTATGAACGCAGCAATCGCTGCTATGAGTATTACGGCTGCCCAACCAAACTGAAGTGTCGCGAATGATACACTGGCCACGGTAAGAAGTCCCAAGAGCCTTCTCAGGCTGAATTGAAATCGGCTAGATTTGTTTTGCCCACCGAGCATGGGGATTTGTCCTAATCGTCTGTCTCGGGTTTCACCGCGAAAGTGTCCCAAGAGTGTAATCCGATGTAGTCCACGCTCGGATTGACCACTACGGCCCAGCCAGGGAACCACAACCAATATCGACGTTTGCTCTTTTCCACGCTCACAGTCAGGGCACTCCAAACAACTTGGTCTTCGTATTCCGCTTTGACAATCAAGAAAGGGCATGGCGACCAGAGTTGTTCCTGTCGCTCAGGAACTGCTGGAATCCCCCAAGTGTTCGTCGCTTCCCAGCACCCGAAGTACACGCACACCAACGTCACGACGACCGCCAACGTCCGCAACGAAAACTTGGGTCGCCACTGTTTCATCTACTCGGCCTTCAACTGCTTGGCGAGTTCCTCAATCGTCTGTAGGTACACTTCTGCTTCCTTCGTTTTGCCGAGCAGATCCGCTTGGACCTCACTCACAAGTAACTTCATTCTTACAAGTTCCACAGCCTTCAGTAGCTCCCGCTCTATCGCCACAGCTTTGGCTGATCGTACTTCGTTCTTCAACCGCTGACGGTCCAACCACCACCCTACCGCCACTGCAACCAGTGCCGTGAGTAGCAGCAAAGTTGACACGCTGAATTGCCAAGGTCGCCAGCGTTTCGGCTTGTCGTGTTGGGAGGTCATTGCAACTCGTCAGTCATGGAAATGTTGTGCTTGCCGCGTCAATCCTGGATTCTATGGCCTGCTGCCGCCGTTCCCCAAGATCAGTTCCCTTTTGACTCCGGCTGAGACTTAGCATCCGCCCCAGCAGCCTTCTGCCATCCGTGCGCCAGTGTGCCGCCGACCGCTCCGAACAGTAGCACAAACAGCAGGTGACCGATGTTGTAAAACGCAGATCGATCGGCGAAGAATTGTGTGGGGTAGTACGCAGGATCCCGACTGTAGATGCCTTCGCCGGTTCGCGTAATGCCGATCCGAATCTGCTTCGGAACTTCAGGGGTTGGCGCTGGCATTGCCAAAATGGGATCGAGTAGCCTCAGACAATCCGTTGTTAGCAATCGATCTTTGACGCTCTGTGAATGGAGATCCAACCAAACGTTCGTTTCCTTCGACGAAGGGACCGTAAGGAGGGCGAAGTACAGCCATCCAGCAACCGCGAAGCCACCGTAGAATGCTCGCGTCGACCTCGGCAGATAGAGACTCGCGAGTGTCGCGACCCCGAGCATCGCAAGTGTGGCGGTGAAAGCGATCTTCTCGATCAGCAGCGAGGGATTCAACAACGCCGCGCATCCCAAACCGACCGCCAGCACGCTCACGAACAAAGTAGAAAGCGAAAACCGGAACATGGAATGTCAAGTTTCTGTTGGACGACTCGCCTTGCCACGTCCATTATCCGCGACGGGCTGGAAAGAATCAAACGGAAGAACCAGCGAATCGAGAGCCATGTCTTGGTACAATGCCCCCATGCCCAACGAGCGAGACAAAACCAAACAACGGTGGCAGTTCAGACTGAGTACGTCCTGCCTTGTCGTAGCGGTTGTCTGCACTTCTCTAGGATGGTGGTCTGAACGCCGCCGACTTCAAAGCAAGATAGCAGTCTTGGAACACGAGTTGGCAATCCAAGAGTTCGAGAATATTGTCCGCCGTGGACATTTCAATGAGAGGCTCGCTGCTGTTAAGGAGGCAGCCACTCGAAAGGATCTGGCCCAAGGGCCGGCGCTAATTCACGCACTGACCGATCCTGATCCCAGAATAGCGAGATTAGCTCGTGATGGACTGTGCCGACTCAGCGGGAACTCATCTGGATTCGGTTTCCCCGACGACCACTGGAAGAATCCTTTGCAGGCCACGGTTGCATGGCAGAGCTGCAAGGACTGGTACATTGCCAATCGCCGAGAACAAGAAGCAGATTACGCGCTACCAGATTGGTGCGCTTTCCTGCCAGAGGGATGGGGTGAATATGAGACACGGGGCGCAGATACGTTGTCCGCAGACGACCTCTTTAGTGCCCCCTCACCCGCAGCAGACGACCTATTTGGTGACGCCTCCGATGACGAGGAGACGAACGGTAAACAATGACCTCGCAGCACGACAAACCGAAGCGGTGGCGACTTCAAGTTCGATTGTCGAGCGTATTGCTCATTATGCTGAGCGTGGCAATGGCGTGCGGTTGGTGGGTCGATCGATCGAGACTCGATGACCGCATCGCGATTCACGATGAGGACGCGAGGCGAGCCGAAAATGTGGCGGCCGATCTGCTGCGTGAACTCATGCGGAAGGCAGCGATGGAATCGATGGCCGACGCCGCATCCAAAGGTACGGGCTTCATAGGCAGCCCCGGCCGGCTGAGTGAGAGCGACAATATCATTCCCCGGTGGGAACGTTGGGAAATCCAGTTCGAGGCGTCGAACATCAGTGAGTACGCCCGTCAGCTAGAATTCTTCAAGATCGAACTGGGAGCGGTGGGCGGCAGGGAAAAGTACATCGACTACGCCTATAACTTGACAAAGGACCGCCCCGACCGTCGCCGTGGCCAGAACGAGCGCCTTTACACGCTCTGCATGGGAGGCAGCACGCTGGCCTCCTTCGAAAGGCAACTGGTACTCAAGGCCGGCATAAACCGGCCCGATGCGATCGTGCTGCACTTCTACCCGGAAGAAGTTGAAGATCGTCTAGCCTGGATGGAGATGCAGAATGCCGCCGGCAAAAAGACGGTCGAAGAGTTTCGCCGAACCGTGTTTGCCTGTCGGCCGAAGGGAGCAGGTTATGACTTTGTCGTCGTCGAACAGCAGTTTCGGCAGAAACCGAAATGAAATCGCAAAGGGCTTTTGGTCATGACCTCCCAGCACGACAAGCCGAAGCAGTGGCGGCCAAGGTTCTCGGTCAGGACGTTGGTGATCGTTGTCACGCTGGTGTCCTGCTACGCGGCGTGCTGGGGGCCGACGAAGACGAAAGGAGTTGGTGACGTCCGTCTTTTCCTTTTGTCGCACGGCATCTTAAACGCAGGAGAGCCTTGCCCGGTGCTCCCTCTGTTGATCAAAGTCGATCCAGAATTCAAAGAAGGACCATTATTCAGCCTACGCTCGCTGATGGTTAAACGAGTTTACTTTGTCTGGTGTTTTGGTTACGTCTCCGCGCTGCCGATCTAACGTCCCCTCCTCGTTCCACGACTACCCACCAGTCGGCTCTGCTGGACATGTTCGACTCTCCAGCAAGAGTGGCGTTGATGTTTCAGGATTGGTGCCTTTCACGCCCAAGCGTTAGACTAATCGAGTGACCAGCACGATTACCGAGAGTGGACGACCGTCAATGAACACCGCCTGCCGCGTCACTTCGATTTCGCTTTGCCTCGCGTTGGCTCTGACATGCCGTGTATTCGCAATGGCTCCCCCCTATGTCTCCGATGAAGAGCTAGCGGCGTACCCAGTTATTGTTGTCGCGAAATGGGATAAGGCTCCCGCGAAATCACACAATCAGTACCGAGACGATGACGGTCTCGGACAAGTCGTCGTCAAAAGTGAGGTCTATACCAGCCTGAACGTCTTGCAGGTTGTCAAAGGAAATATCGAACCCGGCGTCCACGACTTGATGATCGGTTGGGGTATCTCCTGGCAGGAAGACGGTACATGGCTCACAAGCGGCACGTCGACCGAAATCCTTGGTGATGTCAAAGATGTTACCGAGCCTTGCCTCTGGTTCTTGAAGCAAACGCGAAGCTGGGACGAAACTCGCAAGACCGATTACTTGACCGTCAGCAACTATCGCGAGGTTCAACCGCTTCCTCTGACGACATTCTTTGTTGCTCTCGGAACGGCGAACCGGACTACCGAAGTGCCTCGGCTCCTGACGCCAAACGATCCTCTCGTTTCGGATCGAGTGCTCCGTTATCTGTGTGGTGGCAAATGGCCGTGGCCCTACGAAGCCGACGAGCGTTTTGCGGGATTCTACACCACGCCAAGGCACCGCAGTCTCATTCTCTTCCTCGAGGCCGACCGCGTGTGGGATCTAATCACGTCTGATGAGAAGGAGTTGCGAGGCAAAGCGGCGAGTGTGTATGCGGAGCTAAAGGGCAAGGACTGTGTGCCGAAAATGCGAACGCTGTTGGACGACGACGATCCGGCCGTGCGAGGAATTGCGGTTGGGATTCTCGCGAGTTACCGCGATGAAGCGTCGCTGGCTCGCTTTCCGCAGGCGGTAGAAGGGGTGGAAGACGCAGTGTTGGCGTGCAAGTTGATCAAGATCTTGTCGTCTTGGGGCGATGAACGGGTTGTGTTGCCAATGATCAGCTATTTGCAGAACGGCGGCTTCGCGTATCAATACGGCAACGACTTTGGCATCCCCGCATTGAAGGCACGTCAGGCTCTGGAGGCGATTACGGGACACGCTTTCCCGTTTGACGTGGAACTGTCAAAGAAAGCGTGGCAGCAAGCTCTTCCCCTCGAAGATCGCGCCGCTCGATTGCGATTTCTAGGCAAGGTTGCTCCAGGTGATGAATCACCTTTCGTCGCTCGGGCTGGCCGCGACCGGCGGACAGAAGCCGACGAGAAAATGAAGGAACGCATCGGCGGAGTTGGTGAAGACGACGTGTTCGTAACGATTGGGCTTTTCAATCTCTCGCCTCGTCCCGTCACGGTACTCAAATACCCGTCTGATGTGGAGATGTCGTGGTCAGGAGGAAACTCGTCTTATGGAGATCGTTCCGCCACAAAAGAGGACTTCACTACGATCGATCCGGGCGAAGCCATTACGTTTGAAGTGAGACTTTACGAACGCTTCCTTCGCGCAGATCCGTCGAAGCGATTGAGGCTGCGCTACTTGAACAATGGACGCAAAGTGGGCGTCAACGCCTGGATCGGGACAGTGATCGTCAAATTCGGATCGGAGTAGCCCGGCTTCAGTCTTCTTCACACGTCGCCGTTCCGGTTGAACGGAAACGTGTACTTGGAGTCGCCGAGATTAGACGATGGCTACTTATTGATGATCCGAAATGAAAGTCCAGCGAATCGTTGCCCCGAAACAGGGATGTACTTCCCATCCTTCTGGGCACGTAGGAACAGCATGTATTCGGGCTTGATCACCGGCGTTTCTCCGCCCGTCACTTTTCCATACCCGACGAGCTTGCCGTCGATCTCAACGGCTACGACGTTGGGCAAGGGCATCTCCGTATAGAACTTCATAAAGTGGTGCTTGACCAAGACGATCGATGGCTTCCAGCGAAGATGAACAACGTCAATCGGTCCCGAACGTAGGTCGCCTTTGAGTGCCGTAAGAACCTGGAGCTTTGAGACAACACATTCGACGGACTCCTTCCAGGCAGCAACGTCGTCGATAGCGTCGCCAACATCGACGGTCTCTTGTGAAAGAAAAGTCGCGATGACGATTGCGTCAGAATCCCGAGAGAGTTGTCATACGGCCACTCGATGACCTGCCCGTCCGCAACTCGTAGATCAACCATCAAACCGAGGATGCCAGATATGGCAGCGAGTCGGACGTAGCGGATCATCTCGTTCTCCCAAAGGTAAGACTTCCCGGTATGGCGCGCCACGAAGCCAAGCAGCGCCGAATACGAGTAATTGTCCAATGGGGCACAGAGTGAAGCAAGTGCGAACGTGTCGCCAGACCCTTTCGACATAAGATGCAACAACTAGCATCCTCGAGACGCGAGTTCCATGCGGCTACAGATAACTATCAAAACTCGATGGCAAAGCGAGGCAGGGAACTTAGGGTCTTGCCGATCGTTCCGATTCTGCGTTTTGTGAGCCGTAGGCGCTAGCCTCGGGCTTCTACGCAACGGACGGGCCCGACGCTAGCGCGTTCGGCTCACTAGAGGGCCGCTAAGCGTGACCTATCTTTTTCATAGACATGACATCGCAGATCCACAGCTGCCTTCTCCAAGCGGGCATGTGTCATCACATGATCGTGCGGAACAGAGGAGGCGTACCGGCGGGGGCAACCCCGCCGGTTTGTTTTGCTACCTCACGACCGCCGCCCGAACATCAACATGACGCCGATCATCGCTATCGCCGGTATCGCTGGGCTGGTGTGGGCGATTGTTCTGTTTCGATATGGCGACCTCGTCGCCGGCTGCTTGGCCGTTCTGCTGGTCGGCAGCGTCTTTGGCCATGCGTTCTTTCATCTTTCCGTGATCACGGCCGATCGGCTGCTGGTCGGTGGTCTGATCGGCGCGTACATCGTCTACCGCCGACTCGATCTGGCCGAGCCGAAGCCACTTGAAAAGGGAGATCTGGCAGCTTTTCTATTTGTGGCCGTCCTCGCTTTCAGCACCATGACAAGTAACTGGCGTTTAGACGGTGCGCAGCCACTCGCCACGCTCCTCTTCTTTTTCTGCTTGCCCGTCGCCCTGTACTGGATCGGTCGCCAAGCAAAACTCACCGAGCGATCGATATTGACAATCTTCGGATTCTTCGCCGTCTTCGCCGTTTATCTGGCGTTGACCGCGTTTGCCGAATCGCGGCAAATGTGGTCGTTCGTTTTTCCGAAGTACATCGCCTCGCCGGCGCACGCCGAATTCTTCGGACGCGGGCGAGGGCCGTTTCTGAATCCCGTTGGTTGTGGTTTGTACATGAGTGCGGGGCTGTTCGGTGCCGTGCAGGGGTGGCCGCGATTTCGATTGGTCGGTCGTGGCGTGATCGTATTGGCTTCCTGCGTGATCTTACTGGGCATTTACTGCACGCTGACGCGAAGTGTATGGCTGGGTGCAGGGATCGGGCTGATGATGATCGTGGGGCTTTCGATCCCGAAGTCGTGGCGCGTCCCGATGCTCGTCGCGGTCGTCATCGCGGGAGCGACCGTGGTTGTGGCGAAGAGCGATAAGCTGAACAAATTCAAGCGAGATAAAAACGTCAGCGTCAAGGATATGTCCGAGTCGGCGTCGCTGCGCCCGATCCTGGCAATGGTTGCTTGGAAAATGTTCCTCGACTATCCACTCTTCGGTTGCGGATTCGGTCAGTACAAGGAATGCGACGTCGAATACTTGCAATTGGTCGTCGGCGATCTGGACCTTGAAAAGGCACGTCCCTACCATCAACACAATGTCTTCCTGGCAGTGCTTTCGCAGACGGGGCTGCTCGGGTTCGGTGCCTGGATGATCATGCTTGGGCTGTGGACGCGCAACGCGTGGCTGTTGTGGAACAGTCGCCAAGCACCGCTGTGGGCGCGGCAGCATGCTCTGCTGCTACTCGCCTTGCTGGCGGCTTACGCGCTCAACGGAATGTTTCACGATGTGAGCATCATCAACATGGCGAATATGCTGTTGTTCTTGGTGGCCGGCGTCGGCCAAGGGCTGGTGCCGCAGATCCGCGGAACTCGCGAAGCTCGCCCCGCGACAGATGCTTTCGATCGCCGGCTGAGCCACGCTGTGAGAGTTTCCACCTAACGATTCCCCACAAGAGAATTAGTGATGGCAACGATTCTTGAACCGGAAGTCCGAACCACGCCATGCGATTGGGCGCGCGTCGATTTGTTCGGCGCGACGATTGACGCGCTTCGCATGAGCGAAACTCTTCAAGTTATCCTGGCCTGGGCGGCAGCGCCCTTCGACCGATGTCGCTACGTCGTCACGCCCAACATCGACCACACCGTCTTGTTACAGGAACGAAAAGATCTGCGCGACGCATATCGCGAAGCGTCGTTGGTCTTGGCGGACGGTTGGCCGGTGGTAGCCGCGTCCCGCCTCGTCGGCAAGCCGCTTCCCGAACGCGTGCCGGGGTCGGATCTTGTGCCGTTGCTGATGCAAGCCGCGTCGACGGAACGACCGCTTCGTGTCTTCCTGCTCGGTGCCGCACCCGGAGTCGGCGAGCGAGCCGCGCGGAACATCCGCGGCCAATGTCCCGGTGTCGACATCGTCGGAGTCTACAGTCCACCGCTTGGATTTGAAAAGGACGAGGACGAGAACAACAAGATCCTGTACCTCGTCGAACAGACCGAGCCGGATATTCTCGTGGTCGGACTTGGTGCCCCGAAACAAGAACTGTGGGTTCACGCGAACCGTGATCGGCTGAAGGCCAAAGTCGCACTGTGTGTGGGGGCCACGATCGACTTTCTGGCCGGCGAAAAGGCCCGCGCCCCCCGCTGGCTCCAGCGATTGGGCCTCGAATGGCTGCATCGCATGTGCAGCGATCCGCGACGACTGGTCAAGCGGTACGCCCGAGACGCATGGATTTTTCCGGGCATCGTGTGGCGCGAATGGCGACGCTAATTGAGTGATTCGTGGTGGACGCTGCCAGCGTCCGAAACCGACGCAGGCTGCGTCGGCCACGCGTCCTCTCGCTTGAATGTGGTCGCGGACCAGCTAAGATAGCGGACAGTTTCCTTCCGCTTGGATCTTCCCTGGACCACGAGGCACATTATGAACTTCGTCCTTCGCCGCGCGCTGGCTGCGTTTCTACTCGTCGCGTTGTTCTTCTCCCAGACATCGGTTGCCGAAGACGCCAAGCCGAAGCTCAAGGGGCTGATCGTCGCGGGAGGCTGTTGCCATGACTATCCGCGCCAGAAATTGATCATTAGCGAGGGGCTGAGCCAGCGGATCAGCATCGCTTGGGATATCGTGCATGAAGGAGACGAGAACGGCAAGACGCACAAAGTTTCGGTCTACGGAAAGCCGAACTGGAGCGATGGCTATGATGTCGTCGTCCATAACGAGTGCTTTGGCGCCATCGAAGACGTGGACTTCGTCGAAGGAATCGTCAGCGAACACAAACGCAGCGGCGTGCCCGCGGTGTTCGTGCATTGCGCCATGCATTCCTATCGCGCCGCACAAACCGATGAGTGGCGAAAGCTGATCGGTGTCACGTCACGACGACATGAAAAGGCCAAACGATCGCTCGCCGTCCGGAATCTGGCCGCCGACAATCCGATCATGGCAAGCTTCCCCGAAGTGTGGAAGACACCCAATGGCGAACTCTATGTGATTGAAAACATCTGGCCGAATTGTACTCCGCTCGCCGCGGCTTACAGTCCCGAGACCGAGTCCGATCAACCTTGTATCTGGATTAACAACTACGATAACGTCCGTATCTTTGGCACGACACTCGGTCATCACAACGAAACGATGATCGCCGACGAGTGGCTCGATACCGTGTCGCGAGGCGTTTTGTGGACGGTGAAGAAACTGAACTCAGACGGCACGCCCGCCGAAGGCTGCGTCGGCACGGGCAAGGCTCCTTTCAGCTTCGAGAACGCCGGTGGCCCTTCGCCCAAAGTTGCCGACTGGTCGAAAAGCATCAAGTTCCCGGCCAGCGAGAAGCCTGCCGCGTTGTTCAATGGAAAAGACTTCACCGGCTGGGAAGGCCATGCCGACAAGTACTTCTCGATTCAAGACGGAGCGATCATCGCGAAAAACAGTGCTGAGAACGCGCCGAAGGTTAGCACTTACTTGCTGACCGAGAAAAAGTATCGCAACTTTCGCCTGATCTACGAAGGCAAGCTGGTCGAGTCGAAGATGCACTCGGGGATCGCGATGTGGGGGAAGAAGTTCGACAAGGATGGCGAGTCGCATTCGTATCAAGGGCATCTCGTGATGTTTCCGAGCAACTGGGGCTTCTATGACCTGTACCGTCGCAATTCGATTTACAAAGACGATGGTCGCGCGAAGAAGGCGGATCAAGTTGGTGATTGGAACCGCATGGAAATCCTGGCCATCGGAAATCGCATTCGCTTCGCGGTGAATGGCCAAGAGGTTGCTGATTGGGAGGACCCGATGCCGGAACTGTGCGAAGCGGGGCCGATCGGCCTGCAACTCCATTCCAACCAGGTTCCGCAGGAAGTTCACTTCCGTGGTCTGATACTATCTGAGGACCCAGAGGATCGGCTAATCACGGTCAGCAAGTGAACAAGACCCCAATCCGGCTCGCCCGGATGGTGAATGAGCTTTTCAGCCGGACGTGATTGGCGGTGCGTGCGACGAAACTTCTTCACCCACGTGACAAGCACGTGGGGTCGCGAGGCTTGGCTGCGATTATCTAACCATGCAATCTCGTTCACGATCGGGGCGAGCCCGATGGGGTCATGAAAGTATGACTACCAGGGACACTGCCGTGGGCTGATATATTTCTGCCATGCAGGCCCTTCGACTGCTCCCAGGAGCCCAGCGATGCAACTTCTTTATCGTCGCGTCTGCGCTGATGTTGGCTTGCTGCTGTTCCTGGTCACGTGGCGGTTGTGGACACCGCAAACGGTCTTTCCCCAGATTCCGTTCTTTGCGGCACTGACCGAGGTGCCGCGTTACATCGATTGGCTCGCGATCACTGCCGTCGTTGTCTCGCTATTCCTCGCCGGTCTTTCCACGCGAGAACTGATTTGGCGCCGAGCGATGATCGCGTTTGCCGTCGCTGCCACATTGTTGATGCTGCTGAATCAGCATCGCTTCCAGCCGTGGGCTTACCAGTTCGTTCTGTTCGCGACGATCATGGCGAACTGCCGCGCGACTGTTGCGACACAGTTGATGCGATGGATCGTCGTTAGCATCTACGTTTATTCCGCGATTAGTAAACTCGATTATCAATTCCTGCATTCACTCGGACCGCAGTTCCTCTCGACGCTTGCCGGCTACGTCGGCGTGGCATCCGTAGAATGGCCCGTGAATCTACAGGTCTGGTTAGCCTCGCTGTTTCCCGTCGGCGAGTTAATTGTTGGAGTCGGACTGCTAGTTCCTCGAACGAGACGTGTCGCCATTTTCGCCGCAGTCGGGCTGCATTTGCTATTGCTGCTAATCCTTGGCCCCTGGGGATTATCGCATCAGCCTGGCGTACTCGTATGGAACCTGTTCTTCATCGCCCAAGCCTGGATGTTGTTTGCAGAACGCCAAGCCGACGAAGAGCCCGCCACGAACGACCCACGGCGGCGCGTGGCAGAACGTCTGTGCTTTCTTCTGACTGGTATCGTGATCGCATTTCCGGCCAGCGAATCGCTTGGCTATTGCGATCATTGGCCGGCTTGGGAACTGTATTCGCCGCGCAACAGCCGCGTTCAAGTTGCGATCCATGCATCGGCGGTCGACCGTCTGCCGCCAGAAATACAGCAGCATTTGAGTCTGGCCAGTGAAGACAGCGCTTGGCGCCAACTCCACATTGACCGTTGGTCTTTGGACTCGCTGTCCGTCCCGGTCTACCCGGAGGATCGTTTTCAAATCGGTGTCGCTCTCGCGCTTGCCGACCGGTACGAACTAGCTCTCGCGATTCACGTCACGCAGCAAAGTGCCAGCGATCGCTGGACCGGCGAGCGAGGCGAGCTAACCTTCGTTGGTTACGAGCAACTTGAAGCAACTCGCCAGAACTTCCGAATCAACGTCAAAGCCAGGCGAGGTTCTCCATAGTTCTTGAGGCGATCCGGCCGTGACGTGTAGAATGGAAGTACGACCTGAGCAGTGAATAACGGGAGGACTGACAGTGGTTGCATTGATCACCGATCCGAATTTGGAAGATCGCCTCATCGCCCAACGGCGCGCCGACGGCACCGACAAGTTTGACGAAGTCTGGGAAGGGGTGTATGTCATGGCGCCAATGGCGGACAACGAACACCAAGCTTTGGTCGACGATCTCTGTACGATATTGACGCTCGCGGTGAAGTGGCAAGGGCTCGGTCGAGTCAACCCTGGTGTCAATGTCAGTGACCGAAAGACGCAATGGCAAGAAAACTACCGTTGTCCAGACGTGGCGGTCTTTCTTAACGAGACGCGGGCTGAAGATTGCGGGACGCACTGGTTCGGTGGTCCTGATTTAGCCATCGAGATTGTCAGCCCGTTCGACCGCTCGACAGAGAAGCTTCCGTTTTACGCCACAGTGGGGGTGCGCGAACTGATCTTCATTCAGCGTGATCCTTGGTCGATCGTGCTACATCGACTCACAAATGACGGGTTGATCGAAGTCGGTCGATCAACGATCGCGGATTCACGGGTGCTGGCGAGTGAGGTAGTGCCGCTAAACTGGCAATTGCAATTGATAGACGGCCAGAGTGCCATTCAAGTTTCCCACCACGATGGCGAGCAAAAGTGGACCATCGTCGTCGGGCGGTAAGGCCGCTGGTCGTCCGCAAAAGGGAACGTCAGGGGGTCGGGAGTCTTTTTCGGCGAACGCGGTTTGGTTGTCACTAAGTCGCCAGGCCGAAAAAGACTCCCGACCCCTTCACCACCGACACCTGCAATCACGGAAGCATACTCAGCCCCCCGAGTGGCGCGAACAGCCTTACAATGTCGCGCGCCGAGCGTAGTCCATCGACGGCGGCGCTAATGATTCCGCCGGCGTATCCCGCGCCTTCTCCGACAGGATACATGCCGGCAAGACCGGGAACTTGCCGCGTCGTTGGGTCGCGATCGATTCGCACCGGCGCACTGCCGCGCATCTCCGGGCCGATGAGCGTTGCGTTATCAAGGAAGCGGCCTTTCCATCGCTTGTCCAAGATCGGCAAGCCCGCGCGAATGGCCTGGATCACCGCTGGCGGAAGTACCGCTTGCAAGTCGGCGGTTACCGTCCCGCGCTGATACGACGAAGGAATTCGCTCACCGCTGGGCGACGAACGTCCCGCCACGAAGTCGGGTGCCCATTGAATCGGGCTCAGATAATCCCGCCTCCCAAGTTCGAAAGCGATCGATTCGTATCGCCGCTGAAGCGCGACGCCGGCCAGCGGGTGATCGCTGCCAAACTCTTCCGGTTGCAGCGTGATCATCAATCCGCTGTTGGCGAACGGCGTATCGTGCCGCGAGTTGCTCATGCCGTTCGTACAAAACTGGTTCGGCTCCGAGATGCTTGGAATCGCGACGCCCCCGGCACACATACAGAACGAATACAGATCACGTTGCCCCTTGGCGACTAAACTGTAATCCGCTGCGCCGAGCAGTTCCCGATACCGGTCGCGTCCATACTTCCAATCGTCGACTTGCGATTGTGGTTGTTCGATGCGCAACCCCAGTTGAAACGCCTTCTGCTCAAACGGGATCCCGGCGGCATGCAGCATCTCGTAGGTGTCGCGCGCGCTGTGGCCGATGCCCAAGACGACTTGCGTCGCGGCGATGAATCCGCTCGAAGTGTGCAAGCCAATCATCGCGCCGTCGCGGACGTCAAGGCGTTCCAAACGACAGCCAAACTTGTACTCGCCTCCCAGGGCCTCGATCTTGCGCCGAAAGTTACGGCAGATCAGCGGCAATTTATTGCTGCCAAGATGTGGCCGGTGTTCAACCATAATCGACGGCCGGCCGCCACACTCGACGAAGGCTTCCAAAACCCAATCCACGTCGGCTCCGCTCATTCGGCAGGTCAGTTTGCCATCGGAAAAAGCTCCCGCTCCTCCTTCACCGAATAAGTAATTGTTCTCGTTCTGATGATCCGCCTCGTGCCGATCGAACGCCCGCAAGACCGGAACGCGCTCTTTGACTGGCTGGCCTCGTTCGATGATCAGCGGACGATAGCCGCGACGAGCCAGATAGTAGCCGGCCAACAAGCCCGCTGGTCCTGAGCCGACTACAACAGGTCGCGAGCCGATCGATTGCTGGCCGGGCTGCGGGTCGTCGAACGATTCGGGCTGATAGATGGCGATATCGCGGGCCGTCGCCAGACGCTTCAAACACGCCGGCTCGTCCTGGACATCGATGATCGCTGAATAGACGAACTTCAAATCGCTCCGCGAGCGAGCGTCGAGACTCTTGCGAAGAATGCGCCAGCGTAGAATCGCCTCTTCCGGCAACTTCAGCCGCCGCGCAATCCGCTTCGACAACTCGGTTTCCGGTTGCTCGACGGGCATTCGCAGATTCGTGATTCGGACCGCCATGTTCGATACGCGCAGACCTGATCTTGATGTGCCGAGATCCCCATCGGCAGCGAGAACTGGTCGGCGAGTTCGGACGAGCCTTACACCACGCCGCGGCGCACGGCCCAAACGGCGGCTTGCGTGCGATCGTTCACATCCAGCTTGCGCAAGATGTTCTGAACGTGCTCCTTGACCGTCTCGATGCTAATGCCAAGTGATTGGCCGATCTCGCGGTTACTCAACCCGAGCGCGACATGCCGCAATACTTGCAGCTCGCGATTGGTCAGCGGAATACCGTCATCTTCTCGTTCATGTCGTCGACGCATGACGCGCTTTACGCGACGCAACACACTCGTGTCGAGCGGCTCATCGCCCGAGGCGGCTCGCGTGATTACTTCCACAAGCTCTTGCCGCGTCGAACCTTTCAGTACGAAGTCGGTGGCTCCTAGTGCCACACTTCGAGCCACATAAGTTGGGTTGTCGTAGGTCGAGAGCATGACCACGCGCGCTTCCGGCAATTTGCCACGAATTACTTCCAGCGCGGACAGTCCATCTCGATTGGGCATCCGAATGTCCATCAAGACAACGTCCGGATGGTGCTTCATCGTCTTTTCAACCGCCTCATCACCGTCGGCGGCTTCGTCAACGATTTCGATATCCGAACCTTTCAAGAGATTCGCGAGACCACTTCGCACGACCTCATGGTCGTCTGCCACCACCACTTTGATTGTCATCTTGAATTCCTTTGTCGGCGGTCATCGCACCGGGGTAAGTGAGCAATCGACCACCTTTACGACCGCCTTTTGTGAATGTTGTCCGCAAAGTTTACCCACTGCATATACTACCTTTTTCTATCGTAGAAACTAGCAGATAAGCCATGAATGTGCCGATTTTCAGGCACGTGCGGGATTGTATACTGTACTACCGTACACACCATGGATTGATTCTTAACGGAATTGAACTGCTTTGTCCTTGTTCGTTGACGTCGCACAACGTGTGACGTAGATACCCTACGACAGATCAAGACGCATGTGTTGTCGATTCAGCACACGACTAGCGACCAACCGGAGCACGTCGCTGCCGACCGCGCATTAACTCGCCTTGGCTGGCGGGTCCGCCGACCGACGGCAACTGTTTATTTCCAGCAGAAGGCGAAGCGAACGATGAACAACGGATCGTTACTGCTTGTGGACGACGATCGGCACGTCCTCGACTCGATGTCGGATTGGTTGCGCGAACAAGGCTATGACGTCGCCGAGGCGTCTGGTTGCGCGGACGCGATTCGACAGACTGACAACCGCACTTTCGATCTCGTGCTGGCAGACGTTCGGCTGCAAGACGGCGATGGTTTCGATGTTTTGGCACATTGCCGCGAGAACCATCCCGAAACGACCGTGATCCTGTTGACGGGTTACGGAACAATTGAGACAGGCGTCGAAGCGATCCGCGCCGGCGCATTCGATCTGCTGACGAAGCCGTTGATCGATGAAGAGTTGCTGATGTCGATCAATCGTGCGTTGTCGCAGCGTCAAGTCATTGAGGAAAACAAGAAGCTGAAGGAGCAGCTCGATCTCCGCTTTGGCATGGAGAACATCATTGGGCACGATCATCGGATGTTGAAGATCTACGACATGATCGACAGCGTTGCGGATACGAAAGCCACGATCTTGATCACCGGCGAAAGCGGAACCGGCAAGTCGCTGATCGCCCGTGCGATCCATCGTCGCAGCGGTCGACGCGCGGGAGCGTTCGTCGAGATCGCTTGCGGGGCGCTTCCCGAAGCGTTGCTCGAAAGCGAGCTGTTCGGACACGTCGCCGGGGCATTCACCGGAGCGGCGGGCGAAAAGATGGGGAAGTTTCTCCAAGCCGACGGCGGCACCATCTTCTTAGACGAAATCGGGACGGCGTCGCCCAGCATGCAGGTCAAATTGCTGCGAGTGCTTCAGGAGTTCGAATTCGAGCAGGTCGGTGGGACGAAGACATTCCACGTCGATTCACGAGTCGTGCTGGCCACGAACGAAGAGCTTTCTCGGGCGGTTGCGGAAGGGCGTTTCCGCCAAGATCTGTACTATCGCGTCAACGTGATCAACATCGAACTCCCTTCGCTACGCGAGCGAATTTCGGACATCCCGCTGCTCGCACAGCATTTCCTTGCTTCCGTCTGCGAAGAATCAGGCCGCAAAGTGGAAGGCTTCACCGACGACGCACTGACGGCGCTCCGCCGCTATCAATGGCCGGGCAACGTTCGTGAATTGCAGAACGTCGTCGAGCGAGCGGTTCTGCTTGGCAAGGGGCCGAGAATTACAGCCTCGGATCTGCCGAATCAACTTGCTTCGGGCTCCCCCATTATCGTGCAACCATCCTCCGGGGTCTCGCTCAAGAATGCGTTGGACGCGCCCGAACGCCAGATCATTCTCGACGCGTTGCAATCCAATAACTGGAATCGCAACGCCACGGCCGAGCTACTCGGCATCAACCGCACGACGCTCTACAAGAAGATGAAGAAGCTGGGTCTTCACGATCCGCGCCAGACGATGACGTTCGTGCAGCAGTAGACGCGTCACCCTGGTTTCTGATTCGCAATGCCTTTACAATAGACTTGTATGTTCCGTTGACGCGGGGGACAGTCATGCCGACAGTTTGGAGGCTTGGGATGAACACCGCGGCGAGCAATGATCCACGAATTACGGCGATCGAGGTGACCGGCGACACCATCACGGCGCACCTAGCCGATGGCCGTGTGGTCAGTGTGCCATTGGCCTGGTCGTGGCGACTCTCCGACGCCACGCCGCAGCAGCGAAACAATTTCGAGATCATCGGTACCGGAGAAGGCGTGCATTGGCCTGACGTGGACGAAGACATCAGCGCCCAGGGCATGCTGCAAGGCGTGCCCGCACCGCCACCGAAGCGAACCGTCGCCGTGCGTGGCAAAGCCTGACGCCCGAGTAGCAGTATACTGAGGGCGGAAGTGAACAGTCACCGAGCCTCCATCTATGTCCGACGTCACCCGCATCCTGTCGCAGATTGAATGCGGCGATCCGTCAGCCGCCGAGCAACTGTTGCCGCTGGTGTACGACGAGTTGCGGAAACTGGCGGCGGCGAAGCTGGCCCAAGAGAAGCCGGGGCAGACGCTGCAGGCCACGGCGCTTGTCCACGAGGCCTATCTGCGGCTGGTGGATGTGGACCAGGCACAGCATTGGAATAGCCGTGGTCATTTCTTTGCATCGGCAGCCGAGGCCATGCGGCGCATTCTCGTCGACGGCACCCGCCGCCGTGAGTCTCTGAAACGCGGCGGTAACTTGGAAAGAGTTGAGCTTCCCGATCTTGTTGCTCCCGTGACCGGCGAACAGCTTGATCTGTTGGCTCTCGACGATGCGCTCACGGAACTCGAGTCGCAGCATCCGGAAAAAGCACGGATCGTCAAGCTGCGGTTTTTCGCCGGCTGTTCCCTGGAAGAGACGGCCGAGATTCTCGGAATTTCGCGTGCAACCGCCCAACGCCATTGGGCTTACGCTCGGGCCTGGCTGTACGGACAGATGCCCCCCGGCTGAGACGGTCGCGGGTTTGGGAAAGAATCTCTCAAAAAACGTGAGCACGCGCGCACTCGGATTACGCACTGATTAATAGAGACACGCGAAGCAAGGGAAGAACCATGACCGAAACAGCGCACGCCGAAACGATTTTTGGCGACGCCATCGAGATCGCATCTCCAGAGGAACGTCAGGCGTTCCTCGATCGTGAGTGCCAGGACGATCCGAGCCTGCGGCAAGAAGTCGAGAAACTCGTCCTGGATTACTTTCGCGCTGGCGATTTCCTCGAGCAGCCGCTAGCCCAAATTGCCGCCCCGACCATCGACCAGCTGATCACCGAAAAACCCGGCACGGTGATCGGCCCTTACAAACTGCTTCAGCAAATCGGCGACGGCGGGATGGGCGTCGTCTACATGGCCGAACAAAGGGAGCCGGTCAAGCGGCGGGTCGCACTGAAGATTATCAAGCCGGGCATGGGCACCCAGCAAGTGATCGCCCGCTTCGAGGCCGAGCGGCAGGCGCTGGCCATGATGGACCATCCGAACATTGCCAAGGTGCTGGACGCCGGGGCGACGGACAGCGGTCGGCCCTATTTCGTGATGGAACTGGTCAACGGCATCTCAGTCACGCAGTACTGTGACGAACAACATCTGACGCCGAAGGAACGTCTGGAGCTGTTCGTGCCCATCTGCCAGGCCGTGCAACATGCGCATCAGAAAGGCATCATCCACCGGGACCTGAAACCGTCCAATGTCATGGTCGCGCTGTATGACGAACAGGCGGTACCCAAGGTGATCGACTTCGGTGTGGCCAAGGCCACCAGCCGAGCGCTGACCGAGAAGACCATATTCACCCAGTTCGGCCAGGTCGTGGGCACGGTGGAGTACATGAGTCCCGAGCAGGCACAACGGAATCAGCTGGACATTGATACTCGAAGCGACGTTTATTCGCTCGGCGTTCTCCTTTACGAGCTGTTGACCGGTGACACACCGTTTGACCGGCAACGTCTCCGCAGTGCGGCCTTTGAAGAAATGCTGCGGATCATCCGCGAGGAAGAACCACCGAAGCCGAGCACCAAAGTCAGCGGCAGCGAAGCGATTGCTTCGATCGCAGCGAATCGGAAGATCGAGCCGGCCAAACTCAGTATTCTCGTGCGAGGCGAGCTGGACTGGATCGTGATGAAGGCTTTGGAAAAGGATCGGGGGCGCCGTTACTCGACGGCTACCAGCTTCGCTGAGGATATCCAGCGTTACTTGAACGACGAACCCGTCGTGGCGTGTCCACCGTCGGCACGATATCGGTTCAGGAAATTTGTGCGGAGAAATCGACCTCTCATCGCCACCGGGGCGCTGGTCACAGCCGCTTTGGTCCTCGGTCTTCTCGGAACCACTTGGCAGGCGATACGCGCCAACAACCAATCCCTTCGAGCCACCAGTGCCGAGCGTTTGGCAAAGCAACGCCTCGAACGCGAACAGGACTCGCGCAAGCAAGTCAGCGTCGAACGCGACAAAGCGTTGGCGGCCGAGGAAGCAGCGGACACACGATTCCAAATTGCCACGGAAGCAGTTGAACGCTATCTCGACGACGTTGCCAATGACTCAGAACTTCAGAGCGGCAATTTTCACCAACTACGGAAACGGCTGCTCGAATCAGCCGTACCGTTCTACGAAAAGCTAGTCGAAGAGAAGCCGCAGGATCGCGACCAACGGTCGGCCCAGGGTTTGGCCCATGGCAAACTGTGGCGACTGGAATACTACTACTTCTCCAACTTCGACGCTGCCCGCTCGCACGCTGAACAGGCGCTCAATATCTTCGAGCAACTGTCGGACGAACACCCGGATGATCATGCCATTCGATCCCAGCTGGCCAGCAGTCATACTCAGATGGGCATGGTGCTCACGCAATTGGGAGACACTCAACAACGCCGCCATCACTTCGAACTGGCCCTGGGCATCTCTTGTCAGCTCGCGGAGGAGTTCCCCGAAGAAACCGGTTATCAGTGTCAACTAGCAACCCACTGTGGAAACTGGGCGAATTACGTCGGCGACTCGGAACAGACCAAGCACTTCCGCCAGAAGTCAGTTGAGATCTTCGAGCGGCTGCACAGCAAGTTCCCGGACAGTCGCGACTACCGAGACCAACTCGCCTTTTTCCTTAATAACATGCCCGATTTGCCCGACCTCCAAAGATCGCTCGAAATTCGAGAAATCCTGGTCCGGGACTTCCCAGACGTGCGGCAGTATCGCGATCGTGTCACAGATTCCCTGGACAGAATTGGTGGCTGGTATGAGAAACACGGCTCATGGGAACAGGCTTATCAACACTACGACAAAGCGTTAGCTATCCTTGCTGAACTTGCTCGGGAATTCTCGATCCCGGATTACAAGTACAAACTTGCCAAGACCCACAATGCGTTGGTCAATCTGCACCAGACGCGGATGGAAACTAGCGAAGCGGACGAGCACTATGGCCAGGCCCTTCCGGTTCTCGACTCTTTGGCAACAGAGTTGAGGCATGTTGCGAGGTACCGTGACCTACTCATTCACGTTCACTGCGAAATCGGGAAGGAGCGTTATCGTGAAGGCGACTGGCAAACGGCGCTGGAGTCACTGAAACAAGCAGACAAGATGAAGGACGGAGGGCTCGATTACCATCGCTTCTTCATGGCGATGGCACATTGGCAATTGGGAGACCTTGAAGACGCTCGCGCGGTCTACTGGGACGCAGTGGGCAAAACGACGACAGGAATTGGAAATGATGAGCAGCGAGGATTCCGCACCGAAGCCGAGCAATTATTGGGAATCAACTCGGCGTTACGAAGAGGCCCTCAGGTGACTGAAGGAGGCCTTTGAACGCCAGAGAGATGATCCAGACGGCAAGGTCCTGTTCTTTCTGGCGATGGCCCACCACGCCATGCGTGATGCCGAACAAGCCCAGCAGTTTTTCGAGCGAGGGGAAAAGTGGCTTAATGATAACGATTCGAGTGGAAAGCCAATTCCCGCACTTCTTCGCACAGAAGCGAAACAACTGTTTTCGGAAGCCGCTGACGGCAAGGGGTTCCCCGCCAACCAACGATCAAACAACAACGTGAATCGAAGAACAAAAGAGCGGCCGGTGAGGCCCAGGCGACAACCACAGTCCTCACCGGCCCAGTACATCACTCGAGCGGCTTGCTCCGCGCGCCCGGGCTGATGACGTTTTTATTTTACCATGCGGGCCGACAAGACAACCCTGGAGAAAATAGATGTTAAAGATCAGACAAATTCACGACACAACTCACAACGAAAGAAAGGGACGAAAATGACGACACAACGAATAACCCTTGTGGCCGTGCGGGCGGCCGCCGTGCTGGCGATGGCGGTTGCCGCATCGCCGGCGTCTGCGGCAATAATTCTTCAGACGTCTGCGGATTCCTCCACGTTTTCGGGTGGGAGAGTATTGGATGCCGGAGCTTCCTCTGCTTCGGCGAGCTCGATCGGTTTCCTAGCGCGAGGCGATAGCTCCGCGAGCGCAATCGGCGGCTCGCTCGGCGCCTTCGGGCAAGGCGGCGCGATTACGTATGTTAACGAGGACGGCGGATTCAGAGTCAACGGTGCCTCTGGCTCGGCACATGCCCGGTTCGTCGTAGACGACCTGGTGTTTTCGGGACCGGGTGCGATCCTATCGCGCGTCCGCACGAGTATGTCGCTTGCACTTGGCGGCGGAGTCAAGGTCTCGGGGGGCGCCACCGAGAACCAATTCGGTGACTCGGGTGTATCTGCCCACGCGGTCACAACTGTTACCGGTGCAATCTACTCGCCGCAGTTCGGTGGTCTTCTGTCCTTCACTGGCGGTAAGAAACGCGAACTCGTGATCGATACTTCACGGGACTTATTCTACGCCACTGAGACAGATTATGGAATCCTCTCAGGCCTCGATGTTTCTTCACCTTATTGGCAACACGGCCTCACCACAGCATCGTTTGACGCGCTCCTCGGAGTTCCACTCACGTTCAGTCTGAGCCTGACAGCCCAAGGCAATGCGGCCGCGACCGGGCCGGACGCGGTTGGCTCAGGCGTCGCGGATTTGCGCAGGACCTTGACTTTACCGACCTCGGGACCCGTGTTCGATCTGCCGGCCGGCTTCACGGTCAATTCGGCCCAAGCTCAGATCGTCGATAACCGTTGGGTCGGCGGTGCGGCGTCGAGCCCCGTACCCGAACCTTCCAGTTTCTGCATATTCGGTTTCGGCTGCCTGGCTCTTTTAGGCTACGGCTGGCGTCGGGACTGCAGAAAGGGGATAAGGAACGGTAACAGTTTAGGAACGCAGAAAGGGGATAAGTCCAATAAACCGGGAAGCATGACCTACATTGCTCAAGAGTTCCTCGGACGCGCCCGAGCGCCGGATCATTCTCGACGCGTTGCAATCGAACAACTGGAACCGCAACGCGACCGCCGAACTGCGTCGGCATCAACCGCACGACGCTCTACAAGAAGATGAAGAAGCTCGGCCGGGCAAGATCGAGCACAACTTTCACAGCGTCGCAGGGGACACCCATCCTTCTCACCCGACCATGGTAGGCGGCCACGATATTGGATGGGTGTCCCCCGGCCGTCTCTTCGAATGCTCCCGTAGCACGGTCTCCCAATCCAGAGGTCTGTTGATTTGGTCGCGAAGCGTCGAATCGGCGTCGGCTGGATTCTCGCTCGCCTCCGGCCCCGTGCCGGTGGAAGCGACGTTTGACAACTAAGAGGCTGTCCGGAAATCCGACTTTACGTAAACCTTGAAATTCGCGAGAGTTGTGGCGTCATAACCAATTCTCGTCGCAATGGAGTGCGGAATGTCTAACTCGAACACGCGTCATGCCTATTC